>ENA-OQMX01000035-OQMX01000035.1-human-gut-metagenome-genome-assembly--contig:-NODE-35-length-33586-cov-3.760722_pt1 | contig 33586 bp, 28 predicted proteins | sample MGYA00242622_ERZ504866 | MGnify/ENA primary metagenome ERZ504866 (study PRJEB26092, sample SAMD00036422) | human gut metagenome | host: Homo sapiens | study: EMG produced TPA metagenomics assembly of...
CTGCGACCGCGGACACAATCTCGATGTGGATTTAAGGTGTATGAAGGGATTTATGCCGCGCAAGGAATGCGCTATGGGGATTGAAGATAACACGGTTCGCGACATAGCCATAATATCGCGCGTTAATAAGCCCGTTGACTTTGTGATAACGGGATTTTCCGAGAATGAAAGGGGTGAGACATTCGCTCTGCTCAGCCGCCGCAAGCTCCAAGAGGAGTGCGCGGCAAATTATACTTCAAGACTCATTCCGGGCGATATAATCGACGCGCGCGTGACGCACCTTGAGCCGTTCGGCGCGTTTTGCGACATAGGCGCAGGCATTTCGGCACTTATGCCGATAGACGGTATCTCGGTGTCGCGCATACCTCATCCGTGTGTTCGTTTTTCGGTTAATCAGGATATAAAGGCAGTTGTGAAATCGATAGACGAAAACGGCAGAATCACCTTGTCGCAAAAGGAGCTGCTCGGCACTTGGGAGGAAAACGCTTCAAAATTCGCGCCCGGAGAAACCGTGCCCGGAGTAATACGCTCTGTGGAGGATTACGGTATATTCGTGGAGCTTGCGCCCAATCTTGCAGGGCTTGCCGAATGCGCCTTAGGGCCGCGCGCAGGCGACAGTGCCGCGGTTTACATAAAAAGCATAAATCCCGAAAGGATGAAAATAAAACTTATTATCGTGGACTATTTTACCGGTGACGGCAAAAGTCCGGCGGCGGACTATTTTATAAGTGACGGTCACATAGATAAATGGACATATTCGCCCGAAACGTCAATTAAAAGGGTTGAAACGGATTTTATGAGCTGATTGTATAAAAAATATTGCAAAAATGATATAATTATGGTAATATCTACTTAACTGTTTAAAGCAGGGGGAGAATAATTATGTCAAAAAACAGGATGAAAAAGCTTGTCAGTGTACTTTTGGCACTGACCATGACAGTTCTTTGCTTTGTTCCTGCGGCAGCCGCAGAGCCCAAGGATAAGGTTACGCCTATCCTGATAATAGCCGGTTTCGGCGAATATGTGCTGGTGGACGGTGACGGAAATCAGGTTTGGGGGCCGTCGCAGGACGCAATAGTTGAAATGGCGAAAAACGCCATAGCTCCGCTCGGCGCGTTTTTAAAGGGAGATTATGAAACGTTTTGCACGGGAATAGTGGAAATAGCAAACGATCTTTTCGAGCCGGTTTCGTGCAATCCCGACGGCACGGCAAAGCACCCCGACGTCACCGTTATAGACCAATATACCGAGCCGGTATCGCACTACGGTCTTGATGAGGTAACAAAAGCCGACGCCTTCGATAAGGATATAGTCGACGCGTGCTGCGACGAAGTCGGTGCCGACAACGTTTACGTTTACGGTCTTGCTTGGCATAAATCTATGCAGGAGCTTGCAGCGGACATAAACACGTATGTTCAAAAAATCAAGGCAGATAAGCACGTCGACAAGGTGTCGATTGCCGGCCACAGTATGGGCGGAGCGGTTTTGGCTTCGTATTTGGGACTTTACGGCTGTGACGACGTCTCAAACATAACCATGCTAAATTCCGCATTTACGGGGCTTGATATGGTGGGCTGTCTCTTTAAGGGCGAAATAGCCGTCGGCACAGATGAGCTTATCCCGTTTATAAATCAGAGTATGAATTCCGACACTCTCGGCAAGGTCCTTGACACCTTAAAGCTTTTGCAGCTTGCGGTGCCGAAGCTTGAAGGCTTCCTCGAGACCGAGCTTCCCGACGGCAGCGGCAGAACCTACAAGGACCGCATTTTTACCGAGTGCCTTGTTTCCGGCTTCGGCTACACGCCGAGTCTTTGGGCGTTTGTACCCGATGAATACTATAATGACGCAAAAGCCGTAATGCGGGCGTATATGGAGAAAAATCAGCAGCAAAAGGGCGTTTCGGCTTCCGTGATAGCTGCCAACTGGGCGACCTTTGAGAGAAAAATCGACGAGATACACAATATACAGGCGAATATTTCTTCGATTTTACAGAGAGCCAAGGCAAGCGGCACCTCTGTTTGCATATTCTCAAACTACAATCTTTATATAGCGCCGTTTACGCCTACCGCCGATTACACGAGCGACGGAGTTATAGAGACAAACCGTACAAGCGGCGGTGCCACCTGCGCCCGTCTTAAAACGACTCTCGGCGACGATTACGTTCAGGCGAGGGACGACGGGCACAACCGTCTTTCCGAGGACGGCATTATCGACGCTTCCTCGTGTATGCTTCCCGAAAACACCTGGTTTATAAAGAATTACGGGCATTCGATGTTTGATTACCGCAAAAACGGCTGTGACCTTTATGTGCGGGCAATGACGGCGAAAACGCAGCCGACCGTTGACACTTGGGCGGAGTATCCGCAGTTTCTCGTTTATAATGCGGGAACTCACTACGTGGCTCCGCTTACGGCAAAGTTCGGCGACGTGGACCTTGACGGCAGCATAACGCCCGTTGACTCAAGGCTTGCTTTGAGATACGTAAACGGTATGGAGGAGCTGTCCCCTACGGCTAAATATGTTGCGGATGCAAACCGCAGCGGCGATATTTCAACCTTTGACGCGGAGTACATCTTAAAGATGTACGCGGGTCTTGTATAATTTCATTTCCGAAAGGAGCTGTAATTTTTACGGCTCCTTTTTGATTTGCACAGTTGTTACTCGCAAAAAACGGCGTAAAACTTGCATATTTTCCCCTAAAATGCTCAAAATTATATTTTGTGCTTAATTTATTTCGCCGAAATACAAAAAATTCGCAAAAACTATGGAAATGCCGTATTTTTTCTGCTATAATATCAAGCGGTTTATAATGCCCATAGCTTTAAAGCGAGGGCAGCCATTAACACTGTAATTTATAATTGGAGGTATTCTCAATGGCAAAAAAGTATTGCTACCTTTTTTCAGAGGGTAATGCTAACATGCGTGAGCTCCTCGGCGGTAAAGGCGCAAACCTTGCCGAAATGACCAACATCGGTCTTCCGGTACCGCAGGGCTTCACTATCACAACAGAAGCTTGTACTCAGTATTATGAGGACGGCCGCGAGATCAATCCCGAGATCATGGCTGAAATAAACGAGTACATCGTAAAGATGGAAGGCATCACCGGTAAAAAGTTCGGCGATAAGAAAAATCCGCTTCTCGTATCGGTTCGTTCCGGTGCGCGCGCTTCAATGCCCGGTATGATGGACACAATCCTTAACCTCGGCCTTAATGAGGAGGTTGTTAACACAATTTCCGAAATGTCAGGCAATCCGAGATGGGCTTGGGACTGCTACAGAAGATTTATTCAGATGTATTCCGACGTTGTTATGGAAGTCGGCAAGAAATATTTTGAGCAGCTTATAGACGCTATGAAAAGGAAAGGGCGTAACTCAGGACGTAGAGCTTGACGCCGACGACCTTAAAAAGCTCGCTATGCAGTTCAAGGATGAGTATAAGGCTAAAATAGGCGAGGATTTCCCGAGCGATCCCAAGGATCAGCTCATGGGCGCTATCAAGGCTGTTTTCCGTTCATGGGACAACCCCCGTGCAAACGTTTATCGCCGTGATAACGACATCCCGTATTCATGGGGTACCGCAGTTAACGTACAGTCAATGGCATTCGGCAACATGGGCGATGATTGCGGCACAGGCGTTGCATTCACACGTGACCCGGCTACCGGCGCTAAGGGCCTCTTCGGTGAGTTCCTTACAAACGCTCAGGGCGAGGACGTTGTTGCAGGCGTTCGTACTCCCATGCACATCACAGAGATGGAGCAGAAGTTCCCCGAGGCATTTGCAGAGTTCAAAAATGTTTGCAAGACCCTTGAGGATCATTACAGAGATATGCAGGATATGGAGTTCACCGTTGAGCACGGCAAGCTTTATATGCTTCAGACCAGAAACGGTAAGAGAACAGCTCAGGCAGCTCTTCAGATTGCTTGCGACCTCGTTGACGAGGGTATGAGAACCGAGGAAGAAGCGGTAGCTATGATTGACCCGCGTAACCTTGATACTCTTCTTCACCCGCAGTTTGACGCAGCAGCTCTTAAAGCAGCTACTCCGCTCGGCAAGGGCCTCGGTGCTTCTCCCGGTGCTGCTTGCGGTAAGATAGTATTCACCGCAGAGGATGCAGAGGAGTGGAACGAGAGAGGCGAAAAGGTTGTTCTTGTTCGTCTTGAGACCTCTCCCGAGGACATCACCGGTATGAAGGCTTCTCAGGGTATTCTCACCGTTCGCGGCGGTATGACTTCACACGCTGCCGTTGTTGCACGCGGTATGGGTACTTGCTGCGTATCGGGCTGCACAGCTATCGATATGGACGAAGAAAATAAGAAGTTCACTCTCGCAGGCAAGGAATTCCACGAGGGCGACTACATTTCAATAGACGGTTCTACCGGCAACATCTATGAGGGCATTATCCCGACTGTTGACGCTACCATAGCAGGTACATTCGGCAGAATAATGGGCTGGGCTGATAAGTACAGAACCCTCAAGGTTCGTACCAATGCTGATACTCCGGCTGACGCTAAGAAGGCAAGAGAACTCGGCGCTGAGGGCATCGGCCTTTGCCGTACAGAGCATATGTTCTTTGAAGAGGACAGAATTGCCGCATTCAGAGAGATGATTTGCTCCGACACCGTTGAAGAGAGAGAAGCTGCTCTTGATAAGATTCTTCCTTATCAGCAGAGCGACTTTGAAAAGCTCTATGAAGCACTTGAGGGCTGCCCGGTAACAATCCGTTTCCTCGATCCGCCTCTTCACGAGTTCGTTCCCACCGAAGAAGCTGACATCAAGAAGCTTGCAGACGCTCAGGGCAAGACCGTTGAGCAGATTAAGGCTATCATCGCTTCTCTTCACGAGTTTAACCCGATGATGGGTCACCGCGGACTTCGTCTTGCAGTAACCTATCCGGAAATCGCAAAGATGCAGACTAAGGCTGTTATCCGCGCCGCTATCAACGTTCAGAAGGCTCATCCGGACTGGACTGTTGCTCCCGAAATTATGATTCCGCTTTCATGCGACGCTAAAGAGCTTAAATATGTTAAGGACATCGTTGTTGAGACTGCAGATGCAGAAATTGCAGCTGCCGGCTCCGATATGAAGTATGAAGTAGGTACCATGATAGAGATTCCGCGTGCGGCTCTTACTGCAGGCGACATCGCTAAGGAAGCTGAGTTCTTCTGCTTCGGTACCAACGACCTTACTCAGATGACTTACGGCTTCAGCCGTGACGATGCAGGTAAGTTCCTCGGTGCTTACTATGACAAGAAGATATTCGAGAGCGATCCGTTTGCTAAGCTTGACCAGGTCGGCGTAGGCCAGCTCATGGAAATGGCTGTTAAGAACGGTAAAGCTACCCGTCCGTCACTTCACTGCGGTATCTGCGGTGAGCACGGCGGCGACCCGTCTTCCGTTGAGTTCTGCCACAAGATCGGCCTCGACTATGTATCTTGCTCACCGTTCCGTGTTCCGATCGCTCGTCTTGCTGCTGCTCAGGCTGCAATCGCAGAGAAGAACAAATAATCAGAGCTTGATTTTGGGCAACCCCAATTTTTAAACCATAACAGGAAAAAGACCTTGCAGAGTAAAATCCGCAGGGTCTTTTTGCGCATTGTCGGAGCGCCTTAAAGATAAAAAATCAATGTGTGGATTGACGGCTTCGCTTACTTTGATGAGAAAAAAGTCTCCGTCGGCTGAATTTTGTCGCCGAAATGCGCCTTTTGATTGACAATCCGACGTAAACATTTTAAAATATCAAGAAGAGATTTTAAAAGGACGCGAAATATGAAGAAAAAAGTCAGATTGAAAAAGACGGTAAAAAGAAAATTTTTGCTGTTTGTAATTTTGGCCGTTATAATGACGGGGCTTATAGTCGGTGAGCTTACGATAGGGCAAAGAGAGGTAAAGGACCCTGCCGTCGAGAGGCTCGAAGCAAAAATCAGCGAAACAACCACACAGGAAGAACCGCAGGAGGAGACGACCGAAGAAGAGACTACCGCGGAAACGACAGCCCCTGAACCCGTTCCGGAGACGACCGCATCGGCACCGCCCGTTACGGCTTCGGCAGCCGATTTTAACAATCCTCAAACCGTAGACCCGAGCTCGGGCAATTGGGAGCTCACGCTTGTTAACGCAGGGCATAAGCTGCCCGACGGATATGTGCCGTCGCTTGCAAACGCGATAAGCGGAAGCAGCGTGCAGCTTGATTCGAGAGTTGTTAAAGCGTATCAAGAGATGTACGACGCCGCAAAGAAGGACGGCTGTGTTTTAACTCCGTATGCAGGGTATTGCTCGGTTTCACGTCAAAACGATAATTACAACCGAAAGGTGAGTTATTATAAAAATCAGGGCTTGTCCGATGACGACGCCGCCGCAAAGGCGCGCACGTTTATTTTGCCGGGCGGATATTCCGAGCAAAATCTCGGTCTGTCAATGGATATTGTGAGTGCAAGCTCCGATTTTGCCTCTACAAAGGAGTTTTCGTGGCTTGTAAAAAAATGCGCAGGATTACGGCTTTATTTTGCGCTATCCCGAAAATAAAACTGACAAAACGGGTATGAATTATCAGCCGTGGCATTGGCGTTATGTCGGCAAAGAGGCTGCAAAGGCGATGAATAAGAGCGGCCTGTGCCTTGAGGAGTATCTCAAAGCGGCATAAATCAAGACGAAGCTCAAAAAAGGGGATTATATAATGCTTAACACAAGAGCCGGCGGAGTTTTAATGCATATCACGTCGCTCCCGTCAAAATCGGAATCGGCGTAATGGGCGAAGAGACAAAACGGTTTATACGCCGTATCAAGGATATGGGGTTTTCATATTGGCAGGTGCTGCCGCTTTGTCCTACGGATTTTTACGGCTCACCTTATGCGTCTCCGGCGGCATTTGCGTTGTCACCGCTTCTGATTGACCCGGACACGCTCAAAAAATGACGGTTTTGTGTCGGAAGACGACCTTGCAAGAAGCGTATATTACGGCTCGCCTTACACGGCGGACTACGAATTTGCCGCAAAAAGCCGCAGGGAGCTTTTAAAAATCGCGTATCAAAACAAGAAAAACGAAGTATCTGCGGAGACTGAAAAATTCTGCGAGGAGAACCCGTGGTGCGAAGCATATTCGCTGTTTTGCGCCGCAAAGGAAAAATTCGGCGGCAAGCCGTGGTATGAGTGGGATGAAAAATTCGCGCGGTACGAAAATGCGCTTAAAAACAGAGACGAGTTGAAAGACGAAGCCGATTTTTATAAATTCGAGCAGTATATTGCCTTTTCTCAATGGCACCGCATAAAGCAGTTTGCCAACGAAAACGGCGTAAAAATACTCGGCGATATGCCGATATACGTCTCAACCGACAGTGCCGATGTTTGGAGCAATACGGAGCTTTTTGAGATAGACGAGCGTAGCTTTGTGCGCCGCAGAGTTTCGGGAGTTCCGCCCGATTACTTCTCAAAGGACGGTCAGCTTTGGGGCAACCCGCTTTATAATTGGGAAGTGCTTGAAAAAACGGGATATGCCTGGTGGCTCAGCCGCATAAAGGACGCTTTTCGGCTTTATGATACGGTCAGAATTGACCATTTTCGCGCATTTGCGTCATATTGGGCGGTTCCTGCGGACGAAAAAACGGCGAAAAAACGGCGAATGGGTCAAGGGGCCCGGAATGAAATTTTTTGACGCCGTAAAGGAAGAAATGGGAGACGTTCCTATTATTGCAGAGGATCTCGGCGTGTTCGGCGAGGACGTCACACAGCTGCTTGATAAAACTCGGTTCCCCGGTATGCGTGTAATACAGTTCGGCTTTGACCCGTGCGGAAACAGCACACATCTGCCGCATAACTATCCGCTGAATACCGTAGCATATGTCGGCACGCACGACAATACAACGCTGCTTGCGTGGCTTTGGGAGGCAACGCCCGAAGAGCGAGCCTTTGCGCTTGATTACTGCGGATTTACGGGCGATAATTGGGGCGACGGCGGATATTACAGCCCGTCCTGCCGCAAGATTATCGAAACCGTGTGGCGCTCTTCGGCAAAGCTTGCCGTCATTTCTTATCAGGATATGTGCGGCTTCGGCTCGGACGCGCGTATGAATGTTCCCGGCAGAGCGTTCGGCAACTGGCAGTTCAGAACCACCGAGGAAACAATAGACGGTATAGACAAAAATTATTTCAGACACATTAACGACCTTTTCAGACGTACCGGCGGCGAATAAAAACGAAAAGCTCCCCCAAGGGGAGCTTTTTTAATGGGTTTTATTTACAAGGCAAAGCACTCTGATAGTAATAGGCTCCCTTCAAAGGGAGATGCCACCGCCGGTGACTGAGGGATTTAATAGGCTCCCTTGAAAAGGGAGCTGGACGCGAGTTCACGAGCGGACTGAGGGATTAAATAATCACGCACAATCTATTTAAATTCCATATAACTCCGCAAAATCCCTCCGGCTTGCCTTGGCGAGGCCCACCTCCCTTTACAAGGGAGGCAATGGCGAAGATGACTGAGGGATTAAAAGGTATTGCGCTTTTTATTCAAATTCCATATGCTCCCAAGAAATCCCTCCGGCTTGCCTTGACGAGGCTCACCTTCCTCTGCAAGAGAGGAGAGGTTGAGCGAAGAGAGAAAAGTGAACAGCGAATAATGAAGTGAGCGGATTGAGGGTAGACGAAAGAGAAGCGAGACGAGAGTAAAATGTGAAAAGTAAAGAAACGGCAAGTATCCTTTGATACTTGCCGTTTTTGGAGCAGGTGAGGGGAATCGAACCCCCGTATTCAGCTTGGGAAGCTGATGTTCTGCCATTAAACTACACCTGCTTACGTGCTACGCTGAATATTTTATCATTATTTTTACAATAAATCAATAGTAATATGATACGCGGCACAGCTTAGCGGGGTAGGTCGCGCTGTCGCTTCTTATTACAGCTTTTCCACGGAGAGCCTCAGCCTTTTCAAATCGTTTTCGTCGGGATGAGACAGAGCACGGTCAAAGTTTTCAATCAGCATATCGAGATTCGGCGCGGGATTCGGCAGGCTTTTCATTTTGATATAGCGCTCCCTGACCGTTTGCGGCATTTTTCCCTGACACATATACTCACCGACTGTGATGTTGCTGCCGCTAATGCTCTTTTTTGTATTTGCGAGGATTTTTTTGAAGTACTCCTCGTCTCCGCCGAAGCCCGCCGTTCCGAAAAGAAAAATCCTTTTATTTTTCAGCGTTTCGAGCAAATCCAAGGTCGCCTTGTCGGCGGTTCCCTTATCCGTCCAAAAGCCTATAAATAAAATGTCGGATTGTGTATCGGCGTTTTCGCTCACTCCGAAATAATTACAGTTTTCCTCCGGCAGCGCGTCGCGAATGGTGTCGGCGAGCAGCCTCGTGTTGCCTGTCGGGCTGCTGAAAATAATTGAATAGCTTTTATCTGTCATGATGAACCTCTTTGCTTGTGCGGCATATCACATATGCGGCGAAATTTTGTTATAAATTATTATATAATTACGACGGCAAACAGTCAACAGCCGCAAGTGCCGAAAGCTTATACAAAAAGTAAGTTTTTCTGTAATCGGCAATAAAAAGGCTTTCGTCTCACCTGAAACGAAAGCCTTGATTTTATGTGTTTATGCTTGACGTTACGGCTTTGAGCCGCGCTTCAACAGCCTTTTCAGTCCTTGAGCTCGTCAACATACTCGGTATGCTCACGCAGATACTTTTTATCCTCGGGTTTAAGGTCAAGGCCTATGGTTCCGCCCGGATTCATAAGGTAATCGGGGTCAAAATAGTTTTTAAGCGTGCGGATTATGCCGTATTCCTTTTCGCCGAGGTAGCCCTCAAGCCACGGGGCAAACATCTTTCCGATACCGTGGTGGTGGCTGATGGCAGCACCGCTCTTCTGTATGGCGTCGAGAATTGTTGCGTGATAAGCACGGAACTCCTCTTCGTCCTGCATTTTAGTCATAAAGATGAAGTAGAGGTTGGCGCCCTGCGGATAGCAATGCGACATATGAGTTGTAACGATTGTGTTCGGAAGCTTATGGCAAACCTCACGAACCTCACGGTGAACACGAGCCATATTTGACCAGTTGACCGTGCACTCAAGCGTATCAATCATAAAGCCGAAATCCATGAGTGTATCGCGAAGATACGGGTCGTTGAAGCGGCCCTTTTCCCAGCCCTTGCATACGTAGCCGGTCATCGGGATACCGCCGTGCTTAACGGCAATTTTCATTATGTTATGCGCAACGTTTCTTGAGAAGCCCTTTTCGCCGTCTGTAAATCCGAGGAAGAGACAGCGCTCAAAGTCCTTGTAGCCCAATTTATCAAGAAGAGGCTCAAGCGGCGTTTCGTCAACGTTGTAAAGATGGAGCATTAATGAAGTCTCCTCCGGGTCTGAAAGACGGAAAACAGAGGAGAAGCCGCACTCACACTGCATCATTTCACGAGCGGCGCGCATAGCTGTCGGCCAGTCCTTGAACATATAAGAAAAGCGTTTTACTGTTTTCGGGCATCCAGCGGAAAAACTTGAGCGTGACCTCGGTAAGAACGCCGAAGGTGCCCTCGCCGCCCATCATGACCTGATTGAGATTCGGTCCCGTTGCCTCTCTCGGATAGTGACTTGTCTCGATTTTACCTATCGGTGTGGCGTATTTCTGCGAAACAACTATATCGGCTATGGTGCCGTAATAGGTGCTGTTCTGACCGGCACCGCGTGTGACGGTCCAACCGCCGACGGAGGAATATTCAAACGACTGCGGGAAGTGACCGCAGGTGTACGGACGTTTTGCGCCGAAAAGGCTCTGAGCGTTTTGAAGCGTTTGCTCGAGCTTTGGTCCGGACATACCTGCCTGAACTGTAATGGTCTGATCGGTCTCATTGAATTTAATGACCTTGTTGAAGTTGCGGCGCATATCAAGAGAAACGCCGCCGTTAATGGGCTCAACGCCTCTTGTAACCGACGAGCCGCCGCCGTAAACATAGAGCGGTATTTTATTCTTTGTGACGTAGGCTACGATTTTCTCAATCTGCTCGCTTGTCTCCGGAAAAACAACGAGGTCGGGAAGAGAGTCAAAACGACGGTGACGCATTCTGAGAAGATCGTACATTGTCTGTCCGTAGGAAACGGCGAGACGGTCGTAGTCGCTCTGTGAGACGTTCTTTTCGCCGACTATTGCGGCAATGGCCTTTACGTGCTTTTTGTCAATCTTCGGAGCGTGCTCTTCGCCGAGATTTACGGGGTCAAGACCCAAATCGTCATTATACTGCATAAACTCCTCGTCCTTGAGATTGCAGCGTTTTTTAACATATTTGTAAAGGCTCTCCTTCGGATATTTGAAGAAGTCGGGGTCGCCCCAGCGGAAAATTGAACGATAGCTGTTCTCAGGTGCTCTCTGAAGCATCCATTTAGGCTCAAAGCCCTTATACGGTTTTGTACTCATTATCAGTGTCCTCCTGTTTGAAAATGATGTAGGTATTTTTCTATTGGCTTTAATCTTGAGGCAAGGTGAGAATACGCCTTGCCGTAAATTTTCATATAGGTTCGGTGGTTTTCCTCGTTCGGAATAAATACGTCTTTTTTATGTACCATATGCTCTATGGCGTCCTCATAGCTGCCGTAAACGCCCTGTGAAATAAACGCGACCATGGCACAGCCGACTGCGCTCGCCTCGTGAGTCTGAATACGGTGTACGGGCAAGCCGAACACATCTGCGGCAATTTGACATACGACAGGGCTGCTGGAGCCGCCTCCGCCGGCATAAAGCTCATCTACCGTGACGCTTGAGCGTTTTTGCATTTTAACGAGCCCGTGGTACAGCTCTAAGCAGATGCCCTCTATTATGGCGCGATACAAATGATAACGCGTATGGAAATCCGAAAAGCCTATAATTGCGCCGCTCGCGTTCGGGTTCGTGATGCCCGGAGTCCAAAACGGCTGTAAAATAAGTCCGCCGGAGCCGGCCTCAATATCCTTGATTTTATCGTCAAGATAACGCTCTATGCAAACGCCCTCCTCGGCGGCGTCAACCTTATCCTTCGCGGCAAACTGCTCTATAAACCACGAAATCATCCAAAATCCGCGATAGACCTCGAATTCGGGATTGAACATATCGTTCGGAACAGCCGGATAAGCCGGCATATAAGGCTGCGGTTCAAAATATTTTTTAACCGCCATCTGTAAGGTTGAGGTCGTGCCGAAAGAAATTGCCGCTCGGTTTGATTTTACAACGGACATACCGATGGTTTCACAGCCCTTGTCGGAGCCGGTTGCTATAAGCGGAAGTCCCATTGGGATGCCCGTTTTTTCGGACGCATCTTTTGTGATTTTACCTATAACCTCGCCCGACGGAACAAGCTCACAGAGCTTTTCGGACGGAACATTGCACACGCAGCGCGTGAGAGCACCGGGTTTCATCCAACGGCGGTTTTTGTAATCAAACGGTACGTGACCTATCATATTTGCCACGGAATCCTTAAGCTCGCCCGTCAAAAGATAGTTGAGATATGACGGCAGCATAACGTATTTGTCTGTTTTGGCCCATATTTCGGGCTCATTTTGCATAATCCAGTTGCCGGTAGAGGCTCGGTAAATCATATCTACCGATTCTCCCATTCCCACAAGCGAAAACAATGCGCGTTTTGCTGCCGGAATCCGCCCGTCCTCGTCGGCCTCACGCTCGTCGAGCCATAATATTATGTCGCGAAGCGGACGTTTGTCTTTGTCAAGGCAAAGCACCGTGTCACGTATGCAGGTAAGGCATACGGCTGTTATGCGGTCAAGCTTATCGGCATTTCTCTCGATAACCTTTTTTGACATTTCGGCTATAATGTTAAAATAAAATCCGGGGTCTGTTCTGCCCATCCGGGCTGTTTTGATAAATAAGGAACCTTGTATTTTTGCTGCTCCTTATCCTCAAAGTCTCCACTCTCATTGACAAGCAAGCATCTTGCACTCTGCGTGCCGACGTCAAAGGTCAGCACAAGTGACTGTTCCATTAAAGATTTTCCCCTCTTTCTTTTTTAAGGTGCTTCTTCTCGTCCTTCAGGATATTGCTTGTTGCAATCAAATCCACGCCGAGATTGAGAATATTCGGTACAACGACTTCCTCTCGTCCGAGTCGTTTTGAAACGGTGATACGGTTTACCTCGTGCATCAGGTCGAAAATTCTGTTTTTGGGAATCGGCCCCGATACGCGAACGGGCAGAACCGGTACCGAAGGGAAGGCGGTGCGCACCGTTGTGCAAACGGTACGACGCGGGTCGGTCATTTCGCTTACGGCGAATTCTTTGCCCCTTTTGCAGGTGTTGCCGGTCACAACAAGCTCGTCGCCGTCTGATGTAATCGTCATTCTGCACGAACGGGGACAAACGATGCAAACCAATTCTTTTGTCATTTTACACCGTCTCCTTTACCGAGTCTTTCCAGCCGAAGCTCCACTCGGCTGTTTTCGTTTAATTCGCATGCGCTGAAATCAATCGTGAGATTTTCCATTTCGGGCGGACGCATAAATGCGTAACGCTTTTTAAGTATTTCCTTGCCGTCCGCGTAAATATGAAGCACACAGTTGTTTTCCTCCTCGCGGACGCGGAAATACAGGTCTGTTTTACTGTTATCCTCGTTGAGATTGAGCCTTTGCGGCACTGCGTACAATAAACCGTCGCCCGGGGTTATCTCAATAAGCCGTCTTTCTCTGCCCGAATAAGCAGCGGCTGATTTTCCCGCCTGCTCGGCGTTCTGCGAAACAAAGTCAACCAAATCGTTGACGTGCAAAGCGTTGCCGCAGCTGAATACGCCGTCGGCACTCGTCATACACTGACCGTCGCATACGGGACCCTTTGTGCGTTGGTCAAGCTTTACTCCGACGGACTCGGCGAGCTCGTTTTCCGGAATCAATCCGACCGAGAGAATCAGCGTGTCACATTCGACGCGGCTCTGTGTGCCGGGTATCGGAGCCATATTTTCGTCAACCTTTGAAATCTCAACCGCTTCGAGCCTGTCAACTCCGAACACGCGAGTGACGGTGTGCGACAGGTGCAGCGGAATATCATAATCGTGCAGGCATTGATGCAGGTTTCTCGTAAGTCCCGACGGCGTAGGCTTTGCCTCATAAACGCCGAGAACCTTTGCGCCCTCAAGCGTAAGCCGGCGTGCCATGATAAGTCCTATATCTCCCGAGCCGAGAATTACGCATTTTTTGGCGGGCATAAGCCCGAGCAGATTTGTAAAATGCTGTGCGGTTCCGGCCGTGAAAACGCCTGCAGGACGCGTGCCGTGAATAAATACCTGCTTGGCGGTACGCTCGCGGCAGCCCGTAGCCAGCACAAGCGCTTTTGCCGTGAATATCGAAACGCCGCTTCTGCCGACGGTATGCACCGAAAAGCTTCCGTCGCCGTTTTTGTCTATTTTCGTGACAAACGTAAGGGTGCTGTATTCGATATTGCGTTTGTACAGCTCATCCTCAAACCGCTCGGCGTATTCAGGACCTGAGAGCTGCTCGCCGAAGTGATGAAGACCGAAACCGTCGTGAATGCACTGCTTGAGTATTCCTCCGAGCCTTGCCTCTCTTTCAAGAAGGAGAACCTTGGCACCGTTATCGTGAGCGCTTATCGCCGCCGCAAGACCGGCAGGACCGCCGCCGACAACGAGTACGTCATAGTTACCTGTCGTCATCACTCTTCGCCTCCTTCGGTTACCTTTGTTTCGCCGTATGTTATCACCGCTTCCGCCGAGGATTTTTTTAACCTCATACAGCGGAACGCCGAGAAATTCGGCAATTATTTTGGTGACAAGCGGCGAACAGAAGCCGCCCTGACAACGTCCCATTCCCGGTCTTATGCGCTTTTTGATACCGTCAACCGTCGGAACGCATATCGGGGATTTCAAAGCGTCGAGAATTTCGCCCTTGCTGATTTGCTCGCAGCGGCAAATAATCTCGCCGTAGTCGGGATTTTCGGCTATCATTTTTTCTCTTGTATCGTCGTCCATTTCGCGAAGCACGGGAACGCCCTTGCGAATAGGATTATAATTGTTGTTTTTTTCAACCGTCTCGGTCTTGCCGAGCATATTGACCGCAAGCTCCGCCATATCGACGGCAACCGCGGGAGCAGTTGTAAGTCCGGGGGATTGAATACCGGCTACGTGAATCAAGTTCCTTGTTCTTCTGCCGGGTTCAAGTATAAAATCCTCCTCAAAGGTAGGAGCGCGAACGCCCGTGAAATAAGTGATTATATCACGTTTTGACAGCGCCGGCATTGTTTGAGTCTGCTTGTCGAAGACGGTTTTAATGCTCTCGGCACGTGTTTCCGTGTTTTCCTTTTCAACCGTTTCTACGGCGTCGGGTCCTACGAGAAGATTATCGTGGACGGTGTGCAATATGCCGCCGCCCTTTGAATGGGTTTTACCGTGAACGCTTATGTCCTTTACGGAGGCTACCGAGTGCATATATGCGCCTGCTTTTTGGTCAAGAATCGAGTTGGTTCCTCGACGCGGATGAATCGAGAAAAATCTGTCATCCGCCATGGCGGCAATATCCTCGGCAAAAACGCCTGCGGCGTTGATAACGATTTTCGGATGAATAACGCCTCTGTTGGTGGTAACGCTTATGATGTTATGCTCCGACACCGCCATGGAGAGCACGGCGGTGTTAAGACTTACCTGCGCGCCGTTTTGAACGGCGTTTTCGGCATAGGCTATGGTGAGTCCGTACGGGCAAACACAGCCTGCGCTCGGATTATACATTGCGAATTTTGTTTCCGGTGTGAGGTTCGGCTCGCGGCGCATAAGCTCCTTGCCCGAGATTATCTCGGTGTCCTCTATGCCGTCGTGATGCTTCCGCCAAAAAGCATACAGACCGATAAGCGGCTTCAGCGCGGCGTTGCGGAAAAGCACATATTGACCTACCTGCTTAAACGGAACGTCAAGCTCGCGGCAAACGTCTGCATACATATGGTTTGCGCGGCGAATGTACTTGTGTTTGAGTGAGCCTTTGCCGAGGTCGATTCCGGGGTGCACCTCGCCGTCGTTGCGTCCCGACGCCTGAAGCGCAAGGTCCGCCTCCTTGTCTACAAGTAAAACGTCAAGCTTCCACTTGGTCAGCTCTCTTGCTATCGAAGCACCTGAAATGCCGCCGCCGATAACAAGCACGTCGGGTGTTCTGCCATCGAGGAAATCATCCTTGAGAGACGGCAGACGCGTCGGAGCGGGCTGCTCGCCCGTGTAAACATATCGTTGACAATATGCGTTGTGCTGAATTTTTTTGCCGCCGCTTGGCAAGCCGCGACGATTTCGCCCCAATCGGAGCTTTTGCCTCGAACAAAAATCGAGCCGTTCTCCTTTGAAGCACTGAATTTTCCGCCGAAAGTCTTTTTCAATTTTTTGTTAATTGATGATATGTTCATAACTTCAAGCCTCTTTTAATCAGCCTTGCAGTCGGTCACACGCCCGACTGTGCATAAAAAATATGTCGGTTAACTGACCGACTCATAAGCAAAGTATAATTCCGAAAAAAGCGTTTGTCAATACTTTTAACTAAAAAAATCACTCTTACGTATTTTTTTGTGAATATTGTTTTGTAGACATTGCCGATTGTTCGTGTTATACTTTAAGAAATTTTGCAGGAGGGTATTATGGCAGCTCAAAGACCCGAAAATATAAACGAAATCATACTTGATACTGCTGAGGAGCTTTTAAAGGTAAATTCCTTTTCGGAGGTGACTCTCGCGAAAATAGCCGAAAAGGCGAATATTTCGAAGGGCACGCTGTATTACTATTATAAAAGCAAAAACGAAATACTTTTTGCCGTTACCGACCGCTATCTTTCGCGCCAATGGGACGAGCTGATACAATGGACGGAAAACAAGGAAAAGGATACCTCGCCGCACCGTCTTGTAAATTATGTAATCGAGAGAAATATAGCCTATGCCGGGCTCAGGCTTCACCTCTTTGACGCGGCATTGCTCGGCGACGAGGAAATCAGAGCTAAGCTGATTCATCGCTATGATGAATTCCAAAAACTCATTTCGGCAAAAATCGCCGAGAGAACAGACGTTGTTTCGGCCGACTATTTCACTTGGCTTATTTTGATGGTTTCCGATGGTATTATTATTCAAAACAGCCTTAAAAACGAGTCCTTCGATACTCGGAAATTTCTTGAGAACAGCACCGAATACATTAAAAAAATCGAGAATATGCATAAGTCGCAATAAACGAAAGCCTCCGTCTTAATAACGGAGGCTTTTTACTGCCGTAAAAGCAGAAAAGGGAAACGAAAAAATTATACTTTGTGTTTTTCTTTTTGCGCAGGCCCGCCGTGACGCCTGTTACGCCGCCGCTGACAAGCAGCAGGGAAATCCATAAAGCGAGGTCGCTTGCATTGCCGGTTCGGGGAGACTTCGGATTGCCCGGCAGCTTAGCCGTTACGGTGTCAGCTTTTTTAATTTCGTTTATACCGTCTTTGTCGCTGTAATACTTATCACAGCCGCCGCAGTACCAATACTCGATATTGCCCTCGGCAGTCTTAGTTGCCGCCTTTGCATCGATGTGCTTTAAGTCGGTGTGATTGTTTGAATCAGGCTTTCCGTAAGCCTTGCCGCAGTATTCGCATACCGCTTTTTCGGCGCAGGTTGCATTTCCGCCCGAGCAAGCCATTGTTTCAACACCCTTGCAGCCGTCCACGGTGCATTTACGGCTATGCGTGCCGTCGCCGTTTGATGTCCATTCACCGAAGGTGTGCCCGTCGTTTATCGTCACGGTCATCTCGGCGGTGTTGCCTGCCTTATCGGTGACAATGATTTTCTGTTCGCCGTCCGCAGGAGAGAGAGTAAAGCCGCTGTTTTCATCAAGCGTGACCTTTGTGCCGTTTACGGTAACTGTATCTATATACTTCTCGTCAATTGTAACTGTCTGTGCCTCGCAGTAGGTCTTGCCGTTTTCAATGCCGCCGATTACAGGCCGGATATTATCGAGCGTTATGCGGTCGGAGCGAAGATATGTGATGTTCAGGCTCTCATCAACGAGCATTGCATAAACAATATATTCTCCGTTAGGCTCTATTAAAAACGGCTCATCATACGCACGGTACACAAGAGAGCCGAGCTCCGTCTCAGAGAGGTCCCGATTTGTTACCAGATAAGAGACAAACACGGTTCCGCTGTTATCGGAAGCGTTTATCGTTACCTCCTGCGTGTCCTTAAAGAACAGACCGAAGGTCAGCTTGTTTAAGAATTCGCGCCATTTATTTGTGCCTATGATAATTTCGCCCGTGGGTTTTTCAATGTCTTTCCATCTCGCTTTGAGCGTTATATTTTCGGCAGGCATGGTCGTGGGAATTTCTATATCCCAACCGATAAAGGTGTATCCCTCTCTTGTCGGGTCGGCAGGTGCGGTAATTGCCGTGCCGTAGTCCTGCGTGATCGGAGCGATTTCGCTGCCGCCTGCGGTGTCAAAGGTAATTGTATATTTATTCGTGTTCCAAACGGGATAGAGCGTTAAAGCCTCGTTTTTGGTATAAACATCTCCAAAGCTGTACACCTTTTCGCCGCCGTCCACGGTCGCCCAGCCTACTTGCGTGTGCCCCGTGCGAGTGAACAAAGCGCCTCGCAGCGTGAGAGCATCGTTATAGAACTTAATATCTGTGACCGCATTGCCGTCTCCATTTTCTCCGGGCTGATAGGTCACATCCCAAGCGCCCGTGATACGCACATAGGTCTTGTCGGAAAGCTGCCGGAAGATAGCGTTGAACCGCTCTCTGAGTGCGTTGTACAGCGCGGCAAACTCTTCATTTGTCAGCGTGTTGTCATCCGCCAGATAGCGCTGATACAGTTCTTGCATTTCAGCGGAAAGCTGCGGAATAACAGCTTCTGCGGCATCCTGCGCCGAAGAGCCCGTGAACAGCCGCACACCGTCGCCCATTTGCAGATAGCCTAAATCTTGATCCCGCAGCGTAATGGCCTGCGGATCGCCCGTTACGGTAAGCGAGCCGCTGTCTACGGTAAGATAGTACGCCGTGAGCCCGTCCGTCATGGTGACGCTGCCACCGCCATACTGGGTGTATTGGCTGAGCGTCAGTGCGCCGTTCAGCGTCAGCGAGCCGTTGCCGAGAATGGAAAGGGTGTTCATGCTCTTGCTAATTCCGTTCAGACTTTCGATGGTATTCTTTCCGTCCGCCGTGATAAAGAGCGGGTTGCTCTTTCCGATATACTTTTCGCTCAAGCGCACAGAGGTCAGGTCGGCATTCTTGAGCTTCAGATTCGGGAAAACACAACCGTATCTTTCAAGCCTGCCGGTCGAATAAATTTCCAAAATATCCTTGCCTGTCAGATTCACTGAATCCCTAAGTGTACTAAAGTTCTTGCCCTTAGGCAGAACAAAGGAGGCAGTCCCGTCGCCGAAAATATCGGTATAATTGTCCGGTGTGACCTCGACCTCGCCGTCGCCGCGATCCAAAAACAGACCGAAGCCGCCCCATAAAGCGGTAAGTGCCGAAACATCTGCGGGAACGGTATCGCCGGGCTTGTAGAAGTTTGAATTTTCGTCTACCCACCACAGTTGTGCATCTGCCGAAATGCTGTCCGGGCGGGGCAGACCCTCGGCAGCGGGCGCTTTGAAGCTCTCGCCCTTTTTCACGATGATATTGATCCAGTTCTGCTGCTCGCCGGGCATATAACCGGCCATGATCAACGCAACCGCCTTCAGGCTGTCGGCGGCAAGATCTGTCGGCAGTTCAAGGACGGGGCGGAAACCAATGTCCCGCTCCGGAAGGGTTGGCCTTGCCCAAAATGTAGCCTGTGCAGCGAAGTGTCCACCACGAGATAGATACATTCCCTCGACATTCCCAGTACCTATATCCTGGCCGAAAGAGCGCATTTTATACCAGTTTTTGATATAATCGGCTGACTTCTGATAGATCGTATCCCATTCATTGTCAATTGGTGCAAGACCAGAGCCTTCTCCTTCATTACGGTGATGGTCTCCAACAGATGGGGCGCGGAGCGTATAGTTCACGTTACTCGCTGTATAGGTCTGGCCATAAATCAGGTTCATTTCTGCCAACGTCTCCCGCTGCAAAGAACATTTCACGTTATAGTCCGCAATAAAAAGGCTGTGCTCGTAGGGCTGCTTGGCGGTATCGGTTTCATTTTCCATCGAATAGGCATCCACCGTACCTGCATAGGTAAAAGGCACATAATGCAGGGTGCTGTCAGGCAAATTGCTGTTTACCGTTCCGGGAATATCCATTGCCGAAAGGTCAAAATAGTATCTGCCGCCGGGGGCAAGGGTGAACTGTTCGTCGACCCGCTTTTCAACCGTCAGCGTAACATCCGCGAAACCGCTTGCAAGGTCGGTTTTGCGGTCGCCGTTGTACTGCTCGTTGAAGACCTTCAGGGTATAGGTACCCTCGGCAAAGCCGGCAGGAATGGTAAGCTGTGCCGTACCGTCTTTTTCTGTGAGGGAGGCGTTGCTGCGGCCGTAATAGATTACATTACCGACATCATCAAAGATCAGAGCGGAAATATATTCGTTTGCGCCGGTTTTTGCGTCGGTATAGGATATCTCTACGGTGCCGCCCTTGGTGGAAGCGGAAACCTCCCAGGTAGTTCTGCTGAAATCGTTGCGCTTGCTGTCATAAAGGGTCAGCTTCCATTCGTTTCCGGTGTAATTTGGGGAAACGGGCTGCAGCCCTCCGTCGGGCTTGCCGCCCACGGCGGCGGATGCAAAGAGGACAGAGTCCAAATTCAAGTCGAAAGCGGGACGAACGCCAAACTCCTTGGAAGTAGAGTATCCACCATAGTAGCGGACTTCACCTCTACCAGCCACAAAGGCAGTGGAATAGTCTTCGTCTGGGGAGCGCAGCCACCAATAGCTTGACGCCCAACCCGGATGCTCGGGATCCACGACACGCAAATCGTTGTTTACCGCATTAGCCTCTTTTGAGGAAAGCGGCCAAAAAACAGCATTGCTTACCGCAGGACCCGCTACACCGTCGGTATTTTCCTCATCGTAGTTTCCGCTTGCAAGGGTCCGTTTTTCAACAGCATCGGTTTCTTTCGCCGTCAGCTTATCCGCAAGCGCGTCTATTGCCTCTTTCAACGCGCTGTCCGCATAAGCGTTGCTCGCACCGAACTTTGACAACCCCATGTTATTTTGCCGTCAAGCAGGGTCATATTCCGGCTATGCCGGCTGCACTGTTTCCGTCATAGTCGATGACGCGCCATGCACCGGGATTATTTTCATGGTCTTTGCCCGAAATACACGGTACGGTGCGGTCGCTGTGTTTACATTTTTACTTAGTGCGTCTGTGCCAAGCTGTATCGCAGCAGAGCCCGTTGCTGTCTCGCCCTCGGCAAATACGCCTGTCGGCACAAGGCAGAACAGCATACATAGGGTGAGCAGGATACTGAGTATTCGTTTTTTCATTTCTTGCTACCTCCGTTATGTAAACTTAATCAAGGGCGGTTATTGTGATTGTGCCTTTGAAGCTCTCGAGACGGGTATTGTATGCCGACTGTTCAAACATGAAGTACAGCGTTATATCCTCGTCCGAGGCGTCGTAAATTCTGGTGAAATTAAAGGAATGTTGGTCGTTTGTCTGCGCTATTTTTTTGCCGTCACGTTTTATGCGTGTAACCTCACGGCAAAGGTCGTCGTCATAGCCGTCTGTCATCTGGATGGAGTAATTACCGTTGTTGTTGGACTCGTTTGATACCACCTGGAGAGAGCCGCTTATGGTGACGCTGTAAACATGACCTTTTTTGAGCGCAATCTTATCAAGATAAGTGGATATCAGGTCTCCGCTGTTTACCTTTTCATAAACGCTTAAAGCTGCGTTGCCGTTATTGAGAAATACTCTCGGAATTCTTGTTTCTGCATAAAAATAGCCCGGGCAGCTGCCGTTCTGACCGGCGTCGCCCTTGTCGCCTTTATCGCCCTTGTCGCCTTTGTCACCCTTATCGCCTTTGTCGCCTTTGTCGCCCTTTTCTCCCTTTTCGCCGTCTGTGCCGTCAACACCGTCTGTGCCGTCAACACCTGCGGCTTTTACACCGGTGTCGATTTCTCCGAACCACCAGTTGCCGTTCTCACCGATAAAAGGTGTTTTACCGTCTTTGCCGTCAGAGCCGTTTTGCCCGTTTATTCCGTCCTTACCGTCGGCTCCGTCTTTGCCATCAGCGCCGTCTCTGCCATCCGCACCTTTTAATGCGGTAAGATCGTACAGGTTAAGCCAAATCTCATCGCCGACATAACGCCATTGCAGGATATTTTCGCTTACGCGAAATTCCGGAGTTTTCCGTTTGCACCGTCCGTTCCGTTCTGTCCGGCAGGGCCCTCTATATCGGCTATCGCAACAAGATTTTGCCACTCGTCGCCCTCGTAACGCCACTGTATGTGGGTTTCGGTTCGCTGCACCTCTATGTTTTTGGCATTAATGCCGTCCTTGCCGTCTGCTCCGTCTTTTCCGTCTATGCCGTCTTTGCCGTCTGCTCCGTCTTTGCCGTCAACGCCGTCTTTGCCGTCAAGACCGTTAATGCCGTCTTTGCCGTCAAGACCGTTTTTACCGTCGACGCCGTTCTTTCCGTCGGTGCCGTTAATTCCGTCCTTGCCGTTTTCTCCGGCAGCACCTCGCAGCTCGGTAAGTGCCACAAGGTCGCGCCAGTCGGCTTCATCGCTGTATTTCCACTGAACCGCCGTGCCGCTGTTGCGCACCTCCGGCAGTGCGGCGTTGGTTTTTGCCGTTTTGCCGCATCCTGCGACAAAACAATGAAAAGCACCAAAAGCATACCTGTGAGCAGTTTTTTCCCTGTTCTCATCTTCTTTCCTCCGTTTCGCCGTCCGTAGACAGCTTAAAGTCATATTTCATTTCAAGCATGGCAAACAGCTTATGCATACCGTAACGGCAAGCTCCCGAATATCAATCGAGCCGATAAAAGCAAGCACCTTTGCCTGTTCTTCCTCCGGTACACGATATACTCTCATTGATGCCGTCAAAAACCTGCTGAGCTTGCGCTCCAACGGGAAATGAATATCACATTTGCGAGCCATATAGTTACGCATAAGTCCTGACGTGCCGATTTCCATTTCATAAAAGTCACTTTCGCTGTAATCGGGAAAATTTGCTCCGAAAATCTGCTTTAATTCCGCCGTGGTGTGCAGATAGATGAATTCCGCCGTGTCGGGCTGAGAATATGCTTCAATATAGATTTCTCGCAGGTTCTCGTTAAGCTCCGTTAGCGTGAGCTGAAGAGACGTTTCCACCGCATAGGCGTATACGGGCGGCAGCTTTTTGTCCGCAATACTCCTCGCCACGTCAAATTGACCGCCGAACATCGATTCGGTCAAATCCAGCAAGATTTTATCCTTGGTCGGAAACAGATTTAAATAGCTGCCCCTTGCGACGCCTGCTTCCTCGACTATTCGACTGACGGAGGTGCTTTTGTAGCCCTCCTCCAAAAACAACCGAACGCACGCCGTTAAGATTTTTCTTTTTGTTTCACTGCTGTTTCTACGCAAATATATCACCTGTTTATAATATTATTAGTATGCATACCAATAATATCATATAGCATACAAAAAAGCAAGAGAATGTTGATTATTAACACGTTATGAGTAGGTCTTGCTTAAAATAAACGGTTTTTCATATAATAATGCACTTAACCCCTCGGATAATGCAGACGCATATCCGAGGGGTTTTGGCCGTTTCTGTATCAAAATATATTGTTTTGAGGTGCTTCACGAGGGCTTTGCTGCTTGATTATATAAAATAAGATGCGGGAGACTTAGCGTTATTCGCATTCGCATATACTTTTTCTTGTGTGCAATATCGAAGATGGCGTTACCGAAAATTCGTCAAGCCCCCATTTGCAAAGCAAGGGAATAAGACGTGTATCGGCTGCCGCTTCTCCGCACATTCCGACGGGGATGCCTGCCTTTTTGGCGTTTTTGATCGTCGTTTCGATAAGGCGCAGAACCGCAGGCTGAATCGGGTCATACAGCTTTGAAACAGCGGCGTTTCCTCTGTCAACGGCCATGGTGTAGCCCGTCAGGTCGTTTGTGCCGATGGAAAAGAAATCAACCTCTTTTGCAAGCAAATCGGAAATTATTGCCGCCGACGGAGTTTCTATCATAACGCCCACGGGAATATCGGCGAATTTAAGACCCTCGTTTTTAAGCTCATCTTTGCATTCTTCGATAAGGGCTTTTGCTCTGCGAACCTCGTCAAGTGTCGTTACAAGCGGAAGCATAACCTTTATGTTTCCGAAAACCGCTGCGCGGAGAATCGCACGAAGCTGAATTTTGAAAATTTTAGGGTTGTCAAGGCAGTATCTTATCGCGCGGTGTCCGAGAAACGGGTTGTCCTCTTTTTCGATTTTAAGGTAATCTATCGCTTTATCTCCGCCTATATCGAGCGTGCGAATGATAACCTCCTTGCCGTCCGTTATCTTTGCGACGGTTGAATATGCTTCGTACTGCTCCTGCTCCGTGGGAAGAGAGGCTCTGTCCATAAACAGAAATTCCGTTCTGAAGAGGCCTATGCCCTCGCCGCCGTTTTGCAATACGTTCTGTGCGTCCTCAGCCTTGCCGATGTTGCCGTACACATGTTTTTTTACGCCGGATTTTGTAACGGTTTCTTTTGAAAAGTATTCGTTGAGGCTTTCTTTTTCCTTCAGATATGCCGCCTGCTTGGTTCTGTATTCTTCAAGCTCTTCCTCTGTGGGGTCTGTAAATACTTTTCCCTTGAAGCCGTCTGCAATAATCATATCGCCGTCCGAGATTTTTTCAACCGCATTGACGACCGACAAAACGGCAGGTATGCCCATGGCACGTGCGAGTATTGCGCTGTGACTCGTAACACCGCCGACCTCGGTGATAATTGCGGAAACATTTTCCCTGTTTATTTGTGACGTCATGGACGGGGTGAAATCCTTGGCGATGAGAACAGAGCCTTTCGGTACGGATGAAATATCCACACTTTTTACACCCAGAAGAATGCGCAAAAGGCTGTCTCTTATATCCTTTACATCCGAGGCGCGTTGGCGCGTAAGCTCGTCGTCAACGCCGGAGAACATATTGATAAACATTGTGCATATGCTGTCAACCGCCGCTTCGGCAACAGAGCCGTTGTCGATTGCTTCTTCCATCTGTGCGAGCATAAACGGGTCCTCAAGCATAACAAGATGTCCCTCGAGTATCTCCGCCTCTTTATTTCCGGCATTCTTTTTAAGCTCCGCCACAAGTGATTTTGTTTCGTCGGAAAAGTCGGCGACTGCCGAGTGCAGACGCTTTTTTTGATGATCCGAATCGGTAAATTTTACGGATGAATAGTCAAGGTTTGTGTCCCTTATAACGACGGCCTTGCCGATTCCGAAGCCTTGAGATGCGCCGATTCCTTTAAGCATTAAACCCACCCTTTCATTAAGCCGCGGCAATATTATTCTTCGCCGAAGCCCGATGTGATAAGCTCTTCGGCTTTTTTGAGCATTTCGTTTTCGTCTGCGCCGCTGCACTCTACGGTGATTTCGCTTCCGCATTTGATGCAGCCTGCCATTATATTCATAATGCTCTTGCCGTTGATCCTTTTACCTCCGAAAACAATGTCAACGTCCGAAGAGAATTTAGACATTTCTGTTACAAAGGTGTTTGCCGGACGCATATGAAGTCCCATTTTATTAGTGATTGTAAAAGTTTTCTGTACCATAATAATTCTCCTTATGTTTAATACCTGCCGAGAGGATGATGCCCCTCGGCACGGTTTTTGATTGTTTGTTATACGGATTCTTTACGATCCTTTTTAAGAAGACCGAGCATCAGCGCTCCGACAACCGAGCCTGCAATAAGGGCTACGATATAGAGAAGCGGATGGTCGCATACTATAAATGTGAAGATTCCGCCGTGAGGTGCGGGGCATGTAACGTTGAACAGCGATGTAAGAGCACCTGCGACAGCAGAGCCTACTAAGCATGAGGGGATAACTCTGACCGGGTCGGAAGCGGCGTAGGGGATAGCACCCTCCGTAATGAAGCACAGACCCATAAGATAGTTTACGGGGCCTGATTTGATTTCTTCCGATGTCCACTTCTTCTTGTTGAAGGTTGTCGAAAGTGCGATTGCAATCGGGGGAACCATACCGCCTATCATAACAGCCGCCATAATCCATGTGTTGCCGTCGGCTATTGCAGCCGTGCCGAAAACATAAGCCGCCTTGTTGAACGGGCCGCCCATATCCGTTGCCATCATTGCCGCAAGTACTATGGAAAGGAGTATTTTGCTTGTATCGCCGAGCGACGAGAGGAACGAGGAAAGAGCGGAGTTGACAACGCCTATAACGGGGTTTACAAGACACATAAGAAGGCCCATGATAAGCGTGCCGAAAAGAGGATAGATAAATACGGGCTTTATTCCGTCCATTGATTTCGGAAGCCAAGAAAATGCCTTTTTGAGGAGATTTACAATAATACCGGCAAGGAAGCCTGCGAGCAGAGCACCGAGGAAGCCCGACACCGCTTTGTCGTCTCCGGTAAGGCTTTGGTTTTCAATCAGCGAGCTGAAGGTGTAACCGTTTGCCGCAAATACGCCGCCTATCATACCGGGCAAAAGACCCGGTCTGTCGGCAACGGACGATGCGATATAAGCCGAAAGAATGGGGAGCATAAGCGCAAATGCCGCTTTGCCTATCCAGAACACAATTGCCGCGACGGGACTTGTGAAGCCGAAGGTTCCGCCGACATCGGCATTGCCTGCAAGCGTATCGAACAGGAAGCCGAGAGCTATGAGAACTCCGCCGCCGACAACGAACGGGAGCATATGCGAAACACCGTTCATGAGATGCTTATAAAGTTTGTGCCAGCCGCTTTCCTTTTCGTCGTCATCAATAGGCTGCTTTTCACTTTCGTCGGCGTGATATATCGCGGCTTTTCCGTCAACGATTCTTTTGATAAGCTCCTCGGGCTTGTTTATTCCGTTTGAAACCGAGGTCTTTACAACGGGCTTGCCGTCGAAACGTGCCATTTCGACGTTTTTATCTGCGGCAATGATTATTCCGTCGCATTCTTCGATTTCCTTTTTTGTGAGCACGTTTTTAGCACCGCCGGAGCCGTTGGTTTCGGCTTTGAGCGGATAGCCTAATTTTTCGCCCGCTTTTTCAAGTGCCTCTGCCGCCATATAGGTATGCGCTATGCCCGTCGGACAGGCTGTAACCGCGAGTATTCTGTAACCGTTCGGCTTTACTTCGGGTTTTACCGCTTCCTCGGGGTATTTTTCCGCTTCCTTTTTATCGATTATTTCTAAAAATTCGTCCGTTGTTTTTGCGCCCCGTAGAGCCGCGCAAAATTCCGGTTCCATAAGCATTACCATAAGACGGGAGAGTATTTCGAGATGTAAATCTCCGTCAACGGGAGCGGCAATCATAAACAAAATGTCCGAGGGCTTGGAGTCGGGAGCGCCGTAATCAACGCCGTTCGGAACCGTTATCGCCGAAAGACCGGGAGTCTTTACGCTGTCCGATTTTGCGTGCGGAACGGCAATTCCTTCTCCGATTGCGGTCGAGCCCTGAGCCTCTCTTGCAAGGATAGCCTCCTTGTACGCCGCCTTGTCGGCAAGATTTCCTGCCTTTTCGTGCAGGGAAATCAGCTTGTCGATTGCCTCTTCCTTGTCGGTGAGAGAAACATTAAGAGCAATCGCATCCTTTTTTAATAAGTCGATGATTTTCATAAGTATTCCTCCTTATTTATACTCCGCGTTAAAGACGCGTTCAATTTCTTCACGGGTTGCAAGCTTTTCTGAAAAGGCCGTTGCGTTTCCGCACGCCGAGCCGAGTCTTAAAGCGTAGGAGTAGTCGGCGGTCTTGATATATCCTGCCGTAAAGCCTGCTACCATACTGTCTCCGCAACCGACGGAGTTTATGAGCTTGCCCTTTGCGTTGCCTATCCTGTGGACGCTTCCGTTTTCGTCCGTAAGCATTGCGCCGTCCTTTGCCATTGAAACAAGCACGTTTTTAGCACCCATTTCCTGAAGCTTTTTCGAATATTTCACAATGTCGTCATCACTCTTTATTTGGACCGAGAACAGGTCGCCGAGCTCGTGATGATTCGGCTTTATTAAAAACGGTTTGTATTTGAGCACGTTTTTGAGCAAATCGCCCGTTGCGTCAACCACGCAGTTTATATTTCTGTCGCCGGCTCTCTCAAGTATTTGCTCGTAAATGTCATCGGGGAGGGTATTCGGGATAGAGCCTGCGAGGATAAGATAATCTCCGCTCTTTATGCTGTCAAGCTTTTTTAAAAAGCTCTGCATATCCTCTTTTGTGATTTCGGGGCCGCAGGCGTTCAAATCAATTTCCTTGTCGGCCTTGATTTTGACGTTTATTCTCGTATCGCCGTTTTTAAGATAATTAAAGTCGCAGCTAACATTGTCGTTTTTGAGCATTTCTTCAAGCTTTTTTCCGGTAAAGCCTCCGAGAAAGCCGAGTGCCGTGTTGGGAATTCCGAGCTGTGTGAGTATGACCGACACGTTGATGCCTTTTCCGCCGTAATAGATTTCTTCGCCGTCCGTACGGTTTATGTCGTCGGTTCTGAGAGCTTTGAGCTTCATCACATAGTCGAGAGCCGGATTCAGAGTAACGGTGTAAACCATTAAGCAGTTACCTCCTTCACTACCGTTTTTGATTTAAGCTGTTCGTCATCGCATTTGTCGCAGACTATACACGCCGCCGCAACCGGTGAAAATGATACCGCCGAAACTTTTCCGAACTTTGTGTGGTCGCAAAGCACATAGGTTACAAAGCTTCGCTCTATGGCAACAGCTTTCAGCATTGCCTCCTCGGTGTCCGGGGTTGTAAAACCCTGCTTTTCGCTGACTCCGTTTGTTCCGATGAACGCTTTTGAAAAGTTATATTTCTGAAGATTTGAAGCGGCTACTAAGCCTATGATTGCCTCGGTTGTGCTTTTTAATTCACCGCCGATAACAAAAACCTTGCAGCCATTGGCCGTCAGCTCCTTTGCGTGGGCGATTCCGTTGGTTACAAAGGTTGCTTTGGAAGAGGTTATATATTTCGTCATAAGAAAGGTGGTTGTGCCTGCGTCGATAAAAACGAAATCGTCATCATTTATCTGCGAAGCGGCATATTTTGCTATTGCTTCCTTTTCGTTTATGTTCATCAGCGATTTTTTGTTGAAATCCTCCTCGTTGTGGAGAAATTCCTGCCCGAGAACAGTCGCACCGCCGTGAACCTTGTTTATTTTCCCGAGCTGGGAAAGAGCCAAAAGGTCACGCCTTATCGTAGATTCGCTTGTTTCGAATTTTTCGGCAAGCTTTGAAACGGTAACCGAGCCGTTCTGACGCAGAATTTCAAGTATCTGCGCTCTTCTGTCGGTTGTAAGCATATTCACACCTCCGATATCTCTGTTGTGCCTTAATTATACAAAAACAGTCAGATACAGTCAATATCGCGCAATAAAATTCAGCGTTTATGCTTATAGTGTGCCCGTTTTGTTATCTAATATGCAATATTATTGAACCGTAAATGCGCACTTTTGCACGTTTTAAATTTTTCAATCATAAAAATACGCATCGGATAACATAAAAAATCCGCCCGAAAGGCGGACGACATCAGTCATAAATTCCATTAGCAGACGGAAAAAAGTCAATGAAAAACTGCGGCTTTTTCGTTTTTCTCGTTTTTGACAAAAATAAAAACCGAAAGCCCTTGAAAACAAAGGCTTTCGGCATTGCTTGTGGCGCGCCAAAAGGGATTTGAACCCCCGACCTTCCGCTTAGGAGAAGTCTCGGAGGGGCTTTTCTTATTCCCTCGAGATCCTCAAAAATCCTTGATTTTACTGGCTTTTTCGAAATTTTAGTGTTAATAATTTCTCTTATGAAATCTGCTAATTTTACGCCGTTTTTTCCCTTCATTTTAGCAAGGTATTAGCAAATGCAAAGATTTTTGGGGGACATCATTCAGTTAATCTGATACTCGTTGCGAGTGCTAAATCGCCGTAGCACTTTTTCGTTATTTTCGAGTATCTTATCAAATTCGTGTTTTTATTATACTGATTTTGAGTATCAATTTCAAGGTTTTATTTGGGCATTAAAATGGCAACCCTTGCGGATTGCCATTTTTCGGTCTATATTGTTTTTGCCAATGCCTTTAACAACGCCGCTGCTTCCGGGTTGGATAACAGCTTTGCAATCAGAGAAGCATTTTCTTCTACACTGTTGTCATCGGAATTTTCTTCTTCCTCTACAGGAGGTTCCTGAACCTCTGCCATCGGGTCAAGAAATTCAACGGAGGTTTCAAACTTTGGCATAGGAGCAGTTTTGCCTTCTTCAACATTTTTCAGTCCTTTGGCATTGTAGAACTGTTCCTCAAATTTCTGTGCATTGTAGCGTCTGTCCTCGTCAATGATATGGCTGTAAACATCGGCTAGGGTTAGTCATCGTTTCATTTATTACATCTATGAGTTTCGTTGCAAGCGTGATACCCAAGTTATCTGTATTCTGCCAACCGAGGCAAGTAGTTAAGTCGCCCTGTGGGTCTGCGTCTATGAGCAATACTTTCTTGCCCTGCATTGCAAGACCTACACCGAGATTTACCGTAGTGGTTGTTTTTCCCACTCCGCCTTTTTGATTGCATATTGCAATCGTTTTGCAGTTTGACACTTTGTTGTCCTCCTTTCTTAAAATTCATAGCTTTTCGGCTATGTACCTGACCGATTCATTTCCTAATCGGTCGTGGCAATATTTATTCTCAATACCCCTTGCCGTGCAAGACGCTGTGGGAAGTCACTAAGGAACAGATAGCTAATCTGTATCATAGGAGTTTCACCTCTGTCGGGTTTTCCGCCAGCCCCGTAGGGAAGTATCATTATCATTCTGACTGTCATCGCCATAACAGGGGCAACCTGTTATTTATATAGGGAGTTCTCGCTATTCTGATATTCAGAAGTCTCGGCGTACCCAATAAGGTGGCTAAATTCATCAGAAATAAAGTCTTAGTGACCTGTGTATTCAGTTTTCAAAGTACAAGTGAAAGGCTTCCGTTTTCGTGGTTCGGAATTAACCCCTTCACTTGTTTGAAATGGGAGAGCGTTTTTGGGGGGTGTTTTTTCAAAATTTCTTAAATATTTTTTTGAACGCAAAAAAAAGCCGCCTATTTTAAATTTGAGGTCAATAGACGGAGGGTAGAAATTTTCATATTTATGATGTATAATATGTGATATTAAAGATTGATAAATCGGAATTTGAGAAGGTAAGTGAATGGGATACCATGGAGGAATATGATAATGTCGAAAGATGAGTATTTGATAACCGATACGCCCCTCAAAGCGTTGACGGTTTTTGCAATGCCAATGATTCTTGGAAGTTTTTTTCAGCAAATATACAATATGGCCGACAGTCTGTTGTACAAAGAAGATTTTGCATGGATGAAAAAAACAAACCTTGTTGAGGTTAAATTGAGTTTTCCATTGTATTGTATTGCTAATGAATAAGAATAAGAAAAAGAACAGACAATGCTGAATACTCTGGAAACAAGAATATCTGAGTATAGTATGTAAGTTCGTAACAGAATGAAAGGAGCGATTCAAATGAGCAATTTGGAAAATTATATGAAACAGCAAGCAATTTTTTGTGAACAAAATGATAGCATTAGTAAGAATCTGTATTCAGAGTATGGTGTAAAAAGAGGCTTACGAGATGAAAAAGGCCAAGGTGTGTTGACGGGGCTTACAAATATTTCTGATATAAAAGCTTTTGAATATCGTGATGGAGTAAAGAGCCCATGTGATGGCGAGTTATCTTATCGTGGTTATAATATAAAAGATTTAGTAACAGGAAGTAAAGGAAAAAGGTTTGTCTTTGAAGAAGGAGCATATCTTCTTTTATTCGGAGAATTGCCAACTGATACACAGTTAATGGAATTTCAGGGAAGACTATCTGATTGTATGGAACTACCGACTAACTTTACCAGAGATGTCATTATGAAAGCACCTACATCAGATATTATGGGTTCTATGACTCGAAGTATTCTTACATTGGGCTCTTACGATAAGGAGAAAGAAAGTCTTGAAATTCCGAATGTGCTAAGGCAGAGTATGCAGTTGATCGCAGTATTTCCTATGTTAGCAGTATATGCATACCATGCTTATTGTCATTATGAAAAAAACGAAAGTATGTATATTCATAGACCTGAAAAAGATTTATCTATTGCTGAAAATTTCCTGCGCCTATTAAGACCAGATACAAAATTCACAGAACTGGAAGCAAGAGTACTGGATATAGCATTATTGTTACATATGGAACATGGTGGTGGTAACAATTCTACATTCACTACACGGGTAGTAACATCTTCAGGTTCAGATACTTATTCTGTTATTTCAGCAGCAATGTCATCCTTAAAAGGAAAAAAACATGGCGGTGCAAATCTGATGGTAATGAATATGATGGATGATATTAAAAGTCATGTGAAAGATTATGAAGACGAAGAGGAAATTGCATCATATCTGAGTAAGATTTTGAAGAAAGAGGCGTTTGATCAGAAAGGACTTATTTATGGAATGGGACATGCTGTATATTCTATTTCCGATCCGAGAGAAAGGGTGTTCAAAGGCTTTGTAGAACAACTCGCAAGGGATAAAGGACGTGAGAAAGATATGACCCTTTATAACAATATTGAGAAGATTGCACCTAAGTTGATTGCAAAGCAGCGTCAGATATTCAAAGGAGTAAGTCCTAATATAGATTTCTATAGTGGTTTTGTGTATGACATGTTGAATATTCCAAGAGAATTGTACACGCCATTATTTGCGATAGCAAGAATTGCTGGTTGGAGTGCACATCGCCTGGAAGAATTGATAACTACAGATAAGATCATTCGCCCGGCATATAAGAGTCTAGTCAGCAAAAAAGAATATATAGAAAGAGAGGAACGATAATATGGGAGCAGGAACCAGTGCAGAGGAGTTTTTTTTAAAGAGCGTCAATGTTGAAAGCATATTTGAATTTATTGAAAGAACAGATTATTTGTTCCTTTATAGTATAAAGGAATGTGTTGAAAAATCAGACTGTCATGAAGGAGTATATCTTTCAGAAGTGGCAGAATACATGAAATTATCGATTCCAGAAACATCTAAGATGGTAAAAAGTCTTGAAAATAAAGGATATATTATCTGGAAATTAGATGAAAAAAAAGAAAGAACATACCTTGTTTTGACGAACAAGGCAATTGAATTAAGTAATTGTCAGAAAGAAAAAATGATAGAAGCTTATGAAAAAATCATATCGAATATACAAGAAGATGACCTGGCAGTTACACAGTGTACATTGAGAAAAATCCGACAGCTTATGGAAGAAATAAAATAGTGATTAATACAACGGAGTAAGAAAAGCTCCTTCATATATTAGAATAAAATATGACTGTTTCTTTAAAAAGAAGCCGGTCATATTTTTTTATGAAAAATAAATTTTGTTGAGGTTAAATTGAGATTGACTTTGTATTGTATAAGTATGAAATAAAAGGAATCAGGTGATGTACAATGAAAAAGTATAAAATATGTAAAATCCTTCTTGTTATACTGTCAATTTTTTATGTGTGGTTTTTATGAATCATTTGGAATCTGTATTGCATATAAAAACGGCCGGAAGTGTCT
>ENA-OQMX01000037-OQMX01000037.1-human-gut-metagenome-genome-assembly--contig:-NODE-37-length-33052-cov-8.644829_pt1 | contig 33052 bp, 24 predicted proteins | sample MGYA00242622_ERZ504866 | MGnify/ENA primary metagenome ERZ504866 (study PRJEB26092, sample SAMD00036422) | human gut metagenome | host: Homo sapiens | study: EMG produced TPA metagenomics assembly of...
GTGTACGATAAACACTGAAGGTTAACAAACCTTTCGTGTTTATCGTCATTTCTTAAAAAAATAACCTTAGTAACGAAAAATACATAAATTAAGCAAAATAGTATCACCTTTTTTCGAAAAAGTATTGTACTTTTGCAGCGGTGATACGAATGTGAACGATACCACTATAAATACACCCACATCGTTTCGCCGGAAATACAGCTAAAATAACAAACTAACAAAATAAAAAGTAATGACCTATGAGTATCAATTCAGCTTAAAATGAAAGAAGGATTGTTTCCGTGCAGCTGTTAGTTGCAGGGAGATAAGAGAGTGTGGCTATTTGCTAGTCAACTAAGTAATGTTTATTCTATTCAAACCTAGAAAGTACATAAGTATGAATCTAAACTTAAGAAAATCAGTGCTGCTTGTTGGAGCGTTGGCATCCTTAGGCTTGAGTTACACAACTGAAGCTTTGGCAACATCTCCAAATTTTGCTGTTAACTCAGTACAGCAGTCTAAGAAGGTTACCGGTAATGTTAGTGACGCAGAAGGTCCTATCATCGGTGCAAGTGTAGTAGAGAAAGGTAATGCCGGAAATGGTACAGTTACCGACTTGGATGGTAACTTCGTCTTGAACGTGAAGCCTGGTGCTACTATTGTTATTACTTATATCGGTTACCAGAAACAGGAAATCGTTGTAGGTAATCAGTCTAATTTTAACGTCACAATGAAGACAGACGACAAGACTCTCGAAGAAGTTGTTGTCGTAGGTTATGGTGTTCAGAAGAAGAAGCTCGTTACCGGTTCTACCATCGAGGTGAAGGGTGATGATATTCAGAAGATGAATACCACTCAGGTGTTGGGCGCCTTGCAGAGCCAGACTCCTGGTGTAAACATTCAGGCGGCTTCCGGTCAGCCTGGTGATGGCTTTAAGATTTCTATCCGTGGTGCCGGTACCAACGGCAACACAGCTCCTCTTTATATTATTGATGGTGTAGCAGGTGATATCAACAACTTGAACCCTGCCGACATCGAGCGTATCGACGTTTTGAAGGATGCTGCATCCTGTGCCATCTACGGTTCTGCCGCTGCCAATGGTGTTATCTTGGTAACTACCAAGCAGGGTAAACAGGGTAAGATCCAGGTATCTTACGATGCCAACGTAGGTTGGGCTAACGTATATCGCATGCCAAAGATGCTGAATGCCAAGCAGTATATGGAGGTAATGGATCAGGTGCGTTTCAATAGTGGTGAAAGTGGCTACGATTGGAAGAGCATTATGGGCGAAGACCTCTACAACTCTTATATGGATGGTTCTAACGAAGGAACCAACTGGGTAGAGGCTATCCGCAACAAAAATGCCGTTACCACTAGCCATGCTTTGAACGTAACGGGGGGCTCTGATCGTTCTACCTTCTCAATGGGTGCTGGTTATCAGTATCAGGATGGTGTGTTTGGCAATGTTGTTAAGTCAGACTACCGCCGTTTCACCTTCCGTATCAATTCAGAGCATGTCATCTATCGCAACGACAAGGGTATGGATGTAGTGAAGATTGGTGAGAACGTTTACTATCAGCACAAGCAGAATCAGGGTATCCAGATTGGTGGCCAGTATAGCAATGAGCTTTCTAGCATGCTCCGTGCTAACCCTGCTATCCCTATGTATAATGCCGACGGCAGCTATACCAAGGCTGAGGATTTGAAGAACTGGATAAATAATTACAACTCTTTTTCTGCAAACCCAGTCTATAAGATGTTGAACCAGCAGTCTGGTCACAACAAGAGTATCAACCATAATTTGCATGCTACCGGATATTTGGAGATTCAGCCAATCAAGAATCTTGTTTATCGTGGACAGTTGAACTACAATCAGAATACTTGGACATGGCGTACATTCCTCCCTGTGTTCTCGGCTAATAATACTAATACAGATTACAACCGTACAGAGGATAAGGCAACAAATCAGATTGGTACAAGTTGGGGATGGAGTACAACAAATACCTTGAGTTATAAGTTTGACTTGCAGAAGAAGCACAACTTCGACATCCTGGTAGGTACTGAGTATGGTGAGAGTCGTCCTGACTTCGGTTTCTCTTTGAATGCAACTTCTTCTAACTCCATTTTTGGCGATATGACTCATGCTTACATGAGCTATATGAAGAATAACAATGCTGCATCTGTTACAGGTACTCCTTGTGACGATACCCGTAGTATGTCTTACTTTGGCCGAGTAAACTACAACTTCGATGAGAAGTACATGCTTTCTGCTATCATCCGTGCCGATGGCAACTCTAAGTTTGCTCCGGGTAAACGTTGGGGATACTTCCCTTCAGTATCAGCAGGTTGGGTTATTTCTAATGAGAAATTTATGGAAAAGACAGCTTCTTGGCTCGATTTTCTGAAACTTCGTGCAGGTTGGGGACAGAATGGTAATGCTGCAACCATCAGTAATTTCCAATGGCAGGGTGCTTTTGCTTTTGATTCAGGTAGTATCTATACATTTGATACTTCTGCGGGATCCCATAATGCCTTTATTTCTGGTGCTTCACCATCTAGATTGCCTAATGAAGAGTTGACTTGGGAAACATCAGAGCAGTTGAATATTGGTATCGATGCCCGTTTCTTGAATGGTCGATTGGGCTTGACAGCTGATTGGTATAACAAGAAAACCAAGGATTTGCTGTTTGCAGTACCTATTGATGCTACAACAGGTTTCTCTACCCAGATGAAAAACGCTGGTACCGTAGAGAACAAGGGTGTTGAGGTAGCTTTGACATGGAACGACAAGATTGGTAAGGACTTCCAGTACAATGTAGGTTGGAATATGGCTTACAACCACAATGAGGTAACTAAAGTTAACTCAAACCAAAAGTTCAATAACGGTGGTTCGGATTACTTAGCACAGAACACTGGCTATATGGCTCGTTTCGAGGAAGGACATCCTATTGGCTACTTCTGGGGCTATAAGACAGAAGGTGTAATGCAGAATGATGCCGATGTCCAGGCTTACCTTGACAAAAACTGCAAGGGCAATGCCGCTAACTCTAAGCAGGGTACAGGCATCAAACCCGGTGATTTGAAGTTTGTCGATGTCAATGGTGATGGTGTTGTCAATGACGATGATAAAACCGAGATTGGTTCTCCACAGCCTGATGTTACCATGGGTATTACTCTCGGCGCATCTTACAAGGGCTTCGACCTCTCTGTAACAGGTTATGGCGCATTTGGACAACAGGTTGCTCGTTCTTATCGCAAGTTTACTGATGGTGAGTATGAAAACTTCACAACTGAGGTTTATGATTACTGGCATGGTGAGGGAACTTCTAACAAGTATCCTTTGCTTGCGCACATGAATCAAGGTCCTAACTGGCAAACAGTATCGGATATCTACATTGAGGATGCCAGCTACTTCCGTCTTCAAAACCTAACTGTAGGTTATGACTTCACCAAAATCTGGAAGACCAGTCCGTTCCAGCAGCTCCGTCTCTACTTTACTGCCCAAAACCTCTTTACTGTCACAGGTTATAAGGGTATGGATCCAGAGAATGGTACAGCTATCGGCTCAGACTCATGGGTAACAGGTGTTGATGTAGGTAACTATCCTCAGCCTCGTACCTATATGGTTGGCGTAAATATTAAGTTCTAATCTAAAATTGAATTCACAATGAAGAAATTAAATATAATTTTGGCTTCCGCCATGGTAGCTCTTAGCTTTGCATCCTGTGATATCGATGATGTTCAGAATGTTGGCGAGTTGTCTACAAAAGACTTCCCTGTGTCTAAGGCTGATGGAGATGCTGTTTTGGCTGGTGTATACCAGAATCTGAATCAGGTTTGTGCAGACCCTCAGATGAGTTTCTTGTATTATGCACAGCTTGCCAGTGACGACTGCTTAGGTGGCGGTGGTGATAATGATAAGTTGATGCAGGCAGAAGATATGATTTGCAATTATAATGCAAATATGACAAATACCTTCTATGAGGCTCGTTACAAAGGTATCAACCGTGCAAACACCTTGATTGATGCACTTCCTAATACTTCCATGAATGAGGATACCAAGAACTCATTGATGGGTCAGGCTAAGTTCCTGCGTGCTTTCTATTATTATGAGTTGGCTTCTATGTACGGAAATGTGCCAATGCGCTTGCATCCAGGTTCTGAGGGTGTTGTTCAGGGTGATATTACTGACCCTTGGAAACAGATTTTGATGGATCTTCGTGATGCAGTCAATCTCTTGCCTGCTACAAAGAGCACAGATGGACATGTAGATAAGTATGTTGCCGAGGCTTTGCTGGGTCGTGCTTGGTTGTTCTATACGGGTTTCTTCTGCAATGGAACAAAGTTGTCTGACCTGACAAGTACCACATATAATCCTTTGACTTCAGTGGAACTTCCAGATGGAACAACAATGACTAAGGATGAAGTTATTGCTGCTATTGACGATTGTGTTGAAAAATCTGGGTACAAATTGGTTGATAAGTTCCAAAATCTTTGGGCTTATACTAATAGATGTACAGTTAATGATTATGACTACACTAAGGGGCAAGGCTTTAAGTGGGTAGAGGATGATGGTGCAACAAATCCAGAAACTTTATTCGCAATCAAGTTTAATAAGATGGCTTCTTGGAATACTACCATTGGCTATGCGAATGGTTTTGCTTTACACTTTGGTGTTCGTGGTGGAACTGATTATGCCAAGACATTCCCGTTTGGCCAAGGTTGGGGTGCAGGTCCTGTAACACCTAACTTGTTTAGTGATTGGGCTGCTGACGAGCCTAATGATGAACGTCGTGACGCTACAATCCAGGACTGGAGCAAAGTTTCTACTTATGTGAAGGGTGGTGGCGACAGTTTCGTACAGGAAACTGATTATTTTGCCAAGAAATGGTCTCCAATTACTTGTGTAAACAAGAATAATGAAGATGGATATTCTTGTACATTTGAGAATGTTATGTATGCAGGCGATTGGGATATCCCTCAGCCGGAAAATCCACAGTTGAACAATATCCATGATTTGGTACTCATTCGTTTTGCAGATGTTTTGTTGATGCAGAGCGAGTTGAAGGAAGATGTCACTGGTATCAATGAGGTTCGTAAGCGTGCAGGCTTAGCACCTATAGCTTCTTATTCTCTTAAGGCTTTGCAAAATGAGCGCCGTTGGGAGTTGGCTTGCGAGGGCCTTCGTTGGAATGATATTCGTCGTTGGCACATTGCTGCTGCAGCTCTTGCAAAGCAGGAAGGAGTAATGACTTATCATAATGGTAAGGAAACTCCTAATGCTCCACATAATGGTGGATACGCAGCTCGTTACAATGCTACAGCAGGTTTCCAAAAAATGCCAGAAAATCAGGTAGGAATGGGTACTGTTGTACAGAATGAAGGTTGGACTGGTGCTGATTCTGAATACCAGGGCTGGTAATAGTCAATTCTTTAACTTTAAAATGAAAAGAATATGAAAAAGATATTTTTCGCTTTGTCTATGCTGACATTGCTTTATACATCTTGTGATCCTTCTTCTGATTCAGGAAGTACAGGCTTCATGGAAAATGTAACTGCAGAAAGTGTAGATGCAAAGGCTACCGCAGTGGTAGTGAATGGTAAGAATAGTAACCGTATTGTTATCGAGAATCATTCTCCAATAACTAGCCAATGGTCTGCTGACCAGTTAGCTGAAGGTGCTGTGACTTCTTCTAAGACATACGATACTATCTATGTTACTAAGTTGGGAGCCAATACTGTAAGTATGCACTGCAAGAATCTTGCTGTTGATTTCAAAAAGGATTTTACCGTGAATGTAGATGAGATTACTTATCTTTCTTCCGAACTTCAGAAGCGGCTTTGTGTAGAAGGCTCAGAAGGCAACTATAAGTCTATCATCGCGGATTTCAAGGGACAGGCTATCCAATTTAGTACCTCTTTTGATCTGTCTAAGGTTCTTGTAACTCAAGAAGTCAAGGATGGAAAAAAAGGTAATGTCTTTGAAGTAAGAAATGGAAATGGCGTACTTTCTGATTGGGCTATTACTAAGGATGGCGCTAGTGAACCTATGGGTACAGCTACGCTTAATGGTGACAAGCTGATGGTTGTTGAACCAGGAAATTATACATTGACTCTTACTTATACTTTGGCAGATGGACAGAAACAAACTGTTGAGGTCGGAAAGTATCAAGTTGATGAGTTGACTACTGTTCCAAAACTTCTCAACTATCTCTCTGGTGGAGATGATGGTGATGGTACAACCACTTGGGAATGGAACGGTAATGCTTCTGCCGTTTGGGGTAATGGTCCATTCGGAAGTGGTAAAAAACCTCAGTGGTGGGCTGTATCTTATAATGATATTGAAGGCCAAGGTAGTAGCAAGGTTGGTGGTGTAAAACGCAATGGATCTCATGCATCCTTCACAATTGATATGAACAATAATACTGCAACTAATGCTGATGGTACTACTCTTCCTATTAAGGTAAATGTATTGGAACACAAGGACAGTAAATGGGATCAGGGTACTATCTCATTCCCAACTGCAACCAATGACAACTACGTTATCCCTATGGGTGTAAACGTGAATGCTGGTAATGCAGTATTCCAGAAGTACTATGTATTGGTATCTAGTGATGATAAACTTGTCTTAACGGCGGCTGAGATGCCAGAGAATGGTTGTGCATGGTTCTATGTCTTCAAGAAAAAGGCTAAATAGGTATGTGATAAATCGTTGTGATTAAAACATAAAATTAGGCTAAGCCTCGGCTGTAGTGATACAGTCGGGGCTTTTTCTGTGTGCCCGATGCAGAAATATTATCCGAAATGTTTGGCGGTTACGATAAATAATCGTACCTTTGCTGCGGTTCTAAAATTTAGTTTTATGCAGACAGTTAATTTACGGTATAACGTTCCTGCAGGCTATAGTCTGGAGGAATTTGTGGCTAAGGTTAATTCTTATGTTGCCCGCTTGGCAAAGAAATGTCAGGTAGGAGAGGAGTATGAGCCAAATGAAGAAACGAAAGCGGCTATTCGTGAAGCCCAGGCTCATATGGAAGCATATAAGCGAGGTGAAGAATGGGCAAAGAAAGACGTATTTGATAACGTGGATGATTTAATGGCTGATTTAATGAAAGAATGAAACATATTCATTATTCAAGTAAGTTTAAGAAAGACTTTAAAAAGTATAGGCTTTTTCCTGATAAGGTTACTGCTTTAGACAAAGTCTTGCGCCTTCTTGTGACAGAGCAGCCTCTTCCGAAAGAATACAGAGCTCATATTCTTAAAGGTAATTATAAAGGTTGTTGGGAGTGCCATATTGAAGATGATTATCTGTTGATATGGATTGATGATGATATGATAGAGCTGTTAAGGCTCGGTTCTCATACAGAATTGTTTAGTAAAAATAGGAAATGACATAAATGGCTAAGCCCCGACTTCCGTTCCGCAGTCGGGGCTTTTCGCGCCTTTTCTAAGCAGAAGTTGACCTTTTTTGCTTTTCTTCCGTACTTTCTAGTATAATTGCTGAAAAGATTTGGTGTTTACGAGTTTTTATTGTACTTTTGTATGCAGTAAGACAAGTAGGTTTAGCAGGGTATGTTTGTACAACTGAGAGCTTATAACAGGTCAACTTTGCGTCTCACACCGAACGGTGTGAGTGCGTGCATCGAACGAAGTAAGAGCGTGCGGCGTTCGATGTGAGCACGTGCATCGTTCGACGCACGTCGGAAAGTCCTGGAACTTCAAGCTTATATCATTAGTACTTAGTACCTTATAACATACTTGTGATAACAGCTAATAATACTAAACTATGGCAATAAAGTATGAAATCCATTCCATCCATAACTCGAAGGGCGAAGGTGGAGAACAGAAATTTGTCCGGTTGCGTGACCACGAACCGATGACCAGTAAGCAGATAGAGCAGCATATAGAGCAGGCATGCTCGCTTACCAGGGGTGATGTGCAGGCGGTGATGACATCGCTTCACGATCTCATCGTGACCGAGCTCTCTCAAGGTGCCCGTTTCTATCTTCCACAAATAGGCTATCTCTCGCTGTCTGTTACAACGGAGTTGCCGGAAGGTAAATCCATGGATAAGGTGACGGGCAATAATATCCGCTTGCGTAACATCAACTTCAAGCCTACTGCCGAATTACTGAACGAGGTGGGTAGAAATGTAAGGTTCGAACGCTCCAAATACACCACGAAGTCTCGCAGATACACCGAAGAACAGTTGTGGGATAAGATTGTGGCTTTCATAAAAGAGCATGACTATATTTGCCGACGCGACATGGAATACCATTTCTCCCTGCGCCAGCAGACAGCCTTGAAATGGTTGAAGCATTTTACCGAGAAAGGGCTTCTGGTAAAGGAGGGGGCAATAAATGCTCCTATCTATTTCCTGGCAAAAGACAATAAAGGCAATGAAGACAATAAAGACAATGAAGACAATAAAGACAATGGAATCTCCCTTCATACTAAACGTCCTGAACCATAGAAGTTTAGCGTAGCAGTGAAAGGAGAAATGAAAATGGAAATTAAAATTAATACCTGATAAAAATGAATAATTTGATCACTAAAACTTGGGAACCGCTGCTGTCGCTGCTCTTCGGTGTGGCGGTAGTGATATTCTGGTCTGTTCCTTACATGAGTGGCTTGTGCTTTCAGGAACAGTATCAGATGTTTCTCTTTGATACCAACTATTTCCTGGAGCGCATTGTGCTGCCGGGAGGATTGGCTGACTATATCAGTGAGTTTTTGGTACAGTTCTATTATATGCCAGTATTGGGTGGTGCCTTCATCGGACTGCTCCTGATAGGCATTCAGACTGCCGTTTGGGGACTGATGAAGCAATATGGAGCCAAGCATGATTTCCCGGGCTATCTCCTGAGTTTCCTTCCAAGCATCGCCCTGTGGTGCGCCATGGGCGACCAGAACATCCTGCTTTCTTTTGTGGTTGCACTTTTCGGAGCTCTGCTGATGGGATGGATTCACAACCGATTCCACAACCGGTTGGTAAAGGTGGTGTTCGAACTGGTAAGCACGGCATTGGTTTATTGGTTCCTGGGTCCGGTGGTATTCCTTTATGCCGCCCTGATGATAGGTGATACGCTGAAGAATGCGCAACAGAAGGACAGTATCCTTTCCGGAATAGGCTATTCAGTCTGCATCCTTGTGCTTACCGTAGCCTGGATTCTGCTGAGCACGCAGACTCTACAGTATCCGATGTACCGCATCTTTTCTGGACTGAATTATTATCGCTATCCGGGTGCAGTATCTCCGTTGCCTTTTGTTGTGATGGTATGGGCTGTTGTGATTCCTTTCCTGGGGATGATTCCGTGCCACCGGAAATCCTTGCAGAAGTTGCAGCAATCCAAAGTGGTCATAGTATTGAGCTATGTATTGGTGATTGTGGCTTCATGGTTTGGTATCAAGGCATCTTTTGATGAAATGACCTACGACCTGATAGATTATGATTTTCTGGTTCGCACCGAACAATGGGATAAGATCATTGAGAAGGCAGAGAAGAAGCCGGCAACCACACCGCTCAGTGTTTCGTGTGTGAATCTTGCCTTGAGTCAGAAAGGTATGCTTGCGGACCGCCTTTTCGAGTTCTATCAGAATGGAGGCGAGGGCTTGTTCCCTACCTTTACCCGCGATATGACTTCGCCGGTATCTACGGCAGAAATCTTCTTCCGTCTGGGTATGGTGAATGATGCCGAAAGATATATGTTCGAGGCGCAGGAAGCGATTCCGAATTATCGCAAGAGTGCCCGATTGACCCGCAGGATTATAGAGTGCGAAATCATCAACGGCAATTACAAGGTAGCAGCCAAGCTGCTCCGCCGACTGCAGAAGACGCTCTTCTATAGCAACTGGGCTAACCAGACCATGGCGCTGCTGGGTAATGAGAAGGCTATCAACCGGCATCCTATCTATGGCAAGCTGCGCAAGTATCGTGAGAAGAAGCAGGACTTCCTCTTCAGCGACCGGGAGATGGACCAGATGCTGGGTTTGCTCTTCCTGAACGATAACCATAACAGGATGGCATACGAATATCTGATGTGCTACGAACTCCTGCAGCGCGATATGGAGAAGTTCATGCAGTATTATCCGCTGGGCAGATTCGTGGGTTACGACCATATTCCACGTACCTTCCAGGAGATTCTCATCGGCAACTGGATGAAGACACATAGCGATCCACGTACCATCCCATATAGTGTGGATGCACAGAACGTGAACAATACGCTCAACTTCATTCAGCTCTATATGCAGAATCCGAAGAATCCTCAGCTTGATCAGCAGCCGTATGTATCCAATGCCTGGCACTATGTGATGGTGCAGGGGGCTGATGAGGCTTCTAAGAAGAAGGAGGGAATGAAAGAGGTTTATTAGAATGTAGAATGATAATACTGGAATGATATGAAAACAATCAAATATCTGTTGTGTGTCCTGTTGGTTGTGATGGGGATGGCTACTCTCGATTCCTGTTGCTATCCTTCACCATGGAGTGAGGCAAAAGAAATCAAACAATTGCCTGAAATCTTCCCTGATTACATCGGGGTTACAGTTCCTGTCAACATCGCTCCGCTTAATTTCAATATGACGGATGACGATGTAGATGAAATGTTAGTGAGTGTGGCAGGATCGAAGACCATCGAGGAAATCTCTTCTTTCGGAAAAGAGTATGCGGACTTTGATGTAGAGGAGTGGCACGACTTCTTGAGAAAAAATAAGGGCGGAAAACTCACCGTCTCTGTGTTTGTATTGAAAAATGGTGAAAGGTTCAAGTATCAGGACTTCGATATATATGTCAGCCCCTACGAGTTAAAGGACTGGGGCTTGACTTACCGTCGTATTGCCCCTGGTTATGAGGTGTATGGCAAGTTGGGCATTTATCAGCGCAACTTGAGTAACTTTGAGGAAACGGCAATCCTTGAGAATACGGCAGCACCGGGTGCCTGTCTCAACTGTCATACGGCAAACAGAACCAATCCCGATCAGTTTACCTTCCATGTGCGTGGTGACCATGGTGCTACCTTGGTTTCTCAGAACGGAAAGCGGGAGTGGCTGAAGGCTAAGAACGATTCCCTGAAGGGTTCGATGGTTTATCCTTACTGGCATCCATCGGGCAAGTATTGTGCTTATAGTACCAATACCACCCATCAGAGTTTCCATGCCGTGAAGGATGAGCGAATTGAAGTTTTCGACCAGGCATCGGATGTCTTTGTTTATCTGCCTGCAACCCATGAACTGATATTGGATTCGCTCCTGATGACGAAAGACCATTACGAGACCTATCCGGTATTCTCGCCTGATGGCAAGACGCTCTATTTCTGCTCTTCTACGGCAGAACCTATCCCAAGCGGTTACAAGGATATCAAGTATAATATCTGCAAGATAGGTTTTGATGCCGCTACCGGTAAGTTTGGCAACCAGGTGGATACCATCTTCAATGCCCGTGAACTGGGCAAGAGTGCTACCCATCCACGTCCTTCGTATGATGGCAGGTACATCATGTTTACGATGAGTGATTATGGCTGTTTCCCTATCTGGCATAAGGAAGCGGATAACTGGTTGCTGGATTTGAAGACGGGGCAGGCTAAGCCTCTGGCTGCAGCCAATAGTAAAAATACGGACAGTTGGCACAACTGGAGTAGGGATTCCCATTGGTTTGTCTTTACATCCCGCCGTGGCGACGGACTCTATACCCGTCTTTACCTTGCCTGCATTGATGATAAGGGTAATGTAAGCAAGCCGTTCCTCTTGCCTCAGCGCAATCCGAAGAAGTACTACGACGAGTTGCTGGATTCCTATAATACCCCTGATTTCACTTCGAAGCCAGTAGAGCTGGATGCCCGTGCGGCAGGAAATGAAATCATGAGTGATAAGAGGATTCCGACAAAGGTTAGATAACGGAATCTTTATAATTCCTTATTCTGTAGAACATGATTCCTTCTCAGCAATGCATTCCATTTCTATCAACCAGCCGGGGCGGCATACTTTAGCCTCCACGATGATGCGGGGAATCTGGGGATAAAACTGCTGCATCAGTCTGTCAACCGTATGATAGTCGGAGATGTCGCGCAGATAGATGATGAAGTATTGGATATCATTCATCGTGGCATCGCCATCTTTCAGCAGGGCGCCGATGTTCTCAAGCAGTCTGCCGGTCTGGCGCACGATGTCTCCTTCATAGACCACATCTCCATGCTTGTCGATACTGGCTGTACCGGAGATGAAGTATTGTTGCTTGAACTGCTGGCTTCCTTCTGGATGGAGAGTATGGGTAGGTAGCGTAAGCCGGGTTCCTCGTTCGAAGGCTACTCCATATTCATGGGTAGGATTCAGATGATCGAGTGCCTGAAGATACTTCTTGTCCTCTTCCTTGATATGGGGGACGGTGAGGAAGTCGATGGCTACAGCTGCGTGGCGTACTGGAGTGGCTCCACCGATACCCGTGCTGGCAATGTAGTGGGTGTCGGCAGTCAATCCTTCTTGGTCGAAGACGTCATTGCGGGCTTCTACTACGCCTTGATAGTTTACATCGATGTTGGTGACGTATATCCAGGTGCGAACCAGGTTGCGTTCCATGGTCATATCCGTACCTTCGATAGTCTTCAGATATTTATTGAAGAGAAAATGGGTCTGCTCGTACGAATCCTTTCCCTTTGCTTCCTCTTCTGTAAGACGAAGACTGTGGAATAAGATAGGTGTAGCTTCATCCGTAGTCTTGATCAGCAGGCTCACCTTGCTGCCATTCAGTGGAGTCTGTTCCACGATAGTGAGGTTTGCGCCTTTCAGAAATTCCTGATAAAGGAGAGATTCTTCTAATTCTTTTATCTGGTTTTGGGAGTCGCTGAGGAATACCTTACAATATTGCAAGGTGCGATTTTCCAGTTTCTCTGTATCGAGATAATTACCTAGTTTTAAATACAGAAAGTTAAGGCGATCATTGAATGAACCCTTAGCTTCTGGTGATAGTATTATGTATTTGTCCATCTTGTTTTTCTTTTTACCGCCGGCAAAGGTACGGATAATATGTGAGATAAAAGAATATAGACAGGATGAAAAGATAAAAATACCGAGAAATGGGGATAGGATAATGCTGGGTATAACAAAAAAGAGGAAGTAAAGGCTTGCTTTCCTTTACTTCCCCCTATCTTTTTCTTATTTCCTGCTTTAGAGTGATTCGAGCATACGCTTGATGACAACCTCGGCTGAAATCTCACGGTTGGCTGCCTCTGGAATCACCAGACTGTTCTTGCTCTCGATGACATCATCGGTAACAATCAGTCCACGGCGTACTGGCAGACAGTGCATGAAGCAACCGTCATTGGTCCAGCTCATGTGCTCCTCGTCGATGGTCCAGCTCATATCCTTGCTCAGAATCTCACCATACTGTGCTGGGTCTTTCACACCCGGACAGCTCCAGTTCTTGGCATAAACGAAGTCTGCACCTTCCAGCGCCTTTTTCTGGTCGTACTCCACTTTGGCATTACCTACGAACTTAGGATCAAGCTCATAGCCCTCTGGGTGAGTAACCACGAAATCAACATCGGCTGCGTTCATCCACTGAGCGAATGAGTTTGGCACAGCCTGAGGCAAGGCACGGCAATGAGGAGCCCAGGTCAGGACTACCTTAGGACGAGCCACCTTCTTGTGCTCCTCGATGGTGATGAGGTCGGCGAATGCCTGGAGTGGGTGAACGGTAGCTGTCTCCATGGCGAAGACTGGGCGACCGCTGTACTTCACGAACTGGTTCACGATGGTCTCGGCATAATCGTAGTCGCGGTCTTTCAGACCGGCAAAGCTGCGCACACCGATAAGGTCGCAGAAGCTTCCCATCACTGGGATTGCCTCAAGCAGGTGCTCGCTCTTGTCGCCATCCATGATAACGCCACGCTCTGTCTCCAGTTTCCATGCACCTGCGTTTACATCGAGCACAATCACATTCATGCCCAGGTTCATCGCAGCCTTCTGTGTACTCAGTCGGGTACGGAGACTGTTATTGAAGAATATCATCAGCAAGGTTTTGTTCTTGCCTAACTCCTGATAACCGAAACGGTTTGCTTTCACTTCCTGTGCCTCGGCGAGTGCTGCTTTCAAGTCGCCAAGGTCTTCAACATTAAAGAATGTCTTCATTGTTATTATTGTTATTTCGTTTTTTATTTGTTATTTCTGATATATATTGCTCTTGGATCTTTCTTCTAGAATCTTGATGCTTGCAAAGTTTGCATGCAAACCTTGCAAACATGGCAGAAACTAAGACTTGGTACGGAGCAGGTACGGAGCGGGTCCTGTTAGGCTCTTGTCTGTCCCTGGCCAGTAATCAACCACTTGTAGGTGGTAATCTCTTCGAGTGCCATTGGTCCGCGGGCTCCGAGCTTCTGGGTACTGATGCCAATCTCTGCGCCCAGTCCGAATTGGGCGCCATCGGTAAAGCTGGTAGGAGCGTTTACATAAACGCAGGCTGCATCTACCAATGCCTGGAATTTCTTCTGGGCAGCTTCGTTGTTGGAAACGATGCTCTCGCTGTGTCCGCTTCCGTAAGTGGCGATATGGTCGAGTGCCTCATCTTCTGAAGCGACGGTCTTGATACCCATCTGCATGCTGAGCCATTCTGTGTTCCAGATGCTCTTCATATTAGCATCTGCTTCTGTAGAGTCTGTGGATTTGCAATCCGCAGTCAGCAAACCTGCCTCTTTCATTTTTGCTTCGCTTTCCTCTGCCTTATATAATAAGGTGTCAGGATAGTGACCCTTTAAAGCCTCGTAAGCCTTGGCATCTGCATGAATTTTGGTCTGTTTCTCGGCGAGACCCTCGCAGAGAGCAGGGAGGTCGCTTAATCTGCTTTCATGAATCAGCAGACAGTCGAGTGCATTGCATACGCTCACTCTTCGGCACTTGGCATTGGTGATGATGCGCTTGCCCATCTCCAGGTCGCCATCCTTATCGAAGTAGCAGTGTACCACGCCGGCTCCGGTCTCTATAACCGGTACCTTGGCGGTATCACGAACGAAGTTGATAAGCTTCTTTCCGCCACGAGGAATACAGAGGTCGATATAGCCCACGGCATTCAGCATTTCGCCGGTAGCCTCATGGGTAGCAGGGAGGAGAGTTGCCACATCAGGATTGATTCCATACTTTATCAACACTTTGTGGATAAGTTCGATACTTGCTGTATTAGAGCTGTTTGCGTCCTTTCCTCCCTTCAATACGCAAGCGTTTCCACTCTTGAAACAGAGCGAGAATACATCGAAGGTTACGTTAGGACGAGCCTCGTAAATCATGCCGATGACTCCGAAAGAAACGGCAACCCGCTGCAGGTGCAAACCATTTTCTAGCGTCTTGTCTTTGAGAACTCTTCCGAGCGGTGAGGGCAGGGTACTTACGTGTCTCATATCCGAAGCGATATCCACGAGTCGCTGCTCTGTGAGCTGCAATCGGTCATAGAGCGGGTTCGTTTTGTCCATCTTCGCCAAGTCTTCTGCGTTAGCTGCAAGGAGCGCAGGAGTCTCTGCGATGATAGCATCAGCCACCGCCTGCAGGATTTCATTACGTTGTTCGTCGCTGAGCAAGCCCAAAGTCTTGCTGGCTGCCTTCACTTTTTGGAAAGTCTCTTTCAGTTCCATTTGCTATTTCCTTTCTTATTTGATGATAAGATATTTGGTAATGTGTTATGAGTTCCCTCTTAACAACGGCAAAGGTAAGCATAAATATTGGAAATTGCAAACTTTATGCAAGAAAAAGTGATGATTTTATAGATAAATGGATAGTTATACGAAAATGAGATAAAAAAAAGGTCAGGCAGCGTCTGACCTTTTTGGGGTAGCAAAGAAGATTCATCAGACAGTGTCTGATGTTTTTGCTTTTTGAATTCCTCAGACACTGTCTGAGGAATTGTTAACTCTTTGAATTTCAGGTAGAACTTCTTGAAATTCATGATGTTTGTCTTGGAGAATCCCTTCCCGAATTCCTCTGTAAGAGCAGCCGAAGCGACCTCTATCACATGTTTTCCATATTCTGCACGTGATGCTCCGTTCTGTTCCTGTTCCACAATACGTTGTCCTATTCTCCAGTTTCTTTCCACCAGAGAATAATTGTCGCAGAAATACTCGGGACTTTCATAACCTTGGCAGATGAAAGGATTTGCTAATTTCTTGTTACTTAGTTTCATACGCCATTACATTTTTGATGTTACAATTTTTATGTAATGGCAAAGATACGGCTATTTTTTGAATATGCAAAAGAAAAAGGCAGAAAGTTGAGGAATATTCTCAATTTTCTGCCATTTCATTTGCCCGTTTCATTTTCTTTTTGTATTTTTGCCCCTCTAGACATTATATATACAATTAACTTGATAAAATGATAAGACTTATGGGCAATATAAAGACGATATTGGCAGGCTTGTCCTTGACAATGGCTGTGGGGATGCCGGCAGCGGCGAGTGATGAACTTACAATGGTAGTAGGTACCTATACCGACCAGAGTACTTCGGATGGAATGTATGTTTATCGTTTCAACCAACGTACAGGGAAATCGCAATTGGTGGGCGATGTGCAGGCTGGCAACCCTTCGTTTCTCATGATGAATCATGATGTAAATCGGGTTTATGCCGTGAGCGAATATGATGATGGGCGACAAGGACTCGGGGCTTTCATTCTCAATAGGACGAAGGGAGAGATGGCTCCGCTTGGGTATCAGAAGTGCGGAACGAAGGCTACTCGACCGGAAAACAAGATGCCGGGTGCGGCACCATGCAATGTGATGCTGTATGGTGGATATGTGGTGACATCCAATTATAATGGGGGTGATATTTCCGTATTCCCAATCAAGGAAGATGGAAGTGTGGCGCCAGAATCGCAATATTTCGATATGCATCGAGAGGGGAGCGGCATGGTATCGCATATCCATTGCTGCCAGATGACTCCTGATCATCACTATATGCTTGCCAATGATTTGGGGAACGACTGTATCTGGCGCTTCCAGGTAAATGATGGCAAGGAATTTTTATCTAATCCTGTTCTTGCCTATCAGGCACCTAAAGGAACGGGACCACGCCATCTTGTATTCAACTCAAAAGGCAATGTGGCTTACCTGATAGGCGAACTGGATGGCACGGTAACCGTATTGGGATATAACAAGGGTACATTGCAGGAGTTGCAGCGCATACAGGCTTCGAAGATCCGTACGCATGGAAGTGCCGATATTCATCTGTCTCCTGACGGTCGCTTTCTCTATGCATCCCATCGGTTAACCGATGAGGGCATCTCGGTATTTGCCGTAGATAAGAAATCGGGTCTGCTCACAAAGATAGGCTTCCAACCCACAGCTGCCCATCCTCGCAACTTCGCCATCACGCCTAACGGACAGTTCATGCTTGTGGCGTGCCGTGACAGTCATGTGATTCAGGTTTTCAAACTCAATAAGAAAACTGGAATGATGGTTGATACGAAGCAGGATATAAAGGTTGGAAAACCTGTGTGCGTGCAGTTTGCAAATTAATACGCTTGGGGTCTTGCCAAGCATTTGCTCTGATTAGCCTATCACATTGCATAGTCGGTTGATGGCTGCATCAAAAGTGGTGAGGTCTTTGGCTCGCTTTCTGATGGCTGTCTTGTAATTATAGATGGTTTGCGTAGAATAGAACAGAAGGGTGGCCAGTTCCTGTCCATCTGTAATTCCTAGTCGCATCAGTGCATAGATACGCAGTTCCTTGGTGAGACTGTTAGGGGCAGGGAGAACAATCTGCTTTTCTGGCAACAGCAGTTGGTTGAACTCTTCCACGAAATTCGGATATAAGTCAATGAATGCCTTGTCGAAGCGAATATAGAAGTTGGCTGCCTCTTCTTCTGCCAGCTTGTAGCTGCTGATGGCAGTCAGAAGATCGGCAGTTTGTTTTGCCTTGATTTTGCGGCTTACCAGTTTGCGATAATCATCCAGTTTCTTGATATATACGGCACTGATGTCCAGGAATAAATGCATATAGCTCTCTCTTCGCTTATTGGTGTTGAGCAGCTTCTGGTTCAGTTCGTCCAAGAGTGTATTTTGGCTTTTTATCTCCCTACGGCTCTTGGCCAGACGCTTGTTCATCTTGAACGCAAAGAAAGCCATGGCAAGGAATCCTAGCGATAGGATACTCACGATGACGAGGGATGCTGTTACGATGCGGTTCTTGCGTACTTCTGCCTGATGGTTCGTTTCTGTGATAAGGGGAAGTATGCGTGAAATCTCAACCATGCGGAGACGGTTGTTGTAGAATTGGGCATCCTCCATGGAGCAATAGAGGTATTTGGCAACCCTCTTTGCATAGGAGGCATCCTTGTTATATAGATAGGTGGAAAGTTCCTGAAGGGCAAGATTCTCCTTCAGGGGACATATCTGGTCTGAGATGGCTGCTTCTACAATATACTTTTCATATAAATCCTTTTGGTCGGTATCATAATAATAGCGGGCAATGCAATATGCCGATGAGGCATATACACGGCTGTTCAGGGGACTGGCTGAAAGCGCCTTCATGTAGAACTGAAGCATCTTTTTGCTTGTACGCTGCTTTAGATATTCAAACTCTCCTGAAAGATAGTAATAAAGAGCGGATTCCTTGTTGCCGATATGCTCAAGAGTCTTGCCTAAATAAAAACGTTTCTTGGCTTCTAATCCTTCTTGAAACTCCGACTTGTTGCAGAAAGTTCCCCAGTAGCTATATACCCAAGTCAAGGTATAATAATAGTATTGCAATAACTTAGGTGACATTTTCTCCACATCCATTGTGAGCATTAAGTCTTCTGCCTGGCTGTAGAAACCACCCGTCGATAGCACTGCTGCGCGATTGATTTTATTCAGGTTGACGAAATAATCATCCTGAAGTTGTACTGCCAGCTCGTAGCCCTTCTTGGCGTATGTCATGGCAGAGTCGTAACGGTAGGTATAATACTCCCTGTAGATTTGGTTATAGAGACTAAGCTGGCTACGCTTGTCGGAAGTCATGTGTAGTTGCTTTTTGAGTCTTAGCAGTTTCGCTTCTTTTCTTTGGGTAAACTTGCTTCGCTGAGCGATGTAACTGTCTAAACGATGGAACAGCTGTTCCTCGTTTACGGAAGAAGCACTTGCCAGCAATGGCATAAGCATCATTAAGAACCACAATACTACTTTCATAACTATCCTTTTAATTGTTATTGTTACTATCAGATAGGCTATAAGAATGCCTTAGAGTTGTATTTTTCTGCAAAGATACTACTTTTATTCCTCTTTTTATCATCTACTCTATTAAAAAGTATTAATATCTTTGATGAATTGATTATTAGTAGGTTATAGACTTTATAACCTGGTATTTATCTACTCGTAACCTACACATGATGCCAATGTCTGAAAAATCTCCTTAACTTTGCAACCGCAATCGAATCGCATTCGGTGGCAAGTGAAATCATGTCAAACTAAGAATAAACAACTGTAAGATTATGAACTTAAGAATCCGTACATTTTCTATGGCTTTGGTAGCGATGTCAGCTGCAAGCCAAGTGTATGCACTTCCTTCTGACGATTCTGAAAACAAGGAGAAAAAGGAAGAGCGTAATGTGATGCTCAACGCATCTGATGCCAACAAGCCTCGTGAAATCCAGATAGGATTGCCAAGCGAGGATGTAACCGTATATGAGAACGGTCTTCCTGCCGTTTACTCTTCTTCCGTACACAGACTGTCTGCACATTGGCGTAGCGATGCCTCACTGAAAGGTACCGACTTGATGACTCCATCTGAGTCTGCCATTGCTACTGGTAATATTGCGTACGCAGTTTCTTCTTTCAGCGAGTTGGGACAGAAAGAGTTCAAGGGCAAGCTCAACTATAAGGCAAACCATTTTGGTATGCAGAATGTAGATCTCAACCTGTCTGGTGGAATCGGTGACAATTGGCTTTATACTGCCAGTATGTATCAGAATTTCGATCCAGGTAGTTTCAAGCTTCGCTTTACTGATTATGCCGACCGTACCCAACTTTATCATTTCGGCATCACTCGCATCTTGAATGATGGAAAGGGACGTATCTCCTTATTATATAAGTATTCCAACAGCAAGAACCCTGGCAATTTTGCCAATGCCGCACCATTTATCTATTCAGGCGACGGCAGTATCAAGAAGATTGATGGCTTTGACCCTGGTATGGACTCATACGTGCAGCGTCAAGGTTCTTTCCAATACTTGAATACAAAGTCAGGAAAGATGGAGACATGGAATATGAGCGATGGCAGTGAGAATCATGCCAACGAAATTGCCCTCATCAGCCAGTATCAGTTTGATAATGGATGGTTGTGGAAATTCAACGCCAAGTATATGAATGCTCCACATGCCAATTTTGTGGATTACGGAGGAAGTACCATCTCTCAGGTGAGCGAGGCTGATGGCTATCAGCTTTCTGATGGGTCTGCCTACAGTGGCTATATAGAAGGCCGTCGCACCTGGTTGCATGTTGGTAAGGTGAGCAATGCGCTTTTGACTACCGAAATCTCCAAGCAGTTGAACAACCATAAGTTAATGATTGGTTTGAACGAGTGGTATTACCATCTCAATTACTATTCGTCTTCGTTCCAGTGGGCAGGCACCGTAGAAGCTTATCCACGCACATTGAGCCAGATGTATGTCAATCCGCTTGATCCTACACAGACAGCCCGTCGTTCTGAGACTTTCGGCTATAATGAGTTGAGTCCTGAATACACCAAGGGTTCAGAGAACAAGTTAGCACTCTACTTTACCGACGAATGGAAGGTAAGTCCTAAGTTCAAGGTGTTCTATGGTGGTAGATTGGAGTACTACCGCATGTCTGCCGAGCAGATTTCTACTCCACGTTTCTCAGGATTCCACATGGGTAACTATAATACATACGTCACTGCTGCTGATGGTTCTGTTGTTGCTACCGAGCACAGCATCGAAGCAAAGAACGTAACCAAGGATAAATTGAATTATGCAGCCACCTTGCAGTTGACGTATAACCTTACCCGCCAGTTTGGTCTGACAGCCGATGCTACCATCGCCACCCGTTTCCCACGCATCAGCGAGTATGCAGGAACAGGTCCTACCGAGGAGCAGTATAAGCGAGTAACCATTCCACTGATTCGTGGTGGTATTTTCTACAAGAACGATTGGATTGACCTTTCTTCAATGGTGACCTACATTTCAAAGTCGAACAATATCGACCAGCAGAATCTTACCAAGCCTGGCACAACAGAGGGCAAGACCGTGTTGCTCATCTATAATATCCAGACTTTGGGTTGGACAACCTCGGCAGAAATCAATCCGTTCAAGAACTTCCACATGCATGCACTCTTCACCTATCAGAAGCCGGTGTATAAGAACTATAATGCGAGCGTAACGTTCAGTGATGGTCAGTCTATGGGTGTGAATGCCAATAACATGATTGTCAAGGAGATTCCTCAGGTTCTTATCGAATTGGACCCTAAATACGACATCACCAAGAATCTGAATGCCTGGTTGAGCTTCCGTTACTTCGGTAAGACCTATGCCAACCTTCAGGAGGCTCTCTATTTCAATGGTCACTGGGAGACTTTCGGCGGAATCAACTGGAATGTGAACAAGAAGCTGAGCCTTGGCGTGAGTGTCATCAATATCTTCAACGAGAAGGGTGCCAAGGGTACCATTAGTGGCTCTGAACTGATTACCAAGCAGGAAGCCGGAAAATATGAAGGCAAGTACATGAGTGGTAGCTATCTCCGTCCGTTCACGGTGGAATTCTCTGCAGGAATCAAATTCTAAGATAATAACGAAAGAATTATAGCGTTATAATTATAACAAAGCAATCACGTAAAAACCAAAGAACGATGAAAAAGGTATTTATGATTATCGCAGCGATGTGCATGACATCTATCATGGCATCTGCTCAAAAGACCATCCGAGTGTCAACCGATAAGACCGACCTCGTGATGCAGGTTTCTCCTAAGGGTCGCCTCTACCAAGTGTTTCTGGGTGACAAATTGAAGAATCCTTCAGATTACAATCATCTGAAGTGGGATGTATATGCGGCTTCTGATGGTTCCGTCTGCCAGCGAGGTCATGAGGTTTATGCAACCTCTGGTGCTGAAGATTTCTTCGAGCCGGCAGTGGCAGTGACCCACGCAGATGGTAATATGACTACCTATTTGTATTATCAGTCTTCTGAAGAAAAGGCTATCAGTGGAGGTGTTGAGACCATCATCACTCTTAAGGACAAGGTATATCCGCTGACCGTGAAGCTCCACTATGCAGCTTATCCTAAGGAGAACGTCATCAAGGCATGGAGCGAAATCTCTCATAAGGAGAAAGCTCCTGTAACGCTTTGGAGATATAGCTCTACAATGCTTTATTTCAAGGCAGACAAGTATTTCGTTACCAATTATCATAGCGACTGGGCTAAGGAAGGACAGCCTGAGACTTGCCAGTTGACTGCTGGTAAGAAAATTGTTGATACCAAGTTGGGTACCCGTGCAGCCATGCATGAGGAGCCGTTCTTTGAACTGGGATTCGATGAGCCAGCCAAGGAGAATGAGGGCAAGGTGATGCTTGGAACCATCGGATGGCCTGGCAACTTCCGCTTTACCTTCGAGGTTGATAACGTGGGAGCCCTTCGTGTTATCCCTGCCATCAATCCATACGCCTCTAATTATAAGCTGAAGGCTGGTGAGACATTCACTACCCCTGAGTTTATCTTTGCCATGAGCGATAATGGTATTGGTGATGCTTCCCGTAATTTGCACAATTGGGCTCGCCAGTATCAGGTAAACATGGGTATGGAAGATCGCCTTACGCTCTTGAACAACTGGGAGAATACCGGCTTCGACTTCAACCAGCAGAGTCTTGCTGAGTTGATGAAGGATGCCAAGGACCTGGGTGTAGATATGTTCTTGCTTGATGACGGTTGGTTTGCCAACAAGTATCCTCGCAAGGACGACCATGCGGGTCTCGGCGACTGGGAGGCAACCAAGAGCAAGTTGCCTGATGGAATACCTGGATTGGTAAGAGATGCCAAGAAGGCTGGTGTAAAGTTTGGTATTTGGATTGAGCCAGAGATGGTGAATCCTAAGAGTGAACTCTTTGAGAAGCATCCTGACTGGGTCATCATGCAGCCAAAGCGTGATACCTATTATTACCGCAACCAGCTGGTACTTGATATCAGTAATCCTAAGGTGCAGGATTATGTGTTCGGCATCGTGGATCGTATTATGACGGAGAATCCGGATGTGGCTTACTTCAAGTGGGACTGCAACAGTGTGATTACCAATATCTATTCTCCATATCATAAGGAGAATCAGGGTAATTTCTATATCGATCATGTCCGTGGTATCTACAAGGTGCTTACCCGTATTCATAAGAAGTATCCTAAGTTGCCGATGATGCTTTGCTCTGGTGGTGGCGGCAGAATGGATTACGAGATGCTTAAGTATTTCACTGAATTCTGGTGTTCTGACGATACGGATCCATACGAGCGCCTCTACATCCAGTGGAGTCTGTCTAAGTTCTTCCCAGCCAAGACCATGGGTTCGCATGTAACCAACTGGAACAAGAATACCAGTGTGAAGTTCCGTACCGATGTTTGCAGTTCATGTAAGTTGGGCTTTGATATCGACCTCAAGTCGCTTTCTGGTGATGACTACAAGTTTGTGCAGAATGCTGTCAAGAACTACGATAACATGAAGCCGATGATTCTCGAGGGCGACCAGTATCGTCTGGTTTCTCCATACGAAGGCAACCACTGTGCCATTAACTATGTAAGTAAGGACAAGCAGCGTGCCGTTCTCTTTGCTTACGACTTGCATCCACGCTACAAGGAGCCTCTGATGAATGTGAAGATGCAGGGATTGGATGCCGATAAGGTTTATACCGTAAAGGAGACCAATCTGATGCCTGGTAAGGAATCTGATTTGGAGTGCAATGGCAAGCAGTACAGCGGTGACTATCTGATGAAAGTCGGCTTGAATGTATTCGGTCAGACCGATGGAATCAGCCACGTATTGGTATTAGAATAACGTATCAACTATTCATAATGAAAACAAAAAGCAGCAAAGTCTATAAATAGGCTTGCTGCTTTTTTAGGTTTCTGTATTTCTTATCCCTAATGATTTTACTTGTTTAGCGGTCTTGCCACAAACTCAGTATGAAGGGTCTCCATCGGATGTTCCTTCAGATTGATGAGAATGTTTGGCGTATTGCCGTTGGCGATGATTACCTTGATGCCGGCATTGGCTACATCGTGGGCGGTCTTTACCTTTGATGTCATACCGCCTCTGCCGTGACTGCTTTTGCTGGCAAGGATGTACTCACTGATGTCGCGGTCGTAATATACCGATGGGATGATGCGGGTGGTAGGCTCGCTTGGGTCGCCATTGTAGATGCCATCCACATTGCTTAATAGAATCAAAGTGTCGGCATTCATCATCTTGGCAATCAAGCCAGACAACTCGTCGTTATCCGTAAACATCAGCTCGGTGATGCACACGGTATCGTTCTCGTTGACGATAGGGAGAACGTTGTTTTCCAGCATCACCTGCATGCAGGCCTCCTGGTTCTTGTACTGCTCCTCGGCACCGAAATTCTCCTTCATGGTCAATACCTGGCCAATCTTGATCTTGTATTCACGGAAAAGGTTGTAATAGAGACCTACGAGTTTTACCTGTCCGATAGCAGAGAACAACTGGCGTTGCTCCACGCTGTCCAGATGATGGTCAACGTGCAGTTCGGCTCTTCCGGCAGCCACGGCACCAGAAGATACCAGAATCACCTCATAATCGTGCTTTCTGAGCCAGACAATCTGGTCCACAATTGCCGACATCCTCGTTACATCCAGTTTTCCGTCTTCTCGTGTCAGCACGTTGCTGCCCACTTTTACTACGATTCTTTTTCCCATTTTATGCTGATATTTAGTTGGAGCAAAGGATTTGAAAAATCAAATTCTTTGCTCCAACAATCATTATTTCTTTTTATTGTCTTTTTCTCGAATCTCTACTCTTCGAATCTTGCCTGAGATGGTCTTTGGCAATTCATCTACGAATTCGATGATGCGAGGATATTTATAAGGAGCAGTCTCGTGCTTCACATGATCCTGTAGCTTCTTGATGAGGTCTGGACCTGCCATACTCTTGTATTCATCCTTTAGTACGACGGTTGCCTTGACAACCATACCGCGGATTGGGTCTGGCACACCGGTGATGGCGCACTCTACTACGGCAGGGTGAGTCATCAGGGCATTCTCTACCTCGAAAGGACCGATACGGTAGCCCGAACTCTTGATCACGTCATCGATTCTTCCCTCAAACCAGAAGTAGCCTTCCTCATCACGCCAAGCCATATCGCCCGTGTGATAGAAACCATCATGCCAAACCGATTTGGTCTGCTTCTCGTCACGATAGTAATATTTGAAGAGACCGATAGGCTTATGGTCACCGATGCGGATGCAAATCTCGCCCTTTTCACCATCCTCGCATTCCGTCATGTCTGGGCGCAGGATGTGAACATCATATTGTGGGTTTGGCTTGCCCATGCTTCCTGGCTTTGGCTTGATCCAAGGGAAGGTTCCGAGTGTCATCGTGGTCTCAGTCTGTCCGAAGCCCTCGTAAATCTGAACACCCGTCAGCTTCTGGAAGGTTTCTGCCACGGATGGGTTCATAGCCTCACCCGCAGTGGTGCAGTATTCAAGACTGCTGAGGTCATACTTGGAGAAATCCTCCTGAATCATGAAGCGATAGATGGTAGGAGGGGCACAGAAAGAGGTGATGTGATACTTCTCAATCTGGCGCATGATCTTATCTGCCGTAAACTTCTCGTGATCGAAGACGAAAACGGTGGCTCCGGCAGACCATTGTCCGTAGAGCTTACCCCATACAGCCTTGCCCCAACCGGTATCGGCTACGGTAAGGTGGATGGAGTTCTCGTGGAGATTGTGCCAATATACACCCGTGGTCAGATGACCGAGGGCATAGAGGTGATCGTGTGCCACCATCTTTGGCTCGCCAGTGGTTCCCGATGTGAAGTACATCAGCAGGGTATCCTCATTAGAGTTTACATGTTCCGGGCGAACGAAAGGAGCACATTCGTTCCATTCCTTCATCCAGTCGTGGAAACCTTCAGGGATATCCGGACCGATACTAATCAATGTCTTGACAGTTGGACTCTCTGGCATTGCCTGATTAACCTGCTCTACCACGTAATCATCGCCGCAGCAGATGATAGCCTTCACGCTTGCTGCATTGTTGCGGTAAACGATGTCGTGCTTGGTAAGCATGTGGGTAGCAGGGATGGCTACGGCACCCAACTTGTGGAGACCGAGCATGGCAAGCCACCACTGATAGTGACGCTTCAGAATCAGCATCACCTTATCATCGTGACCGATACCGAGACTCTGGAAGTAAGCAGCAGCCTTGTCGCTCTGCTCCTTCAGGTCCTTGTATGTGAAACGGATTTCCTCACCTCGTTCGCTTGCCCAAAGCAGCGCCACGTGGTCTGGTTTGATCTTTGCCCATTCGTCCATCACGTCGTAGGCGAAGTTGAAATCTTCTGGTATGATAAACTCCAGATGCTCCTTGAAGTCTTGCTCTGAAGTGAATTTTGTCTGTTTTAGAAATCTCTCGATCATAGTTACTCTTCTAAATAATGATATAAGGAAACTTAAATGATGATGCAAAGGAACTTGGCTGGCTCACCGTTGAGTGAGCGGAAGCAATGCGATTTACTACTGTCGAAGTAGATGCTGTCGCCCGGATTCAGCACCATTACCTTCTCTTCGATGGTAACTTCCAGCTGTCCCTCTATCACATAATCATATTCCTGTCCGTCGTGTCCGTTCTTGTTCGGCTTCTTGTCGCCTGGCAACGGATCCACCTGTACCATGAACGGATTCACCTTTCTATCCTTGAATCCTACGGCAAGGCTCTGGTATTTATACTGGTTGTTGCGGTCTATCTCCGGTCCCTGTCCCTTGCGGGTTACGTAGTATCCCTTCATGCGAGGTTCCTCGCCGAAGAGCAATACGTCGAGGTCGATGCCGTATCGCTTTGAAATTTTTGAAAGTCGATACACAGAAGGGTCGGCTTCTCCCGACTCAATCTTGAGATAATGGTCAAGACTGATTTCGCAAAGTTCAGCCACCTCCTCAGCCGGGATGTTGAGAACCTCGCGGAGACCTTTCAGTCTTTCACCGATTTGCTTGATTGCTTCGTCCATAATCGAATATTTTATTGGTTGTTTTATCTTTTTCCTGCCAGCAAACCATTGATCACTGCGCTGGTAAAGCCGCCCTGTTCCATGGTGTTGAGGCCCTTGATGGTGCAGCCGCCAGGAGTAGTAACCTTATCAATGGCAGCCTCTGGGTGTTCGCCTGTTTCCTGAAGCAGTTCTACGGCACCCTTGATGGTCTGCAAGACAATCTTCTGGGCATCCTTAGCCTTGAAGCCCATCTCTACGCCGCCTTCCACATTGGCTCTTACATAGCGCATGGCGTAGGCGATGGCACACGACATGGCGGTGGCAGCAGGGAAGAGGCGTTCTTCCATGATGAGGCTTTCGCCCAATTCATCGAAGATTTCTGTAATCTGCTGGATTTCTGTGGCAGATGCATCTACAGGAGTGATGAAGGTCATCGACTGCTTGTAGGCAATGGCGATATTTGGCATCACGAGGAAGAAGGTTGGGGTGACACCATCCTTGTCCAGCCACTCCTTGATGTTGGCTGATGGCACACCGGCTGCTACCACTACGAGTTTCTGACTCTTGTAGTTGAGTGCATCTTTGATACCCTTCAATGTCTTCTCCACGCACCATGGCTTTACTACCACGCATACGATGTCTGCGCCGTGGCAAGCCAACTGGTTGTCGAGAGTTACGCTGGCTCCTTCGCTTGCGAAGTGATCCAATACTGGTTGGTTATGGTCTGATACCGTAATATCTGATGGAGTGAACTTCTCGCTCAGCAAGAGTCCTTCTGCCATAGCACCGCCCATAGCACCTGCTCCGATAATTGTTATTTTCATTGTCGTCTTATAGTTAAAATGCAATTACGGTGCAAAGATACTACTTTTATCAGAAAAAAGAGCAGTTTATTGACGATTTTTTAAGAAATTTGCTAGTTTACTCCCATTCTGGAAGTATCTACGTCCTTGGTCCTCTTTTCCTTGTACTTGCCTATCTTACAGATGATGGAGATGGAGGCTGATGCCCAATCTTGCTTGATGTTCATGTGATAGTCTTGATTGCCTTGTACTGATTTTGTAGAGAATCCCTCGTTGAAGATGTTGCTGCCTTTAACCACAATGCTCCATTTATCATTATCGGAAGCCCATCTCAACATAGCAATCAAGAGAAAGACTGATTTGATGTCATAGAGTCCTTGAATGGCTTTCGACTGATAGAATGGGTTAAGTATGAAATGGATGTGATGGCTTCGGCTAAGCTGGGCGGATAGATTTCCGGAAAGAATGGCAGAGATATGTTTGCGATTGAAGGGCAAGTCAAAGAAATCGTTACTCTTGTCATGTCTGTAGATTCCTGTTGCCGAAACACTTCCGTTCATCCAATTGCCTATACCGAAAGTCGTCGATGCTCTAATGCCTATAGTATGATTATAGTCGAAATTGGTCTCCTTCATAATGACTGCCAGGTGGTCGGTAGTCTGATAAGGCAACTGCACAGAATAGTTGGGTTGGAACTCTGCAAATGCCATCAATGTATGGCGACTTTTGATTGTCCACATCAAGTTGGTCTCGTATGTAGAGTAAGGCTTGAGATGAGGATTTCCCCATATCTCCATATAGGTAGAGGCATAGTAAATGCTGCTCATAGTTGACCAATAGCTAGGAAACTGTGAGCTGGAACTGAAGGATAAGTTGAGTATGTTGACAGGATTGGCTTTCCACGATGCATTAAGTGTGGGATAAATATGCCATTTGTTCCATTGTGGAGAATGGTATTGCTCTGCTTCGACAGAGGCTTCCAAGCTGATTCGCTCGTTTATTTGTTTGCTTATGCCGCCATAGAAACTCAAGATTCTTTCTTCGATATTCACCTGGCTGGTTGCATCTGGAATGTCTGCTCCATCCTTGTTGGTCGTGGTTTGGTAGCTTCTGTTGTTGCTGTTTTGGAATTTCATACCATACGACAGTTCCCAACCCTTCTTCAATGAGTGGGATTGATCGGCGGTGAAAAGCCATTTGTCTATTACCTGCTTGCTGTTTGTGTATAGAATACGCTCTTCGTCAAGTATTGTTCCTTCCAGATATTGCTGGCTGGGATTTTGGTAGTTGAGATAGGATATGCCTATTTGTAGTCCAAAGGGCAGGTTGTAGCTGGCATCTACATTGTGCAGGTAGGTATGTTCATTGCCCTGTTGCTGGGATGTGTTTGTTCCCATCGTTTCATGATGAGGATGGCTGCTATCCCATTTTCCTGTATATGCCAGGGATAGCTGGTGGTTATCAGCAAATGTATAACTCAGTCCCAAGCGATAGTTGTGAGTCAATCCAAGGGTTTTCTGTGAGGCCTTGTCATGATACGCTACTCGTTTCCCTTGAAGGGGATGATTGGCATTGGTGGTTGTCTCTCCGTATGATGTTCCATCTGTAAATGAATACATGGCATCCAGTCCGAATTTTCCTTTTTGGAACAGCAGGTTGCCTTTGCCTTCCCCTTCTCCGTATTTGCTTTGGCTCCAGATGCTTTGTATTTGTCCTGAAAGCAGGCTCTTTCCAACATAGTCTTTGGTAATCAGGTTGATGACTATTCCATGAACATGTAAGCGTGCTGGCGCTGCCAGCATCACTTCGGCTTTGGCTAATTGTGATGCGGGCATGGCTTTTAATCGCTCTGCCAGTTGTGTGTAATTGAGCGTGGTTGGTTTGCCGTTGATGATGAGAGTCAGTTCCTTTCCAGCATAATTGATGTTGCCGTTTAGTTCGTTTACTCCTGGTATTCGGGTAAGGGCATCATAAGCGTTGTCTGCCGGCATTTTCTCTATGAGCAGTGGCATGTTGTAAACCAACTGTCCTCTTTCTGCCTTGACGATAGGACGTGTCGCCTTGACGAAAACCTCTGGCAGGTTTTGCATCATCATCTGGACGGTAAGCGTGTCTTTTGCCTCTTCGTTTTGAGCGTAAAGGGGCTGGCTCAGCAATAATGCTGAACCTAAGATTAAATTTATTTTCATGTATTTATGTGAGTTTGATGGTTATTGCTTGAGTTGCTCTTTGGCTTTGGATATGAGTTGCTCTGCCTCTTTTTTATCTTCCAGTCTGTTTGCATTTGCTAAGAACATCTGGAGATGCTGTTTCGCTTTCAGCTTGTTCTTGGAAGCGATGAACATTTGGGCGGCATTGTAATGGTTGAGAGGATTATCTTCCTCATCGTATAAGGTGCATAGCTCAAAGTCACGGGCTGCGTCCGCATATCGGCTGTGTTGAAAATGTAAGTCGGCTAGCCATTTATAGGTTCGCAAAGCTCTGTCTTTTGGCAAGGAAACCTCTAACGACTGGTTGAAATGAGCCATAGACAATGAATCCATGCAGAAGGATTTTTCTATCAAAGCCAAGTGGAAAAGGCAAGTGGCATTGTCGCTTTTGAACTGAACTGCTTTCTGGTAATGTTTCAGCGCCTTTTCATTGTCCGGCAGGTCCTCATAACAGAGGCCAAGGATGAAATTGGATTCGAAATTATCAAATCCTTGCGCTATCAGTTTCTCATACAAGGGTATAGCCTCATCGTATTTGAATTGCATGAATAGGGAATAGGCATATTCCTTGTTGACATATAAGTTCGTGGAATCACATTGAGAAATGTAATTCTTCGCCACTTTTTCTGCTCTGTCTGGTTTGTTCACTCCATTGTAATGCACTGCAAGCGAAGCGATAATTTCACTGTCGTATGGGAATAAGAATGCGATGCGTTCACCCCAAAGAGAAACCTTGTCATTGTTGTTCTGATTGAGATATGCATAATAGAACATTCGCATGTCTTCGTGGTTGATGCTATCTGATGGAATCTTGTCTAGGCAAGAAATGCAGGCGGTGTAGTTGCCTACTTTCCGATAGCAGGAAGCCAGTTTCCTGCGTGCTCCCAGGTGAGATGGATTTGCTTCCAAATACTTTTGGTAGTATTGGGTTGCATGAAATACATCATATCTACTCAGACAGCTATCTCCTTGTTGAAGTAAATTAGCTGTAGTCTCGTCGGCCTTGGCATTCATTGCCATACATAGCCATAATATAAGGATCAATCTAAACTGTTTCATCGTTTTTGCTGATTATTTCTTTCTTACTTCGGGAGTGAAAACGACAGGCAAGGTAAACTCCATGTTGACTTCCTCGCCATCGGAGAGTCGGGCAGGCTTCCAATGGGGACTTCTCTTGAGAAGTTCAATCACAGTCTGCTCGTAGGCTTTTTCTTTTGGAGCTTCGAGAACTTTAAACAATCCCAATGTTCCATCCTTTTGAACGGTGAAGTTGATAACTACTCGCGCAGGCTTGTCTTCCAATCCTTTAGGATATTGGATGTTTGTCATCACCCATCTCAAGAAATCGTTGATGTCGCCATTGCCGTTGAAGATAGGCATCTGACCTCCTTCCGGCAAAACAGCTATCGTCTTTAACACATGAGGTTGCGATACGCTTTGCGGTTTGAACATAAGGACGATGGTTATACCTATTATTGCTATTAAGCAAGCGGCTATCCCAAATACCTTTTTATATAGATGAGATTTTGTGTATCTTGTTTCCTGTGCTTTGCCCAGGAAATAAGTTTCTTCCTGATTGTTTTTTTCTTTCATACCTTTTATAATTTTATGGAGTTGTCTAAAAGTGCTTTTAATTGTTTGAGTGGTTCCTTGCTGACGTGCAGAGTGAATTTCTCGCTAAACCGCTCGTTGTACAACACTAGTTCTAAAGTGTTGAGGTTGATGCAGAAAATGTGCTGACTATTAATAATGTAGTTTCTGCCAACACGAGCGAAGAAGTGTGCCGTTTGGGCAAGTTGCTCTACTATTTTCTTCTCAAAGACCACAAGGTTGAACGAGAAGGTGTATTCATCGCCGTTGGTGAGTCGGAGATTGCAATAGCTTCCTTCCGAACAGACGTATGCTATCTGTTCGGAAGCCACTCTGAGCAAGAAGTTGGCATTTGATATGATGAGATATTCTTCCATATTGATAAGTTTGTTGCAAAGATAAGCATAATATTTCAAAAGTATGGCTGGATGTATCGTGTTTTTTGTGAACCTGCGGATTCGTTTTGTGGAGACTGCTGGTAACAACTCTGCATCCCTATGGGCAAGAGTAGTTACAATTATTATTTCATCTTTAGCCTATCCCCCTTTTTATTTTCCTGACTATGTAAATGATATTCTAGAAATAGACAATCAAGAAGAAACACCCATATAATGGGGAAAGAAGAGATTGAAAATTTTCCCTTAAGGATATTTATTTTTTGCCTTAAGGGAAAATATATTTTGCCTTAAGGGAAATTAAATCTTTCCTTAAGGGATATTTCCGCTATATCTTAATCTGTAAAGTTATTTATAAATGCTGATGTTGTCTTGGTTTGATGACAAGCTGCTGCAGTTCACTTTGGGGAACTGCTACAAAAAAGCAGAAAGTCCCTCATAAAAGTGTATGGATAGCTCGAAAAGTCCCTCATAAAAGTGTATTAATCTTCTAAAAAGTCCCTCATAAAAATGCGATAGATTTTGCTATTTTATTGTTTTTCAGTCTTTTGCGGCAAGAATACAATAATAATACCATGAGTATATGAAGGGATGGTGTAGTTTCGCAACCTTTTTGATGGCTTTTCTGTCTAACTCAAGTTTCGCAAGTGAGCTCCACACGCCCTGAAAGGGCAGAAGCTCCTAGCCCAGGGCAGCGCCCTGGGTAATCATGGACACAAGTTTGTCGCCCTGTAAGGGCAAAAGCTTCAAAAGAATCAGGCAATTTACAAAGCTTTTGCCCTTACTATTATATTTGCACTTGGAAAAATAAAGAGGTGAAAATCTTTATATCTGCAAACTTTTGTTAACTTTGCAGAAAACTAGATAAGTACAATAAAAAAAGAAGAATACTCCATATCCAGCGTTAACCC
>ENA-OQMX01000039-OQMX01000039.1-human-gut-metagenome-genome-assembly--contig:-NODE-39-length-32388-cov-4.029230_pt1 | contig 32388 bp, 30 predicted proteins | sample MGYA00242622_ERZ504866 | MGnify/ENA primary metagenome ERZ504866 (study PRJEB26092, sample SAMD00036422) | human gut metagenome | host: Homo sapiens | study: EMG produced TPA metagenomics assembly of...
TCGCCTTTCCTTCCATTCGTCACCTTCATTACTCCAACGACGAATTCTAGGCGGTGTCCCCTCCCTTTCAAGAAAGGGCGGAGGCGGGGCATGCCCCGCCTCTTACACCACATCTCTGTGCGCTACCCTAGACATGCCTTCAAATTGATCAAAACGCCCGGTAGCATGCTTCTGTGTGCCAACGTTAATGAACATATTTACTGTTGTGTCTATTATCTTGTAAGGTCGATATGATACTAAGCTAGCAACAGTACTCATATTTGCCATTTTTTGTCCACGGGGTATGCCGCAGAAGATCCAACTTGCTCCAGCGTGCCGTACGCCAGTCCTCCCCTTCCGGCGAGTGCCGACATTTCCCCAGATAAAACCGACCAAAATAAACCTGTCCCTTTTTGGCAGGTTTCGGGGTGACAAGGGCTTGCACTTTAGCGTGCGACAGCGGATAATGCCGAACACTCGACAATACGCTTATTGTTCTTTCTATAGATTGAGGAGGCCCCGCATGGCCATGGATTTCAAACGCAGGCTGCCGATCCCCATGGAGATCCGCGAGGAGATGCCGCTTTCCGCCGAGCTTACTGCCAAAAAGCAGGCATTTGACGCCGAGGTCGCCAAAGTCTTTACCGGCGAGGACGCGCGCAAGGTACTCATCATCGGCCCGTGCTCTGCCGACCGCGAAGATTCGGTGCTTGAGTACATGAACCGGCTGGCCAAGGTCGCCGAAGAGGTCAAGGACAAGCTCATCATCATTCCGCGCGTCTACACCAACAAGCCGCGCACCAAAGGCACCGGCTACAAGGGTCTGCTGCACAACCCCGACCCCGAGGCGCCCGATGACCTGCTCGAAGGCGTTAAGGCCATTCGCCACATGCACCTGCGCGTCATCGAGGAGACCGGTTTCTTTACCGCCGACGAGATGCTCTACCCGTCCAACTACCAGTACCTCGTCGACCTGCTGAGCTACGTCGCCGTAGGCGCCCGCTCGGTCGAAAACCAGGAGCATCGCTTAGTATCGAGCGGCATTTCGGTGCCTGTGGGCATGAAGAACCCCACCGCCGGTTCCACCACCGTCATGCTCAACTCCATCTACGCCGCCCAGGCACATCAGAGCTTTATCTTCCGCAACTGGGAGGTTGAATGCGACGGCAATCCGCTCGCACACGCCGTCATGCGTGGCTACATCGGTCTCGACGGTCGTACCTACCCCAATTACCACTACGAGCACCTGGAGCGCCTGGCCGAGCGCTATACCGAGCATGCCGGCTATGCCAACCCGGCAGCGGTCATCGACTGCAACCACGACAACTCGGGCAAACGTCCGCTGGAGCAGTATCGTATTTGCAAGGAGGTGCTCGACAGCTGCCGCCGCAATGAGTCCATCTCTAAGCTAGTCAAGGGCTTTATGATCGAGTCCTACCTGGAGGACGGCAATCAGCCGGTCGACGGCGGCGTCTTTGGCAAGTCGATCACCGACCCGTGCCTGGGCTGGGAAAAGACCGACTACCTCATCCACGAAATCGCGGAGCGGGTGTAGGTTACGGCGTTTTACCAAACGCCGTAACCGGCCGACGCTGCGCGGGTCGCATTTGAACAATCTGACGTTCAACTTCAAGGGCGCGACCAGAAGGTCAGCGCCCTTTCGTTTCACGTCACCTTGTCTCAAATGCGACCCGCTCGCTGTCCGTCCTCTAACCGCGGCGTTGTCTTGCTCCGGATGTAGCAGTTAGGGACGCTCCTTTTCTGCCGGCAGTTTGGGACACTCCTTGGGTAGTCGTTGGGGACATTCTTGTTTGACTAGTCGTTTAAGAACGTCCCCAACGACTATCACTCTGTCAAACATGCCCTCGGGTCGCACGTTTCCCTTCGAATCGATCATACAAGCCCCCCCAATCTGTTCGGTTTCCCCAGATTGTGAGCCCGCATACCCAAGCCGCACGGCCCGCCGTTCAGCTGAAACCACCTACCAAAAAGGGACAGGTTAATTTGGGCAGCTTTTATCTGGGCAAACGTCCAAACCGCCGCAAGGGAGCTGCCTTCCCTCGTGGCGGTCTTCTAGCAGAAAAACAAAGTGAGTAGGCTTTTTGCAGAAGGCCAAGCACGCCCTAAAACGCCACAGCTCTGACCTGCGGTTTCATCGATCATTTGTCGCAATGTGCTCGGCAGGTTCAAAAAAGTCTACTCACTTGTATCTGAGACGCACCAGATTGGCAAAAACCGCCGCGAAAGGGTCCCTGGTCCCTTCGCGGCGGTCATACGCCTCTGATTTTGCGACGATTTTGCCCGCTTGTTACTCGCTGTAACGGGTGGCGATGGCAGCTTGTACCATGCCGGTGCTCATGAGATAGGTCACCAGGAAGTAGCCACCATAGGCTGCCAGGAAGATTGCACAGGTGAGGCCCACGGTGCCGCCGATGCTCATATTTCCGAAAATGCTCACCAGCTCGATGATCACCTTAAGTGCCACAAAGGAGTGTGCCAGGCCCACTGCCAGCGGGAACAGGAAGAATACCGCTTGCTGCGCCATCACCGAATGGCGAATCTGGCGGTCGTCGCAGCCGATCTGTGCCAGCACACGATAGCTGCGGCTGCCGTCGGCCACGTTGGAGAGTTGCTGGATCGACAGAATCGCCGCGCATGCAACGACCAATACAAAGCCGATGTAGATGGCTAGGTAGCTAATAAGACCGTTCATTTGCGCTGCTTGCACGTACATCTCGGAGCGTGTGATGAAGGTTCCCCACGACCCCGGCTCCTTGCCGTCAACGAGCAGATTGTCGAGCACAGTGTATTTAATACTCTCGTCTGCCTCGGTCGTATCCATCCCCTGTTTGTAGTTAACGAGCAGGCTACTGGAATACGGCTGCAGATTAAGTTGGGACAACAGCTCGTCGGCAACGACGACGGTACCCGGATTACTGCCCATCGCCGAGTTGGCGATGGCCGCCGTATCTTCGTCCGACTTATCGGCTGCGGGCTTGAGTGTATGCCCGCCCAAGGTGAGGGTATGGCCGCCGGCCATGTATTTGGTGTACAGGTCGACCAGCTCGCCGCCCATATCACACGTGAGCAGATACTGGTCGTGACCGATGTGCACCGGCTCCTCGCCCATCATCTGGCGCAGTTTGTTGTACTGGCTCGCCGGCGTCACAAACAGACCCATCGCATCGGCATTGCTACCCCCGAACGCCTTGGGAAGCTTTTCGCCCATGATCTTGCACATCTCACTTGGGGTCACCGAAGGATTCGAGCCGCCAACCGGGTAACTCAGATACGAATCGATCTGCACATGCTCACCGGCAATATCGGCGATATTGACCTTCTTGCTGGTCTCGTCGTTGTTGTCCGCCGACTTGCCCTTAATGCCGTCCGCAACGTTATCGGAATCGATACGATCGCCGTGCCATGGATCGCCGTGCCATGCGGGGTACAAATCGACCGTTGTATCGGCCAGCACCATGCGATCGGCTTCAGACGGATTGATGTACTCTTTGTAGTAGTCAAGCGTATCGGGCGTGTAATAGACATACGTCTGAGACACGTCAACAGGGTTATAGCGCTCCAGGTTCTCGTTCATCACGTTGGCAATCGACATACCGCACGTCACCGAGGTGATGGCCAAAAACAGGAGCATCGCGATGACGCCCATCGAAAAGCACACCGTGTTGACCTTGGCCGCAAGCTGGCGCACGGTAAACATGTTGAGGCCGCGCCAATACACGCCGCGCAGGCTCTGCAGCAGCTTGATGAGCATGCCTGAGAGTCCCCAGAACAGGGCAAAGGTGCCCACGGTAACCATAGCGGTCGTAATACCAAACTGGTTCATGGCCTCTTGCAGCTTGCTGTCCGTCGCGGTTAGCGGGAACCCATCACGTAGCAGACGGTAATAGGCCACGCCCACAAGCGCCACGCCCACGGCAAAGATGGCAATCGCAATCCAGGGGTTGCGTGTCTTGATGCTCTCGTTGCGACGCTCGGCACCCATAAGCTCGATAAGTTTGGTACGACGCACGGCGCGAAGGTTCAGCAGTAGCGTGAGCACAAACATCACGAGCATGCAGACAAGGGTCAGGTTGAACGCATGCACCGAGAAAAAGAAGTGGAAATTGGCGATCTGCGTCTTAAAGAGCGAGGCCGTAAAGAACGTCATGAGCTGGGAGAGTCCCACACCCAGCACAATGCCGGCGACAAAGGCGCCGACCGAGACAATCACCGTCTCGAGCGCCATGATCGTGGCGACGCGCCCGCGCCCCATGCCGAGCACCTGGTACAGGCCAAACTCCTTCTTGCGGCGTTTCATGATGAAGTTATTGGCATACACCATTAAAAAGGCCATGACACCGGCCAAAAAGTACGTCAGGTCGCCGAGCATGCTGCCCATTACCTGCGCCAAGCCTTTTTCATCGATTCCGGCGATGTCGACCTGCATCGAGATGGTGTTAAAGGCATAGAAGACCGTGACACCCAGGGTGAGCGTCAAAAGGTAGACGAGGTAGTCGCGGCCGGCGCGGCGGACGTTGCCCCAAGCGAGTTTACAGAGCATCGGAGCCCTCACCGCCCATCATGGCAACGACCTCCATAATGCGGTCGAAGAACTCGCGACGGTCGGTGTCGCCGCGGCGCAGCTCGGTGAAGATCTTGCCGTCGCGAATAAACAGCACGCGGCTCGTGTAGCTGGCGGCAAAGCTGTCGTGCGTGACCATGAGCACGGTGGCGCGTAGGCGGCGATTGAGGGCCTCCAGGCTCTCAAGCAGCAGGCGAGCGCTCTTGGAATCGAGGGCGCCGGTGGGCTCGTCGGCCATGATCATGGTGGGATCGGTGACGAGCGCGCGAGCCGCGGCAACGCGCTGCTGCTGACCGCCGGACATCTGGTAGGGATACTTGTCGAGCACCTGGCTGATGGACAGGCGCGCTGCCACATCCTGCACGCGGGTCGAGATCTCTGCCGAGTTTGTGCGGGCGATGGTGAGCGGCAGGGCGATGTTCTCGCGTGCCGTGAGCGTATCGAGCAGGTTGGAGTCCTGGAAGATAAAGCCGAGCTCCTCGCGGCGGAACTGCGAGAGCTTGGCCTGCTTCATGCGCGTAACGTCCTGCCCGTTGATGCGAATGGTGCCGCTCGTGGCGCTATCGATGGTCGACACGCAGTTGAGCAGCGTCGACTTGCCCGAGCCCGAAGCGCCCATGATGCCAACAAATTCGCCGCGGTTGACGGTAAAACTGACGTCGTTGAGCGCGCGGGTCACGTTGCCCAGCGCTCCATATACCTTTTCGAGATGCGCGACCTCCAGTACCGGGGTCGCCATGTGCGTGGTTTGCATACCGAGTCCTTTCTTGCAATTAGTCTACGGCATCTATAGTCGCAAGAAGACGAGTCGGCTACCATCGATATGGCTTACGCTTGCCTTACCGTTGTGTAAGGCACGGGTAGCTAGCCTGCCACGTCTTGATATTGAGAGAGGACTCCTGTTGAAGACTGTTCATGTTGCCGTTGGGATCATCCGCAAGGAAGGATCTGACGAGCTGCTTGCCGTGCAGCGCGGCTATAGCGACATGCAGGGACTTTGGGAGTTCCCCGGTGGCAAGCTCATGCGCGGCGAGACGCCCGAGGACGCCGTACGCCGCGAGCTCATGGAAGAGCTGCAGGTCAAAGTCACCAACCTGCGTGATTTCTATACCGTTGAGTACGACTACCCCGATTTCCATCTCTCCATGGAGTGCTACTACTGCTCGCTGGCCAAAGAGTCTGGCGAGCCCCAGAAGCATGACCGTCAGCTTGATATCCGCTGGATTCCGCGCACCTCGCTTGCCACCGTTGAGTGGATGCCCGCCGACAAAGGGCTTATCGATGCTCTGATTGAGTTGAAGGAAGATCGGCTTGAGGCCAACGGCACTGCCAACAACGCCGAGGCCACCGCGACCGACGAGCCCGCCACCAAACCCAAGCGCGCACCTAAGCGCCGCAGCAAGAAGCGTCCCAAGCCCGGCCTGCTCGACGGCATCGATACCTCGGACCTCTCCGCTGACGAGCGCGAACTGGTCCGCCGTCGCGCCGCCATCAAAAAGTCCATGAAGGGCAACAAGCGTGCGAACACCAAACCCGAGCTGCTCGTTCGCCAGCGCCTGCGGGCAGCGGGCCTTACGGGTTATCGCTTGGAATGGAAGGTTCCCGGTAAGCCCGACATCGCCTTTCCCGGGCGCAAGATCGCCATCTTCGTCAACGGCTGCTTTTGGCACCGCTGCCCCAAGTGCAACCCTAGCCAGCCCAAGCGCAATGTTGAATTTTGGGAGGCAAAGTTTCGCCGCAACGTCGAGCGCGACCGCGCTGCCATCTCCGCGCTTACCCAAATGGGCTGGACGCCCATCACCGTCTGGGAATGTGAGCTCAAGAAAGACCGCATCGATACCACCATGGAAAAGGTCATCGAGCAGGTGCGCGCCGCAGAGCCGCAGCGCTAGGAACGAGCCATCCACACGCCCCACACAGGCGAGCCACATCCGCGCCACAAACCTTAGAAAGCCCTTAAGCTCAAAACCTTTCAAGAGTGTTACTCGATACCTCTGACCTGCGGTTTCATGGTTACATCAAACCCGATTAAGCCTTTCTTTAGCGCTTTCTTATCTGCACTCGCGGCATAATACTGCCAGCGCACGGGACCTAGCAGCACACCCCGAGCGCAATCTTTTGGTGGACATCGAGGAGGCCGCATAAGCATGCATTCTTCCAATAACGCAGCACAGCAGCCATCCCTAACATATGCAAACCTTTTCTCCTTCCCCCCGACACAGAGAAACGGCCTCCTCGACTCCCCCACCACAAAAACCAAGCGCTCAGCCGATCAGAGCCTCAACTTACGAGCATCCTTCGAAAAGCTCCAAGCATCCCTAGACAAGGCGTTCCCCGAACAGGCAAGAGCAATCTAAGCCCATCGCGCTTTATACTGATGCCATGCGAAACATGGATCACATAGAATTGCACCGCGGAGGACGCGAGGAAGCGTTTCCCGAGACCGCCGAAGACTGGCCCTATATTGCCGAACGCGCAGAATTCGCTCGCTATCCGGGCAATTCCGTCCCCTGGCACTGGCATTCCGAAGTTGAGCTTTTCTACACGGAGCAGGGAGCGATTGACTATCGAACGCACGCGGCTCATGAGCACGTACGCTTTGAGGAAGGGTCCGCCGGCTTTATCAACGGCGGCGTTTTGCACAGCACGCTGCAATCACCCAATTCGGCGCCAGCCATTCAAATGCTGCATATCTTTCAGCCGTCGATGCTCGGCGATCCCGCGGGACGTCTCCAAAAGCGCTACATCAACCCATTGCTTCAATGTCGAGGCGTCGATGTGCTCAAATGGTCGCCCACCAATCCCGACGATATGCCCTTTATCGATTTGCTGAAGAGCTCCTTTAGCCACGACCTTCAACGGCCGCAGAACGAGATGGCGCTTCGAAATAGTTTGTCAGAGCTCTGGATTCAGATTAACGCCAAGGCCGAACCGCTCTTTTCTTCCGACGGCGTCTCTTGGATGACCAGCCGCGACGTACAGTTCAAGGCAATCCTGGACTTTATCCGCGCAAACTATGCAGCCGCTATAGATGTGCCCCAAATGGCATCTGCAGCCGGCGTAAGCGAAAGAGAGTGTTACCGCATTATCGAAACTTGTGCAGGAACGACCCCGGCGGCATATCTACGCGCATACCGCATAAACCGTGCTTGCGAACTTTTGGCACACACCACGCGAACGGTACAGACAGTCGCGCGCCAATGCGGATTTATAACAGCAAGCCATCTTGGCCAGGTATTTAAAGAACAAATGGGGTGCACTCCTTCGAGCTATCGAGCAGCGAGGCAGAATCTCGATAGCACCAGGCAGAAATCCCGCTAACCCTTCTTCTGTCACTGCATCAAACTTGCAGGCAAACAACAGAGAGGAGCAATCATATGAAGCACTTTGACCATATCGTATTTGACGTTGATGGGACATTGGCAGATACAGAAGAAAGCGTTCTGTCATCGCTTGTCCAGATTGTCCAAGAAGAGACCAGCAAAACGCTTCCCCGACACGAGCTTGACTTTGCCCTCGGCATACCCGGCAAGGATGCCCTTGAGAAACTTGGGATCTACTCGCAGGCAACGTTGGATCGCTGGTGCCAAGTTGCCGCCAGCTTTAAAAGCACCATCAGCGTGTTTCCAGGTTTGCTTGAAGTCATCGCAACACTCGCCGATAGCGGCTGCAAACTTGGCATCGTCTCCTCACGTGCGCGCGACGAATACGCAAAAGAAATTGCACCCCTTGGTTTCGATAAGTATTTTGAGCACATCATCCTTGTCGAAGACACAACCGAACATAAACCCGCACCCGCACCCATGCTCGAATATCTCCGACGTGCGGGCGCGAATCCTGGCAACGTCGTCTACGTTGGCGACACCGTCTACGACGAACAGTGCGCAACTTCAGCAGGGGTCAGTTTTGCCCGAGCAGCATGGGGATCACACCAAGATATCCCAAACGCCACCTACAACCTCAAAACCCCCAACGACCTACTAACCCTAACAACCAAATAACCCACGCGCCCCACCCTTTCCGCCCCAACGCCACAAGGGCGATTGAGCAGGACGGCTTGGGCGGGTCCCCGTACTTAGTTTCCAAAATCATTCCGCAGCGCGAAGGCTTCTTATTATTTTCCGCCCTAACGCCACAAGGGCGACGACCTCGAGTAGGTCAACCTGGGAGGGACGAGGGCTTAGTCCCCCAATCTTTCCGCAGGGGGCAAAAAGCCTCGCCGCGCGAAGTGCGCAGCGAGGCTTTTTGCATGCCCGAGGACGATTGGGGGACTAAGCCCTCATCCCTCCCCGGGATATGTAGCGAGTCGGAGTACCCTTGCTGTTACTCTGCTTTGCCCACAGAGTTGAGGTTGGTCATGCGGATCTTAACCAGCTCGGTAATCTCACGCATGCCCTCCTTGGCCGGCTTCTTGGGGTCGAAGCAGGCAGGGTTCTCGGCCATGTAGGCCATGAAGCCCTTGGTATAGGCCTGACGCAGCTCGGTGGCGTAGTTAACCTTGCAGATGCCGTTCTTCACAGCCTCGGCAACCTGCTCATCGGGCACACCGGAGGTGCCGTGCAGAACCAGCGGCACGTCGACGGCGTCGCGGATGGCCTTGACCACGGACTGCTCGATGTGCGGATCGCTCGTGTACACACCGTGGCTGGTGCCAACGCCAATTGCGAGGGAGGTGCAGCCGGTACGCTCGACGAACTCCTTGGCCTCGGCCGGATCGGTGTAGGGGCTCTCGCCCTCAACCGCGGGACCGTCGTCCTCCTTGCCGCCAACCTTGCCGAGCTCTGCCTCGACGGGCACGCCCATGGCGCGGCCAGCATCGGCGACGGACTTGGTCAGGGCGATGTTGTCCTCGAAGGACTCGTGCGAACCGTCGATCATAACGGAGGTGTAGCCGGTGCGGAAAGCCTGCATGCAGCGGTCATAGCCATCGCCGTGATCGAGGTGCAGAGCGACGGGCACGGAAGCGCGCTCGGCGGCAGCCTTGACCATGCCGTAGAAGTAGTCCAGACCAGCGGTCTTGATGGTGCCCGGGGTGGTCTGCATGATGACGGGGGACTTGGTCTCCTCGGCAGCGGCCAGAACGGCCATAACAAACTCGAGGTTCTCGACGTTGAACGCGCCGACGGCGTAGTGGCCGGCCTGAGCGTCCTTGAGCATCTTTTCGGTGGTAACAAGTGCCATGAGCGTTTGCTCCTCTCCCTCGCCCGCATCTGGACATCGGGCGTAGTTGTTCACAAGGCGTTTTACCTTGCGTTTTGCTGCGCTCATTGTATGAAATTCAGCGGCTTTACACGCTCGAGATATTGAGCCCATGCAGGTCAATACAGTCGTTTTTGAAAAGTAAACGGAAGGAATTTGAGCCGAGTGGACATGTTCGATATTGAATTTTGGGCGTTCAGCGTCTTTTTTTATAGAAAAGATAAGTAATCGAAAGGTGTTTTCTTACTCAAAAAGAAAATGAACGAAAATAGACTCAACACAATTCCTACAAATTTAGCCGAGAATGGAGCAAACATGGCCCACGCAACAACCCGAGCTTTCGCCGATGAGCGTCGTTCCGCCATCATGGAAATGCTCGAACATAACGCCTCGGTGCAAGTGGCAGAAATCGCCCAGACCTTTGGCGTGTCCTCCGTTACCGCCCGCGCCGACCTGGACGCGCTCGCCGAGTCCGGCAAGTTGCGCCGCACGCATGGTGGCGCCGTGTCTCTCCAGAAGCGACTGACCGTATCCACCCAGGATCGCCGCATCAACGTCAATGTCGCCGCCAAGCAGGCCATCGCGCAAAGCGCCATCGAGCTCGTCGGCAATGGCGACACGCTGCTTGTCGACTCGGGCACCACGGCGCTCGAGTTTGTCCGGCTCCTCGATCAGCGCGACGGCATCACCGTCATCACGGCCGACATTACCATCGCCGATTACATCGACGAGAGCATGCCCTCGGTCGATGTCGTCATGCTGGGTGGGGCACTGCGCAAAGGTCATCGCTATCTGTACGGTCCACTTACCATGCAGGCGCTCCAAATGGTCCACGCCGACCTTGCCGTCATGTGCCCCGGCGCTTTTGTCCCCCGCTGCGGCTTTACGACCGACTTTCCGCAGATGGCCGAGACCAAAGCGGCTATGGTCGGCGCCGCCCGTCAAAGCGTCGCCCTCATGGACGCCAGCAAGGTTAACGGACGTGGCATGTACCGCTTTGCCGAGCTGGCAGATGTCGACACCATCGTGATGGACCGTGACCCCGATCATGCCGTTGCCACCTCAATCGCCGAGATCGTCGACGACGCCCGCCCAAATCTCCTCATCGCTGACGCTTAAACAAAAACCACCACAAAGGTGCCTGTCCCCTTTGTGGTGGTTGAGCGTTAAAAGCGAAATATCGCTACTTGGAAAGCTCGTCGGCGAGGGCCTCGATCTGGGCGCGCGATGCGTCGTTGAGCGAACCCATGACGGTCACTTTGTTCTGCGTCAGGGCGATGTCCTTCATGCCCTCGAGCTCCTTGGTCATAACCTTGGCAGCGGCGGGCGCCCAGGAGCCGGCCTCGACGAGCGCCACGGTGCGGTTCTGGTAGGCATGCTCGGCGAGCGTGTGGATAAAGGTGCTCATGAACGGGAAGATCTCGCCCTGATAGGTGATAGAGGCGAGCACCAGACGGTCATAGCGGAACGCATCCTCAACAGCCTCGGCCATATCGTCGCGAGCCAGGTCAAAGACGGAAACCTTCTGGCCGCGGGCCTCGAGCGCAGATGCGAGCTCTTCAACGGCAGCCTTCAGATGCCCATACACACTCGCATAGGCAATCGTGATGCCCTCGTCCTCGGGCTGATAGCTCGACCAGGTGTTGTAGGTGTCGAGGTAATAGCCCAGGTTCTCGGTCAGCACGGGGCCGTGAAGCGGGCAAATGATCTGGATGTCCAGATTGGCGGCCTTCTTGAGCACGGCCTGCACAAACTTGCCGAACTTGCCCACGATGCCAAAGTAGTAACGGCGCGCTTCGCAAGCCCAGCCCTCGGGATCCTCGATGTCGTTGGCGCCAAACTTGCCAAAGCCGTCGGCACTAAAGAGCACCTTGTCGGTGGCCTCGTAGGAGAACAACACCTCGGGCCAGTGAACATTGGGGGCACCGACAAAGGTTAGGCTGTGGCCGCCCAGGTCGAGCACGTCGCCATCTTTGACGACCATCTTGCGCTCGGGGAAGTCGGTGCCAAAGTAGTTGACCATCATGCGGAAAGCGCCCATGCTTGCCACAATCTGCGCCTGGGGGATAGCGCTCCATAAAGGCGGCGATACCGGCGGAGTGATCGGGCTCCATGTGATGGACAACCAGGTAGTCGGGCGTACGACCATCGAGCACGGCCTCGAGGTTGCCGAGCCACTCGTCGACAAAGTCAGCGTCGACCGAATCGGCGACAGCGATCTTGTCGCCCAAGATAACGTAGCTGTTGTATGCCATACCGTTCTCGGACACATCGTACTGGCCCTCAAACAGGTCAATGTCGTGATCGTCGACGCCAACGTAGCGGATATCCTTGGTGATCTCCATCAGGCAAAGCCTCCTAGATAGACAAAATAACCCGTCTATCATAGCACTCGCCTTTATAGCCACGGCCATCTGTCAGCATCCTTATCGATTGTTATTGATGCGGAATATACCGCTTTTGACCTGCAAAAACTATGCGCGAGGCTCTGCCGTGCTATGTCGAACGATGAGCTGACCGGGGATGCGAATGGCGACGGTTTTGTCCGTTGCCCCCGCCTTGGGAACCGCGTGCTCGAATACCTCGCGCCCACGCTGATGCAAATCGAATCGAACGGTCGTGAGCTCGTTGTGTGCCACAAAATCATCGAGCGAATCGTCGACGCCGACCACGCTTACGTCCTCGGGCACGCGCAAGCCGCTATCGCGCAGCGCTGCAATGGCGCCATTTGCCATCTGGTCGTTTGCCGCGTAAATCGCCGTCATGGTGCGATCGTGCTCGGCCAGGTACCTGCCGGCCTCGTAACCGCTGTTAGCAGACCAGTCACCCTCGAGCGGCTCTACCGGCTCGATGTGTTTACGCTCGAGAGCATCTTGCCAACCGGCGCGACGAAATTGCTCGTCGACCGAGAACGACGGGCCGCCGATAAAGCGAATCTGCTCGTGTCCCAGCTCAAACAGATGATCCATGAGCAGCAGCGAGCAACCGTAATGATCGGAGTCGACTGTGGTCACCCGCGGGTGCGCATACATGGTGACGATAACCGTGCCGATACCCGGCAACGGATCAAACGTCTCAAAATCGGGAGCCATACGGCTCATGCCGATAATGATGCCGTCCACGGGCAGCGCGGCCATACGACGCGTTGCCTCGGCAAGCGAAAACTCCTCGGTCTTGGACATCTCGACCAGCGTGATGGCGCAATTATGCTCGCGAGCAGCGCTGGCGATGCCATCGATCATTGAGAGGTTACCAAACTTAGTGACATCGTTGACGCACAGGCCGACCGAATGGTAACGGCCGTCGCGCAACGAGCGACCGGCATAACTCGGACGAAAGCCGAGCTCTTGCATAGCGGCTTGCACGCGCTGGCGCGTCTGATCGTTGACGTTAGGCAAGCCGTTGGCGACGCGAGAAACCGTCTGCTGCGAAACGCCAGCAGCGCGGGCGACGTCGGCCATGGAGACCGGACGCGTACCTGTATCGTTGGACGGGCGCCTTGCCACAGGATCACCTTCACCCTTGCGAGATCTGAATAGCGTGAATGCCGGCCCGGGCAGAAATACATCCCGCGCCGAGGCCCGCTATCGTCGGACGCATGTTAACGTACTCTACTTTTTCTATCTGCACCTCTTCTGCTTTATAAGTCCATACGGCAGCACCGTTCACGGCTGTATTTCTACCGATTACCAGATTCTCAAAAAGTGACAAGCGTTGTGTTATGAGTACGTTAACATAGCCCGTAACGTGCGGTATCGTGAACACCTGGTTCATGCCGCTTCAAGTTGTTAACGTACTCATAACGACGCAAAACTCACCCGTACGCGCCAAGGAAAGGACTCCCATGACCACCCCCGACGAAAAGACATTCGCCACGCTCACCAAACTGTTTGAGGAGGAGTTTGGCCCCATCGGCGACCGCCAGGTGCTTTATGTGCACGCGCCCGGCCGTTCCGAAATCAGTGGCAACCACACCGACCACGAGGGCGGCCACGTCATCGCCGGCTCGCTCGATGTCGCCGTTGACGGCATTGTCGTAGCGACCGACACCAACAAGATTCGCGTCGCCGACGAGGGCTACCCCACCTTTGAGATCACGCTCGACACGCTGGATATTCAAGCGTCCGAGAAGGGCACGTCCGCGAGCCTCGTCCGCGGCATGGCCCACGAAATCGCTGCTCTGGGCGTTGAGCCCCAGGGCTTCGACTTCGCCTTCACCTGCTCTGTCCCCTCGGGCGGCGGCCTTTCCAGCTCCGCTGCTGTCGAGGCGGCATACGGTCGCGCCATGGAGACGCTCTGGGGCGCACCCGCCATTGAGCCCGTCGCGCTCGCTCAGATGAGCCAGCGCACCGAGAACAACTACTACGGCAAGCCCTGCGGCCTGATGGACCAGGCCGCCGTATGTCTGGGCGGCCTCGCCTACATGGACTTTGAGGACCAGGCTCAGCCTAAAACCAAGAAGCTCGAGCTCAACTTTGAGGATCACGGCTACGCGCTCGTGCTCGTTAAGGTCGGTGCCGACCACGTGGCCGCCACCGACGACTACGCCGCCGTTCCGCGCGAAATGCAGGACGTCGCCGCCGAGTTTGGCAAGGAACGCCTGTGCGAGGTCGATGTTGCCGACTTTGACGCCAAGCTCCCCGAGCTGCGCGCCAAGCTGGGCGACCGCGCCTGTCTGCGCGCCGTTCACTACTGGTACGAAAACGGCCTGGTCGACAAGCGCTGGGCTGCCCTAAACGCCGGCGACATCGATCAGTTCCTGGTCCTGACGCGCGAGTCCGGCGCCAGCTCTGCCATGTACCTACAGAATGTCGTTGCCAAGCTGGGCTCCGAGCAGCCCTCGATGTATGCCCTGGCACTGGCCGAGCACGTGCTCGACGGCCGAGGCGCCGTCCGTATCCACGGTGGCGGCTTTGGTGGCACCATCCAGGCCTTCGTGCCGCTCGACCTGGTCGACACCTTCATCGCCAAGATGAACGGCTGGCTGGGCGAGGGCTCTGCCCGCCACTACGCAATTTCTGACAAGGGGGCCTACGCGGCATGGCTGTAATGACTGACGTGCGCGAGGCCGCGCAGAACCTGATCGAGTACGCCATCCACCGATCGATGATCGGCCAGGACGATCGCATCTGGGCGTATAACACCATTCTCGAGTGCATCGGTGCTACGGGCCCGGCGCTCGACATGGCCTGGGCGCTCCAGGTCGAGAAACTCTCGCTCTTGCACCCCGATACCCTGCCCAACTTTGACCTTGAAGGCACACTTGCCGCGCTTGCCGAGGCGGCTGTTGCCAACGGTGCTGCCGAGGACACGGCATCGGGCCGCGACCGCATCGCCATGCGCATCATGGGCGCGCTCATGCCGCGCCCGTCTGCCGTGATTGACGAGTTTACCGGCCGCATGGGCGTCAACGAGCCCCGCGCCGCGACCGACTGGTTCTACGGCCTGTGCTGCGACGCCGGCTACGTGCGCCGTGCCGCCATCGCGCGCAACATCAAATGGAGCACCCCCACCAACTGGGGCGATCTTGAAATCACCATCAACCTGTCCAAACCCGAGAAGGACCCGCGCGATATCGCCGCGGCAGGTGCAGCCAAGAACATGGGCGAGAAGTATCCCGCCTGCCAGCTCTGCATCGAGAACGAGGGTTACCCCGGACGCTCCGCCGCGGCTGACGGCGGCGCTCATCCCGCCCGCCAGAATCTGCGCGTTATCCCCATCCAGCTCGACGGCGAGCGTTGGGGCTTCCAGTACAGCCCGTACGCGTACTTTAACGAGCACTGCATTGCCATGAGCTCCGAGCATCGTCCGATGCACGTCGACCGCAAGGGGCTGACCTGCCTGCTCGATTTTGTGGACCTGTTCCCGCACTACTTTATCGGCTCCAACGCCGACCTGCCCATCGTGGGCGGCTCGATTCTGTCGCACGACCACTTCCAGGGCGGCGCGCACGAGTTCCCCATGATGCATGCCACCGAAGTCTCGCAGTTTAGCGTGCCCGGCTTTGACCAGGTCAGCGGTACCGTGTTGCAGTGGCCGCTTTCGGTGCTGCGACTGCGCTCGCACGACCGCGCCCAGTTGCTCGACGCTGCCGAGAAGATTATCCTCGCCTGGCGCGAGTGGACCGATGAGTCTGTGGGCGTTATCGCGCACACGGCCGACGGCGTAGCGCACAACACCGTGACGCCCGTCATCCGCCGCGTCGACTTCCGCGGCAATGCCGGTGGCGAGATTTACGAGGCCTACCTGGCACTTCGCTGCAACATCACGACCGACGAGCATCCGCTGGGCGTTTTCCACCCGCATGCCGAGTATCACCATATTAAAAAGGAGAACATCGGCCTGATCGAGGTCATGGGCTTGGCCATTTTGCCGCCGCGCCTGGTTCCCGAGCTCGGCGCTGTCCGTGAGCACCTGTTGGCGGCCAAGACCGATGCCAGCTACGACCTTGCCGGTGCGCTCGAGGGCGACGACCTTTGCCGCAGCCACGCCGCATGGGCCGAGGACGTCTTTGCCCGCCGCGCCGACGAGCTTACGGCGGACAACGCCATCGACATCCTGCACGAGGAGGTCGGCGTGGTGTTTGGCCACGTGCTCGACAACGCCGGCGTCTTTAAGTGGGACGAAGCCGGCCGCGCCGCCCAACAGCGCTTTATCGACTCACTGTAATGATCCCTTGGGGACGGAGGAAAACGGATCACTTCGTCTTCAAGACAACGGCGCCCGCCGGCAACATCGCCGGCGGGCGCCGTTTTTTGAGTGTAGTCATTGGGGATGTTCTTAAACGACTGGTCATTAAAGAACGTCCCCGATGACTACCCCAAGGAATATCCCAGACTGCCGGCAGAAAAGGAACGTCCCTAACTGCCGCATCCGGAGCAAGACAACGCCGCAGGTAGAGGACGGACAGCGAGCGGGTCGCATTTGAGACAAGGTGACGCGAAACGAAAGGGCGCTGACCTTCTGGTCGCGCCCTTGAAGTTGAACGTCAGATTGTCCAAATGCGGCCCGCGCAGCGTCGACCGGTCCGCCGTTCGGTAGAACGGCGGAACCAATAGGTTTGGTAAAACCGCGTAACCCTACAGTTCAGTCACGACAACGCTGTTGTAGATCTCGTCCCAGCGGTCCATGACCAGGTGGCCAGTCTTGGGATCCATGGCGTTGAGCTTGCCGCAGGTATTGGCGGTCTTGAGCACCGTGATGTCGTCGGCACCAGCAGCAATGGCATGCGCAAAGCCGGCGATGGTCGAGTCGCCGGAACCCGTCGCGTTCACTGCCGCAATCGCGGGCGTCTTGGCGCGGAACGCGCGACCCTCATGGAAGCCCACCGAGCCGGCAGTGCCCATCGAAACGACAACCCAAGGGATACCGGCAAAGCGGCCATCGGCGGCAAGCGCCTCACGCAAGGCATCGATATCATCGGTCGTAAAGGACGTACCTAGCAGGCCATTAATCTCGGTCAGGTTGGGCTTTACGAGCTCAGGCTTAGCGTCGGACTCCAGCGCGGCCTCCAGCGATGCACCCGAGGTGTCGAGCAGCACCTTAGCGCCCGCCTCCTCGGCGATCTTGACGAGCTCGGCATAGTAGCCGGCATCGACGCCACGCGGCAGCGAGCCCGAAAGCGTCACAACGTCCGCCTTCGCTGCAAGCTCGGCGAACTTGGCCGTAAAGGCCTCGAGCTCGGCCGGGGCGATCTGCGGGCCGCTCTCCAGCAGCTCGGTCTGATTACCCTCGTGCAGAATATTCAGGCAAATGCGCGTCTCACCGGCGATGGGCACAAAGTCATTCTTGACGCCATCGGCATCCATGAGCTCGGCCATATAGGCACCCATGTGGCCGCCAAGCAGGCCGGTCGCGAGCACGTCGTCACCCAGCTGCAGCAGCACACGGCTCACGTTGAGGCCCTTGCCACCAGCGGTCTTTTCGGGCATCACGCGGTTAACATCGTCGATGATCAGCTTGTCGAGCTGATAGCGCGTATCAATCGACGGGTTCATGGTAACGGTCAGAATCATGTTGGACTCCTGTTTAGAAAACCGGCCCGCGCCCCTCACAGAAACGCGAGCCGTCAATTAAAAAGCTGCAGAATGCCGGGTACCGCCAAAACGACGCACACGAGCTCAGCAAGCAAAAGTTTTATCAGAGTAGCTCGCACGCCAGATGGCTTCGCAGCGTCGACTGGTCTGGCGTTCGGTAGAACGCCGGAACCTCCTTAGTCGTGGTATTCGCCGCGGTCCCACTTCTCCAGGAACTCGTCAAAGAAGTGCGGGTCGGCCTGAGCCTCGGCGTCGGCCTTATTGCAGGCATCGATCTTGGCGATCAAGGCATCGTGCTCGGGAGTCTTGTCGTAGGGCTCCTCCAGGAAGGCAAGCATGATGTCGGCCATCAGGAACTCGCCGGTGATCTTGCCGCCAAAGCCCACGATGTTGGCGTTGAGCTCGCGACGGGCATACAGGGCAGAGGTCATGTCGCGAACCAGGGCGCAGCGGGCGCCGGGAACCTTGTTGACGGCGTTGGTGATGCCGATGCCGGTGCCGCACAGGGCCACGCCAAAGTCAGCCTTGCCGCTGGCAACAGCCTCGCCCACGGCCTTGCCGTAGATGGGGTAGTGCGTACGGGTGTGGCTGTAGGTGCCGCAGTCGAGCACCTTGTAGCCAGCCTGCTCCAGGCGGTCGGCCAGATAGATCTTCTCGTCCGTAACGATATGGTCGCAACCGATTGCGATGGTCTTCTTCATCAGAACGTCCTTTCGTCTGAATTCACAAGTTGAGGTAGAAGTTCGAGTTCTCGGTGGCTCTCGTTAGGCCATCTTGTTGAGCATGTCGACACGGATCTGGTGACGGCCGCCAGCATACTGGGCGCGCAGGAACTCGCGGGCGATCTTCTTTGCGACCTCGGTGCCCACAACGCCCGGGCCCATGGTGACCATGCGCGAGCCGTTGTGCTCGCGGGTCATGTAAGCGGAACGCTCGTCGGAAATGTTGGCGACGACCATGCCCTTGATCTTGACGGCGGCCATATAGGAGCCGACACCGTACTTATCGAATGCGAAGCCCTGGGAATCCTTGTGCTCCAGCAGGTCCTTGGCAACGGCGGTCGCGGAATCGACAAAGTCCGCGGCAGGGGTCTCGGAATAGTCGACGACCTCGTGACCGTCGGCGATGAGCATCTCCTTGATGGACTCCTTCATCGACATACCGTCGGCATCGGAAGCGATTACAACTCTCATGACATCCTCCTTGAGAGATACGCAGGTGCGTAGTTTCTGTTTGGAAGTGTTGAATCGCGTTCAGGTCCGGGCATCTGAATGTGCGGTTCTTCACTGTTCATGTTTATTTGAACACATTCGAACAGTAACTGCAACAACTATTTGTTTATCTTTGTTCTTTTTTGAACAAATATCGTTCACGGATGATTGCTGACCGTTTGAGCCGGGCGCGGACGTAGCGACCATGTGTTCAACAAATCAGAACCACCCTTAAAAAGGGTGGTTTGCTCTTAGGGTATAACCCACGGGCCCCGGGCTCGCGTCTAAAGGCGCGGGCCCGGACTTCGTCCAGGCCTAGCGCATCTTGACCCGTGGCGCGCCGGTCGAACCGGCGGGACCACCCCCTCTTGAAGGGGTCCTCGTACTCCTTCACGCTCAGCTTGTCCAGCGCGATGTCGTGGGACTCCTGCTCCCTGATGTACTTGGCGATCGTCGCCTCGTTCAGGCCGACGGTGGACACGTAGTAGCCCTCCGCCCAGAACTTCCTGTTGCCGAACTTGTACTTGAGGTTGGCGTGCCTGTCGAATATCATCAGCGAGCTCTTCCCCTTCAGGTAGCCCATGACGCTCGCGACGCTGTACTTCGGCGGGATCGCCAGCAGCACGTGCACGTGGTCGGGCATCAGGTGCCCCTCGATTATCTCGATCCCCTTGTACTCGCACAGCTTCCTGAGGATCTCCCCTATGTCGCTCCTGATTTGGTTGTAGATCACTTTGCGCCTATACTTCGGCGTGAACACGATGTGGTACTTGCACATCCACTTCGTGTGGGAAAGGCTGTAGGCCTTCTGGGCCATGGCGACCACCCCTTCGACTCGAATTCTTGACGGCCTGAACAATCGTCAATATCGGTCGGAGGGGTGGCTTTGTAAAGCCGTTTGTCTCCACCCGCGTAGCGGGTGGTTCAAAGCTGGCCGCTGCGCGGCCAGCAGACTAAAGTCTTGAAAAGAAAAAGCCCTGTCGCGAGTCTGCGGCAGAGCTTTTGGAAGGGGACTTGGTTGTGCGGACTCGTTAGGCGAGCTTGGCCTCGAGCTCGGCGATGCGCTTGTAGGCATCGATGGTAAAGCGGGTCTGCTTCTCCAGGATCATAGTGGTCATGAGAGTGTCCTGAGCGTGAGCCATGATGAAGGTCATCTCCATCTCGCCACCGCCGGCCTCCTGCGAAAGCAGCTTGGTCTGCGTGTCGTGGGCACCGATGAGCGCATCGCTGGCATCCTTGTGCAGCTGCTCGGCCTTCTCAAAATCACCCTCGCGAGCAGCATCGAGCGCTGCAAGCAGATCGGTCTGGGCGTCACCTGCGTATGCGACGATCTCGAATCCAACCATCGAGATTTCTTCTTTGGTTGCCATATTGCGTTCCTTTCACATATGAACCAATGGAGAGCATCGCGTCCGGGCATACGCGCTGCGTTCTGTATGGCAGAAACATTAACATTCAAACAAAAAAGAACAACGCAAAACATAATTTCAAGCTATGAACGGTCAATTTTCACCCGTGAACGGTTTCCAAACCATTTCAAACAATATCAAACATGATTAACGGAAACCCAAACAGGACCGCGCCCTAGCGCAAATCGCGCACCGTATCGCCCTCTACGAGCACGCCGGGGATCAGCATGTGCTCCACGCCAGACGCACCCCCCTCGGCACCGGCGATCTTATCGACTGCCCACATGCCGACACGCCTGTTGTCAAAGCGCACGGTGGTCAGGCGACGGTCGGGCACGATATCGCCCAGGCTGTCATCAACACCCACCACGCTCACGTCCTCGGGCACACGCCTTCCGCGCGACTCGAGCCCGCGAATGCAGCCGTAGGCCATGGCGTCGTTGGAGGCATAGATGGCAGTACAGGTCGGATCGTCCGCCAGAGCCTGGCCTGCGGCATATCCGCTCTGCGCCGTCCAATCGCCACGGATGAGTCGCGGCAGCTCAATACCATGTGCGCGCAATGTCTCGCGCCAGCCTTCCTCGCGCTGCATGCCCGAAAGCGAGCGCTCGGGGCACGAGATAAAGTGCACGGTCTTGTGCCCCTGCTCCAGCAAATACTCGACCACCTGGCGCGAGCAATCGAACTGGTCGTTATCGACCGTTGAACAAAGCGGGTGCTCCAACATCGTAACGAGCACTGTCTGCATGCCGGGCAGTGGCTCGAAGGTGCCAAAGTCCGCCGGCATGCGATTCATGATCACGACCATGCCATCCACCGGCAGTGCGCTCATGCGCGACGATGCGCTCTCGAGGGTATACGGATGCCCATCTACTTTCGTGAGGGTAATGGCGTAGCCGTGCTTATCGGCGGCGGCAGCAAAGCCCTCCATACGGTCGAGGTTGCCGGTACCGGTAATGTTGAACATGGCGACGCCGACGGTCTTAAACTTGCCGCGGCGCAGCGATCGACCGGCAAAATTGGGGCGATACCCCAGCTCGCGCATGGCGGCACGCACGCGCTCCTTGGTCTCGGGGCGCACGCTGGGCGAATCGTGCACCGTACGCGAGACTGTCTGCTCCGAGACGCCCGCGAGACGCGCCACGTCCTTAACGGAAACCGATTTTTTAACAGCGGCCATAGGTCGATCTTTCTATGTCAACGATGCCATTAGTGGCATCCTGCGCAGTCAAATGAAACGTCTTCAAGTATATCCAACGCCTTCCCCACCATACGCTCACCACCCAAAACCTACCGTTCACCGACATTTTTGCTTCCCCGAACGGCTTTTGTCGACCAAATGTTAACGTTGCCATTGTGCAAACATAGAGCCACCGGGCGGCTCAATCGTTTACGCGCAAGGAATCGACGGTCCACAGGCACAGGGACCACCGGTTCGCTTCTTTTTTGTGTCACAAAATGGCAACGTCAACATTTTGGCAACCGAAAGTCAAAAGCTACCATCGTTGCTAACCCACCGACTCTTAGGAGCATTGCATGGAGCAACTCATCGCCATCATCGAAAAGGGCCAGCCCTTTTTCAACGCGATCGCCCGCAACAAGTACCTCAAGGCGATCCGCGACGGCTTTATCTCCGTCATCCCCATCATCATCTTCTCGTCCATCTTCTGCCTGGTAGCCTCGGTCCCCAACATCTGGGGTTTCTACTGGCCCGATGACATCAACAATGCCCTGTGGAAGTGCTACAACTACTCCATGGGCATCCTGGCCATCGCCTGCGCCGCCACCACCGCCAAGCACTTCGCCGACGCCCAGAACCGCGATCTGCCCAAGAATAACCAGATCAACTTTATCTCGTGCATGTGCGCGGCCATCATCGGCTTCTTGCTCCTTTCGAGCGACACGATCGCCACGGACGCCGCCAGTGGCTTCAACACCACCTACCTTGGTTCCCAAGGGCCTGTTGACCGCCTTCATCGCTGCGTTTGTGACCGGCATCATCTACAAGTTCTTTATCAAGCGTAACATCACCGTCAAGATGCCCGAGCAGGTTCCGCCCAACATCTCGCAGACCTTTAAGGACATCATCCCCTTCTCCGTCTGCATCACCGTCTTTTGGGTCTTCGACATCGTCTTCCGCGCTGCCTTTGGCTTCTGCTTTGCCCAGGGTGTCATCCAGGTGTTCCAGCCACTGTTCACCGCTGCCGACGGCTACATCGGCCTTGCTGTGATCTACGGCGCCATGAGCCTGTTCTGGTTCGTCGGCGTCCACGGCCCCTCGATCGTCGAGCCCGCCATCGCCGCCGCCCTCGTTGCCAACATGACCGACAACCTGGCTGCGTTCCAGGCCGGCCAGCACGCTTCCGCTGTCTTGACCCAGGGTGCCCAGTACTTCGTCGTCTGCATGGGCGGCACCGGCGCCACGCTCGTCCTGGTCTTTATGTTCTGCTTCCTGGCCAAGTCCCAGGAGATGCGCGCCGTCGGTAAGGCCGCCATCGTCCCCGTGTGCTTTGCCGTTAACGAGCCGCTGCTGTTCGCCGCACCTATCGTGCTCAATCCCGTCTTCTTTGTCCCGTTTGTCTTTGCCCCGATCGCCAACATCTGGATCCTCAAGATCTTTATCGACTTCTTGGGCATGAACGGCTTTATGTACACCCTGCCTTGGACCGTCCCCGGCCCCATCGGCACCATCATGGGCCTGGGCTTCCAGCCGCTCGCCTTTGTGATGCTCGCCCTTATCCTGGTCGTCGACTTCGTTCTGTACTATCCGTTCTTCCGTGCCTATGACGCCCAGAAGTGCGCCGAGGAGGCCGAGATTTCCGAGGAGGAGCTCGCCGCCAAGAACGCCGAGAAGGCCGCTAAGCTCAACGATGCCTTCCAGGGCAAGGCTGACGCCAAGAGCGTTGCCGCCGGCGCTGCTGCCGAGGCCGTGAAGGCCGACTCCCCCGCCGCTTCTGCAGCATCCGCTGCCGAGGCAACGACCGCCAGCGACCTCAACGGCAAGCGCGTGCTCGTGCTCTGCCAGGGCGGCGGAACCTCGGGCCTGCTCGCCAACGCGCTGGCCAAGGCTGCCAAGGAGCGCGGCATCAATCTTGAAACCGCTGCTGAGGCCTATGGCAACCACGTTGACATGCTCCCCGACTTTGACCTGGTCGTCCTGGCCCCGCAGGCCGCCAGCTACCTGGCCGACCTGCAGAAGGACTGCGAGCGCGTGGGCAACAAGTGCGTCGCCTGCCGTGGTAAGCAGTACATCGAGCTCTCCCAGAACGGCGATAAGTCTCTCGCCTTCGTAAGCGAGCAACTTTCGAAGTAAGTAACGCCCAAGGCCAGCCGACCATCCAAGACCGGCTGGCCCTTCGATTTAGACGATTGGATCATCATGTCCGTTAACCCTGCTAGCGTCACCAACCCGCCTGCGCAGTTTCCCGAGGACTTTGTCTTTGGCGGTGCTACCGCTGCCTACCAGGTAGAGGGTGAGACCCGCACTCACGGTAAGGGCAAGGTTGCCTGGGACGACTTCCTGGAGGCCCAGGGGCGCTTTTCCCCCGATCCCGCTTCGGACTTCTACAACCAGTACCCCGTCGACTTGGAGCTGTGCGAGGAGTTCGGTATCAACGGCATCCGCCTCTCCATCGCCTGGAGCCGCATCTTCCCCAACGGTACCGGCGAAATCAACCCCGAGGGTGTCCAGTTCTACCACGATCTCTTCGCCGAGTGCCACAAGCACCATGTTGAGCCGTTTGTCACGCTGCATCACTTTGACACGCCGCTGCCCCTCTTTGAGAAGGGCGATTTCCTCAACCGCGAGACCATCGACGCCTTTGTGGACTTTGCCACCTTCTGCTTTAAGGAGTACGCCGACCAGGTGACCTACTGGTTCACCTTTAACGAGATCTGGGCCGACGCCTCCAACACCTACATCGAGGGCACCTTCCCCGGTGGCGTCAAAGCTCATCTGGCCGAGGCCTTCCAGTGCGAGCACAACATGATGCTCGCCCACGCCAAGGCCGTGCTGGCTTTCCACAACGGCGGTTTTAAGGGCAAAATCGGCGTCATCCAGTCGCTGGAGTTCAAGTATCCGCTCAACGAGAACGACCCCGCCGACATCAAGGCCGCCAACAACGAGCACGTGCTGCAAAACCAGTTCTTGCTCGACGCGACGTTCCGCGGCGACTACGCGCCCGACACCCTCGAGTGCGCCAACCGCCTGGCGGCCATCTCGGGCGGCACCATCGAGATCCCGGACGAGGATCTGAAAATCATGCGCGAGGCCGCGCTCTACAACGACTACCTGGGCGTTAACAACTACCAGTGCCGCTTTTTGAAGGCTTACGACGGCGAGAACGACCTGCACCACAACGGTACGGGTGAGAAGGGCACCGGCCGCTGGCGCGTCAAGGGTATTGGCGAGCACGTGAACAAGCCCGGCATCCCCACCACCGACTGGGACTGGATCATCTATCCCGAGGGCCTGTTCGACCTGCTCGTCTACATCAAGCAGCGCTACCCCAACTACAAGCAGATCTTCATTACCGAAAACGGCATGGGCTACAAGGACCCCTACAAGGACGGTTTTGTGGACGACCAGCCGCGCATCGACTACATCGAGCAGCACCTGCGCTGGCTGCTCAAGGCCATGGAGGTGGGTGTCAACGTGGGCGGTTACTTCCTGTGGAGCCTGCAGGATCAGTTCTCCTGGACCAATGGCTACAACAAGCGTTATGGCTTCTTCTACGTTGACTTTGAAACCCAGAAGCGCACGCCCAAGGCAAGCGCCTACTGGTACAAGCACGTGGCGCAGACCCGTCGTCTGGACTAGCGGCTTGCGGGGTTGTCTGCCCACATAACCTGTCCCCATTTCTCAGCCGGGGGCGGCACGTCACACGACGCGCCGCCCCCGGCCTTTTTTGGGCAGACCGTACCGCACGTTTGTCTCAATCTGTAACATCTAGCCGAGTTTTTCGCTCCAAGCTGTTACAGATCGAGACAAACAGAACGCCCGAGCAGAAAGATCTCAATCTGTAACATCTAGCTGAGATTTTCGGCCCTACCTGTTACGGGTTGAGATGAACGAGCCGAGCACGTCTACGCCCGCAGGTCTTTCACGCTGGAACGCTCGACCAACACGCCCGAGACGAGCGTACGGCTTCTGGAGCTCGGGGCTTCCAGACCTGCGACGACCTCGTTAAGCGCACGGATGCCCAGCTCGCGGTGGCGAAACTTCACCGACGTCAGAATCGAGTTGGGAATCGTCTTATAGAGCTCATCGTCGAAGCCGATCACGGACACATCATTGGGCACACTGAGCCCTTTGTCACGTAGAGCCATCATCACGCCGTTTGCCATGCAGTCGTTAGCAGCGAGGACCGCCGTGCAATCGGGTTTATCGGCAAGCACAAGGCCCGCGGCATAGCCACTATCCGCATTCCAATCGCCTTGCAGAGGCTCGGGCGGCTCAATGCCACGCGCCTCGAGTGCCGCACGCCAACCTTTCATACGGCACTGGCTCGACAGCGACTCTTTCTTACCCGAAACGAAATACACGTTCTTGTGACCATGATCCAAGAAGTACTCGCACGCCATGCGCGCGCCACCCTCTTGATCGTCACTAACGGTGGAGCAGGTAGGATGTTCCATCGGTGTGATAATCACCGTCTTGAGGTCTTTCGGTGCCTCAAAAGTATCAAAGTCATCGACCATCTGACGCAGGTTGAAGATCATGCCATCAACAGGCAGCTGCGACATCCTACGCGCCGCTTCGGCAAGGGTCATCTTCTCCCCCGCCCGCTTTTTGATCATCGTGAGCGCAAAGCCGCGTTCTTCGGCGGCATCTGCGATACCGTCAATCATGTCCACGGCACCGCCCGACAAGTGGAACAGCACCACGCCAATGCACCCGTAACGGCCCAACTTGAGCGAACGCGCGGCAAAGTTGGTTCGAAACCCGAGCGCCTCCATTGCGGAATGAACCTTATCGCGTGTCGACTCTCGCACGCTATCGGGCTCGTTGATCACACGCGAAACCGTCTTGAGAGAAACACCCGCAGCAATCGCCACATCGTTCATTGAGACATTTTTCTTGTCCATCGTTGCCACTACTTCTCCAGTCGGTTTTGCATCGCTTGCTTTTTGCGTTCTAGCATACACTACCTGCCCGACTGACAAATCAACCGTTTACCGGACAATATCGACCGCTCACCCGTATATCCTTGTTGCTCTTCCAAAAATGTCTTACGTTGTCATTAACGAAATGACAACGTTGTCATTTCGCAATGCCTTCCTTAAGCAGGAAGGTTTCCGGGCAGTCCTGACCATCCATCGACGACCAGTTCCATCCACATGCATCGCGCATCAAGTAGCAAAGGAGCTCTATGGACGCCATCGTAAAGATGCTCGAAAAGCATCAACCGTTCTTCGAGAAGATCTCGAGAAACATCTACCTCCAGGCCATCAAAGACGGATTCCTTGGGTGCATGCCCATCGTCCTTACCTCTTCGATCTTTCTGCTGATCGCCACCCTTCCCGGCGTAGTTGGAATCACGTTGCCCCAGCCGCTCATCGACTGGTGCAACAAGCTGTACAACTTCACCATGGGCGTCATGGGCATCATGGTTGCCGGCACCACCGCCAAGAACTTTACGGCTTCCATGAACCGTCGCATGCCCGCCGGCAAGGTGCTCAACGACGGCTCCACCATGGTTGCCGCCCAGTGCAGCATGCTGCTGCTCGCTGTTACGCAGTTCACCACCAAGTTCAACGGCTCCGAGCTTTCTGTCTTCGATTGCACCAGCATGGGTACGCGCGGTCTGTTCTCGGCCTATATCGCCGCGTTCATTACCGTGTGGGTCTATAAGTTCTGCGTCTCGCGCGATCTGACCATTAAGCTGCCCAAGGAGGTTCCGGGCGCCATCGCACAGAACTTCCGCGACATCATCCCCTTCGGTGGCGCTGTCATCATTTGCGGCATCATCGATGTGGTTGTGCGCAACCTCATGGGCGTTCCGTTCTCCGAGCTGCTTATCAAACTGCTCTCCCCGCTCTTCACTGCGGCAGAGACCTACCCCGGACTCATCCTTATTCAGGCAGCCACCGCGTTCTTCTGGTTCATCGGTGTCCACGGCCCTTCGATTGTCCAGCCGGGCATCGACCCCATCCGTCTTGCCAACCAGGCCGAGAACCTGCAGGTTCTGCTGGCCGGTGGCCACCCCGCCCACTGCCTCACCTTTAACATGTCGCTCGTGGGTGAGTTCGGCGGCACCGGCGCCACGTTCATCGTTCCGCTTCTGCTGATTCTCTTTATGAAGTCCAAGCAGCTCAAAGCCGTCGGTAAGGCCTCGATTGTTCCTGTTGCCTTCGCCGTCAACGAACCGCTGCTCTTTGGCGCGCCCATGATCCTCAACCCCTACATGCTCATCCCCTTTGTTGCCGCCGGCTGCGTCAACGTAAGTGTTGCCAAGTTCTTTATCGACAACGTGGGCATGAACGGCTTCTCCTTCGTGGTGCCTTGGGCTACCCCTGCCCCCATCGGCATCTTCATCACCACGAACTTCCAGCTTATCGCCCTGGTATTTGTCGCGATCATCATCTTGCTGGACGCCATCATCTACCTGCCGTTCTTGAAGGCATACGATAAGCTGCTCTGCGACCAGGAAGCCGAGCGCGCCGCCGAGCTGGGTCTCGAGTCCGATGGTGCTGCCACCATCGCCGCCAGCACCTCTGCGCCCGCTGTCGAGCAGGCCACCGCTGCCGTCGAGCCGACCGCCGCTGCCGCTGACAGCAAGCCTGTCGCCGATCAGCCCGAGCCCGCTGCCGATGCATCCGCTAAGAAGGATGTCGACGGTCTGAAGGTCCTCGTCCTGTGCGCCGGCGCCGGCACCTCTGCCATGCTTGCCAACGCCATCAAGGAAGGTGCCGCGCAGACCGGAGAGAACATCGCTTCCTCCGCAGGCGCCTATGGCCAGCACACTGCCATCATGGATCAGTACGACGTTATCGTGCTTGCCCCGCAGGTCCGTAGCTACTACAACGACATGAAGGCCGACACCGATCGCCTGGGCATTAAGCTGCTCGCCCCGCGCGGTAAGGAATATATCGACCTTACTCGCGACCCCGCTGGCGCCATCAAGTGGCTCCGCGAGAACCTCGACTAGGTTCCTCCCTCTGTTGGTGCCCGGATCCCCAGTTCGGGCACCTCTCCCTATTCGAATCCCACAGAAAGGATGACTCATGACCAACCCCATGCAGTTCCCCGACGGCTTTGTGTTTGGCGGCGCCACCGCCGCTTACCAGGTTGAGGGCGAGACCCGCACGCACGGCAAGGGCAAAGTGCCCTGGGACGATTTCCTGGCAGCTCAGGGTCGCTTCTCCCCCGATCCCGCAAGCGATTTCTACAACAAGTACCCGGTCGATATCGACCTGTGCCAGCGCTTCGGCATCAACGGTATCCGCGTCTCCATCGCTTGGAGCCGCATCTTCCCCAACGGCACTGGCGAGATCAACCACGAGGGTGTCGCCTTCTATCATGAGCTTTTCGCCACCTGCAACAAAGCCGGCGTTATCCCCTATGTCACGCTCGATCACTTTGATACGCCCGAGGCCTTTTACCAGGACGGCGGCGAGGGCTTCCTGACGCGCACGACGATCGACGCCTTTGTCGAGTACGCCAAGTTCTGCTTTGCCGAGTTCACCGAGGTCAAGCACTGGTTCACGTTTAACGAGATTCCCGCAACCGCCGAGGGCAGCTTTATCGTCGGCAACTGGCCGCACGGCGAGAAGTATCGCCTGGACAAGGCCTTCCAGCTCATGCACAACATGATGGTGGCCCACGCCAAGGCCGTCGTCGCCTTCCATGAGGGCGGCTTTGAGGGTGAGATCGGCATTGTCCAGAACCTGGAGCCCAAGTATCCCCTCGATCCCAACAACGCCGCCGACTGCGAGGCAGCTCGCATGGCCGACGTCATCAACAACCGCTGGGTACTCGACGCCACCTTCCGCGGCCACTATGCAGCCGACACCATGGAGGCTGCGACCAAGCTGGCCCATATCGCCGGCGGCGAGCTCGACGTCCGCGACGAGGACATCGCCGCGCTGACCGCCGCGCTCCCCTACAACGATTGCCTGGGCGTCAACACCTACAAGTGCCAGTTCCTGCGTGCCGCCGAGGGCGAAAACGACATCAACCACAATGGCACCGGCGACAAGGGCTCCTCGCGCTGGTTCCTCAAGGGCGTGGGCGAGTCATGCGTGCGCGAAGGCGTACCCACCACCGATTGGGACTGGATTATCTATCCCGAGGGTCTCTACGACCTGCTGCTCCGCATTAAGAACGATTACCCCAACTACAAGAAGATCTACATCACCGAGAACGGCATGGGCTATAAGGACGACTTTGAGGACGGCTTTATCGACGACGCCCCTCGCATCGACTACATGCGTCAGCATCTCGCATGGATTCTCAAGGCAATCGACGGCGGCGTGAACGTCGACGGTTACTTCGTGTGGTCGCTGCAGGACCAGTTCTCCTGGACCAACGGCTATAACAAGCGCTATGGCCTGTTCTACATCGACTTTGAGACCCAGAAGCGCTATCCCAAGGCGAGCGCGTACTGGTACAAGAACGTCTCGGAGACCGGCCTGCTTATGGCCTAACTTTTGCCGCATACCCCCTGTCGGCCGCATGCGAATCCCTCCACGGGTTCGCATGCGGCCTATTTTTTTGCTCGGCCCGTGCAGGCCGTTTGTCTCGATTTGTAACATCTAGCAGGGATTTTCAATCCTAACTGTTATAGATTTAGACGAACGGGCGACCAGGGCTGAAAGATCTCAATCTGTAACACGTAGCCCACTTTCGACCGTCTAACTGTTACAGATCGAGACAAACGAACGGTCCGAACTTGAAGATCTCAATCTGTAACACGTAGCCGAGTTTTTCGATCCCAACTGTTACAGATTGAGACGATTCGACGGTACCGGTCGCTTGGACACGCCGTGGTACAATTATGCCACGACGCAAAGGAGGTACCCATGTCCGCTTGTGTGCCCGTCCGAGACATGAAGGACACTGCCACATTCACCGCACTTGTTGAGTCTGAGCGCGACGTCACCGTAACTAAGAACGGCTACGAGGCCATGCACTGCATCAGCAGCGACCAGTATCGCCTCATGCAAGAAGAAATCGCCAAGGCAAAACTGCTGTCTCGTATGATGTTGGCAGAAGACGAAATATCGCAAGGCGACTACAGCGACTACGACTCCTTCGCGACCGCGATACGAGACAAATATGACCTATAACGTCGTTATACTCAAAAGCGCGCGATATGAGTACGAGAGTATCGTCGGGTACCTTGCTCAAATCCTCAAGAATCCGCGTGCAGCAGGCAATTTTGTCGCTGAGTTTGAATATCAGCTTGATCTGCTTCGCGAGCAGCCGCTCCTACGTCCCCTCTCGCATATGCAAGAGCTGGCGGCACGTAATTACCGATCGTTTCCCGTCAACAACTACGTGTGCCTTTATAAGTTTGAGCACGAAACAATCTATATCGCTCACATCTTTCATCAGTCACAGGACTACGCCCGCCTGGTCTAACCCACAAGCTGAATACTTGGCCCGAGCACATTTGCGCGTCAACGTGAAGCGGTAATCCCCGCGCCGACAGGGGGCAGAAGTATCGCCTGCAGCGTTAGTTAGCAGATGACCTGCGTATGCTCCTCGATGGCGGCGCGATCCTCGGCGGCGATACTCGGCTCGCACACCACGGCGTCCAAATTATCCAGACGACAGAAGGTGTAGAAGTCGCGCTTGCCGATCTTGCTGGAGTCGGCGATCAAGTAGCGCGAGTCGGCCTTGCTAAAGGCGAGCTGCTGGATACGACCCTCATCCATATTAGACGTAGACACGTCGCCATCCAGAATGCCGTTGGCGCCGATAAACGCCGCATCGATACCCAGCGCACGCAGAGTATCCTCGGCCGTTGGCCCCACAAAAGCGGCGGTGCGGCGACGGTACATACCGCCCACGAGGCACAGGTCGCAGTCTTCGCGCGCCTCAAGCAAGTTAAACACCGAAAGCGAATTGGTCACGATGCGCAGGCGAAACGCCGGCAGCATCGAGGCCATCTGCTCAACCGTGGTGCCCGTACCCAAAAAGATGGTCGAGCCCTCCTCGATGAGCTCAACGGCGCGGCGCGCGATCTGCAGCTTTTCCTCGGCATGCTTAGTGCGCTTTTCGCTGTGCGAATACTCATGGCGCAACATAGCGTGGGGACGTCCCTGTGCACTACGGGCGCCGCCGTGCACGCGCTCGATCTCGCCCAGGCTCGCAAGTTCCTCAAGGTCGCGGCGAATCGTCATATCCGAAACGCCCAGCGCATCCGAAATCTCCTTGACCGAGACCGTGCCCTGCTCTTCGAGCAGCTGACGAACCTTATCCTGTCGCTCTGCCTTAATCACGATGAATCCTCGCCGTTCTTTTGCGCGCATATCATTCAAACAGTAATGAACAAATTGTATCAGACTCGTGCGGGTCAAAAATGAACACCCGCACAGCTCCAATCATCACTTTTTTGAGAAAAATACCCCCTGCTTTAGTGGGGTGTAGTGATAATCTCGCCTGTTCGCGCTACAGTTTGTCCGAAATACCTCGATGTTAGGAACCAAATGATCACTTCCGAGCTTTTCGGCACCGCGCCGTGCGGCACCTCCGTTCATCGTTACGCCCTCAACGGGCCCGAGATCTGCGTTCGCATTATGGACTATGGCGCCACCGTGCTGGGTATCGATGTGCCCGATATTCCCGGCAACGTGCGCGATTGTTGTGCTGGGCTTCGATAAGCTCCGAGGATTACTTTGACAACCCCGCCTGCTTTGGCGTCGACCATCGGACCCCGTTGGCAAACCGACACCGCGGGCGCCACGATCACCATCGACGGCACGGACTAGGCATATGCCCGCCAACGAAGGGCGTCCAACAACCT
>ENA-OQMX01000041-OQMX01000041.1-human-gut-metagenome-genome-assembly--contig:-NODE-41-length-30879-cov-3.102985_pt1 | contig 30879 bp, 37 predicted proteins | sample MGYA00242622_ERZ504866 | MGnify/ENA primary metagenome ERZ504866 (study PRJEB26092, sample SAMD00036422) | human gut metagenome | host: Homo sapiens | study: EMG produced TPA metagenomics assembly of...
ATAGTGCCTGTTGCATCCTGAGTAAGAGTCTGGTCTATTTTGAGACCGACCTCACTGCCGACTTTCATTTCTCCGCTGACAAGATGTGACTTAATAAGCTTTTGAGCTACTGTGTAACCCATATAGATCGCTCCTAACTTTTTCACATTTTTAACAATCTTATTTTAATCCATATGAAATACTTTGTCAATGAATTATCAAGTGAATTTTCATCATATAACCTGATTTTCTTTAATAATAGGGAAATAGAGATTATATCATAGCAAGTCTGCATAAATATAAGAGGTTTATGTGTACCGCTTTGTCGCTTGAAAACAAAATAACCTAAAAAAAAGCAAAAAAATAAAGACTTACCGCTTAAAAAGGCGGTAAACAATATTTTTTTGCCCAGAAAATATTTGATCCCCTCAATAAACTAAATTATATACGTCATAATGGAAAAAGTCTAATAAAAATTTTAAAAAAGTTTAAATTCTTTTTATAAATTAAATGAGTTTTTGATTCGAACTTGAGAAAAAGTAAAAAACAAGTGCTTTTTTACACTAATGGCAATAACAGTATTTTAAATATCAACCTGGAACAGCTATTGCTATAAAAAAACATTTGTGCTAAAATAACTACAGTTATAAAATGAGTTATTATGGGCATAATGATATTTGACTTTATATGGGGGTATTGTTATGACTTATAGTAATTTGATTGAACCTATTTCTCCAAAAGAATCTCCCACGGAATTTCCGGATGCTTCGGTAGACGAAGATGACAATACGGACGGCGATATAAAACAGATTGTTGAGACGGGTTCGGTTACTGTTTCCAAAGACGGTCATTATATTCATTGCCTTACTGTGATAGGGCAGATTGAAGGGCATTTTATATTGCCGCCGCAAAATAAAACAACAAAATATGAGCACGTTATACCTCAGCTTGTTGCTATAGAAGAAAGTAGAGATATAGAAGGTCTGATTATAATTTTGAATACCGTCGGTGGAGACATAGAAGCCGGGCTTGCACTTGCGGAACTTTTAAGCGGTATGAGAAAACCTACTGTATCGCTTGTTCTCGGCGGGGGGCATTCAATCGGCGTGCCGTTGGCGGTTTCCGCTAAAAAGTCTTTTATTGTTCCGTCGGCAACAATGACTGTGCATCCGGTGCGAATGAACGGGCTTGTACTCGGCGTTCCTCAAACATTGTCTTATTTTGATAAGATGCAGGAAAGAATAGTAAGATTTGTTGCAGATAATTCTTCGATGAAATCAGAAAGATTCAGAGAACTTATGACTGCAACCGGAGAACTCGTTATGGATGTCGGAACGGTTCTTGACGGAGAAGCTGCTGTAAAAGAGGGCCTTATTGACAGTCTCGGCGGTTTATCCGATGCTCTTGATTGCCTTTACGGTATGATAACAAAGGAGAATAGGTAGTGGTTCTTTATTCTGTGATTTCGCCATATGAGATTTTTCCTTTTACGGCGCCGGAAAATTCAGTAAGGTCTATTGACGGTGGTTATGTGGAATATAGAAATATTAACGGAAAATGTACCGCAGTTTCTTTGCGTTCTACAAATCCGTATGATTATATATCTTCAAAATATTTTAATCCAAAAATTCATTATCGGAGGATATTATGAGTGTTTTAAAAGCTATTATTTTGGGCATAGTGCAGGGCGTTACCGAATTTCTACCGGTTTCGAGCAGTGGACATTTATCACTCTTCCATTATCTGTTGGGAACCACAAGCGATACATCCCTTTTGTTTGATGTAATGCTTCACTTGGGAACTTTAATCGCAGTCTTTATTGTTTATTACAAAACTATTTGGGCTCTTGTTATTGAGTTCTTTAAACTAATCAAGGACATTTTTACAGGTAAATTTAAATTTAAGGAAATTACCGGAACAAGAAAAATGCTGATCATGTTTGTATTTTCGTGTATTCCGTTGCTTTTCTTGCTTATACCTGTGGGCGGCGGTCAAAAACTTATGGACGTTTGCGGCAGTTTTGCTGAGGATGATAACCTTTGGGTCGAGGGATTCAGTTTCCTGTTAACAGCTGTATTACTTCTCACTTCTACATATATATCAAAGAAAAAGAAGCTTGTTAGAGAAGTTAATACGACAGATGCGTTTGCCGTAGGTGTAGCTCAGGCGTTTGCTGCGGCTTTTCCCGGGCTTTCACGTTCCGGATCGACGATATCAACCGGTATGATGTGCGGCGTAAACAAGGAGTATATGGTTCAGTATTCGTTCATTCTTGGTATTCCTGCAATAATTGCCGCTAATATATCTCAGACTAAAGATGCAATTGAAATTCATCAAAGCATCGAAGTGTTGCCTACCGTGATAGGCATAATTACTGCAATGGTAGTAGGTGTTCTTTGCATTAAACTTCTTCAATGGATACTGAAAAAAGATATGTTTAAATATTTCGGATATTATTGCATAGCAATCGGTATATTTACGCTTGCGTGCCAGATATTCAAAATTCACTTTTAATGATTTTAATGGAGCTGAATTAAATGCCGGCAACAAAAAATAAGAAAGTTTCTCCGCCGAAAAGAGGAAAAAGACCTTCTTCTACAAAAAGCACAAAACAAAATGAAGAAAAAGCGGCGGCTAACAGGCAGCTTGCCGCAATAATTCTTTTTGCCGTTTCGGTCTTTTTTATATGTCTTTCGTTTATTAACGGAGGAGGCTTGTGGGGTGTTTTACGGACTCTCAGTTTTGGCCTTTTCGGCTTCTCGGCATTTATATGGCCGTTGATTTTAATATATATTGCAGTTATGGCTACGCTTGATAAGACCGACCAAAAAATCGGAGTTAAGATTTTTGAGGCCGCAATGCTGATAATACTTTTATCCGCTGCTATACATATTTTCGGCTTTCACGGGGTTGTTGACTTTTCGGAAAATGTTATAGATGCCTACAATGCTTATAGATTTGACGGTTCACTTGTCGGCAGCGGCGCTGTCGGCGCAATAATAGGCGGTGCGATATTGCTTGCTACCGGCAGCAGCAAGCCGGCTGCGATAGCTATTATTTTGATATTAATGTTCTTGTTTTTAATGCTGATGACCGGGACAACCTTAAAAAAATTGATGAAGGGTGTTTACAGTCCTGTCAAGAAAGTCAGTGAGTATCGTGAGGAAAAGCTTGAGCAGCTCGCGAGTGCGGAAGAGCGAAATCGAGAGTCATTTAATCCCGATGTTGATTTAGGCCCGGAGCCGGTTACGGAAAAATCAGCAAAGAAATCAAAGAAAACAGCCGATATTGTCAAATTTGATAATGTGGATAAAAAAGAACAAGACGAAGCTGAAACAAATGAACTTACGGAGTCAAAACCGGTGCTTCTTGATGATATAATTAAAAAGATGAACGGTGACGAAGCAAATTCACAAATTTCAAAACCGATAGAAGAAGCTGCAAAAAGCTCTGCGTCTGCTTCTGCGTTAAAATCGGTAAAAGGCACCTTATCCGATGATGAAAATGACAAACCGAAAGCCGAATATCAATTGCCTTCGTTAGATTGTCTGGCCGAGCCTAAAAACGGCCGAAATGTTAAATATGAGGACGAACTCAAGGCGAATGCCACTAAGCTTGTTGATACTCTTAAGAGTTTTGGGGTTGAAACAAGAATTGTTGATATAAGCAGGGGACCGTCGGTAACTCGCTATGAAATCCAGCCTGCCGCAGGTGTTAAAATCAGCCGAATAACCAATCTCTCGGACGATATAGCATTAAACCTTGCAGCTTCGGGTGTCAGAATTGAAGCTCCGATACCTAATAAGGCGGCTGTCGGAATAGAAGTGCCGAATAAAAACCGTTCTACGGTTACTCTGCGCGAAATTATAGATACAGATCAATACAGAAATGCGAAATCAAAGCTCTTTGTCGCGTTGGGCAAAGATATTGCGGGAAATTGTACATATGCAGACCTTGCCAAAATGCCGCACCTTTTGGTTGCCGGCACTACCGGTTCAGGTAAATCTGTATGCCTTAACTCGATGATTGTCAGCATACTTTATAATGCAAAACCCGATGAAGTTAAGCTTCTTATGATAGACCCGAAGCAGGTTGAATTTACGGTCTATAACGGAATTCCGCATCTTATAGTTCCTGTTGTATCGGACCCGCGTAAAGCTTCGGGTGCTCTTGCGTGGGCGGTTACCGAAATGTTGTCAAGATACAAAACTTTTTCGGATAACAATGTGCGCGACATCAGCGGCTATAACAGCATATGCGAGAGTATCGGTCAGAAAAAAATGCCGCAAATCGTTATTTTTATTGATGAGCTATCAGACCTTATGATGGCAGCGCCGCACGAGGTAGAAGATTCTATTTGTCGTCTTGCTCAAATGGCACGTGCTGCGGGAATGCACCTTGTTATTGCCACTCAAAGACCGTCTGTTGACGTAATTACAGGTCTTATTAAAGCTAATATTCCCAGTCGTATCTCATTAAAGGTTTCATCCCAAATCGATTCGCGCACCATAATTGATACGGCAGGAGCTGAAAAGCTTTTAGGTAATGGCGACCTTTTATTCTACCCGGTAGGAATTGCAAAGCCTCAACGTATACAGGGTTGCTTTCTTTCGGATAAAGAAGTAGAAACTGTTGTTGACTTCATTAAAAAGCAGGAGAAATCTTCTTATGACGATGAAGTAATGAATGAAATCGAGCGACAGGCTGCAATGGAAAAGAAGAAAAACGGCGGAGCTGTTTCGGACGGTGATGATTCCGACGGCGAAACAGACGAAATGGTTCCGAAAGCAATAGAGGTTGTCGTTGATGCGCAGATGGCTTCTACAACCCTGCTTCAAAGAAAACTTAAGCTCGGTTATGCAAGAGCCGCAAGAATTATAGATACTCTTGAAGAGCGAAATATTATAGGTCCGTATGAAGGCAGTAAACCGAGAAAAGTTCTCGTAACAAAGCAACAGTGGTATGAGATGAATGCTTTGGCACAGGGTGGAGCTGCAAAAGATTATACTGCCTCCGATGAAAAAAACGATGATACGGAAATTCCGGAGTAAATTATGAATGGTTTCTTACCTGTAACAAAAGAAGAAATGATTGCGCTCGGATGGGATAGCCCTGATTTTGTTTATGTTTCCGGTGACGCATATGTGGATCATCCCAGCTTTGGTGCAGCTATAATTACACGTGTGCTGGCATCTCAAGGATTTCGGGTGTGTATGCTGTCGCAGCCTAATTGGAAAAACACATGCGATTTTATGCGTTTCGGCAGGCCGAAGTATGGCTTTTTGCTCTCTTCCGGCAATATTGATTCTATGGTTGCTCATTACACCGTAGCTAAAAAGCCTCGAAGTAAGGACGCGTATTCTCCCGGCGGAAAAATGGGAAAAAGACCTGATAGAGCCGTAATCGTTTATTGTAAAAAAATCAGAGAAGCTTATAATAACATTCCTATAATAATAGGCGGGCTTGAGGCTTCGCTTCGCAGATTTGCTCATTACGATTATTGGGAAGATAAGCTACGACCCTCGATTCTTTTTGACTCGGGGGCTGATTTGCTTATTTACGGAATGGGAGAAAAGCAAACGCTTGAAGTGGCGAACAGGCTGAAAAACGGTGAAGATATACATTTGATGCATGACATTAATGGAACATGCTATGCAGTTCCTGTTTCCGAAACTCCGCTGTACGGTAAAGAATGTCCATCTTACGAGAATGTATTGAAATCCAAAAAGGAATATGCTGTTTCCGTGAGAATTGAGCAGGATGAGCAGGATCATATTCGCGGAAAGCTTCTGAAGCAGCGTCACGGTAATATGATGCTTGTGCAGAATCCGCCGATGTCTCCGTTAACAAGAGATGAGCTTGACTTCGTTTATTCTCTTCCTTATACTCGTGAGTATCACCCTATGTATGAAGAATTTGGCGGAGTTCCGGGGCTCGAAGAAGTTAAGTTTTCAATAACACACAACCGCGGCTGTTTCGGCGCGTGTAACTTTTGCTCATTAGCATTTCACCAGGGGCGGTTTGTTACATCAAGAAGCAAAACATCCGTTCTCGCCGAGGCTGAAAAACTGAAACAATTACCTGATTTTAAAGGGTATATACATGATGTAGGAGGCCCAACCGCAAACTTTAGGTATCCTTCGTGTGAAAAACAGTTAAAAAGCGGCTTGTGTAAAGGTAAAAAATGCTTGGCTCCGAGTGCTTGTCCCGCTCTTAAAGCGGATGAAACTGAATATTTAGATATTTTAAGAGAACTGAGAAGGATTCCGGGCATCAAAAAAGTTTTTATTCGCTCTGGTATAAGATATGATTTTATGCTAAAGGATAAAAATAATGATTTTTTCAAAGAACTTGTAAAATATCATATAAGCGGGCAGCTAAAGGTTGCGCCGGAGCATTGCTCCGCTGCAGTTCTCGACAAAATGGGTAAACCGCATATAGACGCTTACATTGAATTTTCAAAAAAGTATTTTGATTATACTAAGCGTATTGGGAAGGAACAGTATCTTGTCCCATATCTAATGTCTTCACATCCGGGAGCCACTCTAAAGGATGCGGTTAAGCTTGCGGAATTTATAAAAAAAGAACATTTACACCCAGAGCAGGTGCAGGATTATTATCCCACTCCGGGAACAATTTCAACTGCGATGTTTTATACGGAACTTGACCCGTATACACTTGAGCCTGTGTATGTGGCGAAAAATCCGCATGATAAGGCCATGCAAAGAGCACTAATGCAGTATTTTAATCCGAAAAATTATGATCTTGTTGAAGAGGCACTTAAACGCGCCGGGAGACAGGATTTAATCGGCCTCGGAAGCAATTGCCTTATAAAGCCGCGTCCCGGAACAAAACAAACCAAAGCAAAACAATCTTACGGTAAAAATGGTAACAACAGATATGGCAAAAAGAAGAAAAACAAATAAAAAGCAGATATTGATATACGCAATTATCGCTGTTTTGTTTATGGTTTCCGTTGTAATTACATATTTCCCTGGAAAGGTATTTCCTACTTGGAGTTCGATTTACCGTTATGCCGGAGTGAATGAGACTGCGAGTACAGACACATATCCGTTTATGGTAAGCTATTTGGACGTCGGTCAAGCTGATTGTGAGCTTATAACCTGCGGCGATCAAGCTGTCCTGATAGATTCCGGAGATATAGACGCATACGATAAAGTTGCCGCATATCTTAATGCTCTTGACATTAAAAAAATAGACTATTTTATTTTGACACACGCACATTCCGACCATATCGGCAGTGCCGCAAAAATTATTCAAAATTTTGAAATCACCAATATAATTATGCCGCGTTATACAGAGCAGAATATGCCCGATACAAACATTTATACAAATTTGCTTCAGGCTATATCAGAGAGCGGTGCAACGGCTTATGCCGCAACTCCCGGAGACAGATATGATTTAAACGGATTTTGTTTTCTGTTTTGGCACCTAATGCCGATTATGAGGAGCTGAATAATTCTTCGGTGGTTATTAAGGCGACTTACGGTAAAAATTCATTTTTGTTTATGGGCGATGCCGAGAAAAATCCGAAAAAGATATTTTAAATGCCGGATTTGATGTTTCGGCGGATGTGATAAAGCTCGGGCATCACGGCAGTAAGACATCTTCTTCGGAAGTTTTTCTGAAATCTGTTAACCCTACGCTTGCAATTATATCTTGCGGCGTGAATAATCAATATAATCTGCCGTCTGAAAAAACTCTCGATATGCTCGACAAGCTCGGTATTCAGTATAAGCGTACCGATGTGAGCGGTACGATTGTTGTTGGCAGCGACGGTGAACACATTTATGTATCAACGGAGAAATAGCTATGGATGAGTTTTTTGTTGTAGACAGGGTTGAAAACAATATTGCGGTTTTAGAGTGTCCCGACGGTAAGTTCTTAAATGTTGAGGTCGATTCATTGCCTTTTAAAGTCAGAGAGGGCAATGTTTTATTAAAAAAATCGGACGGTACATTTACGTTGTCAAATGACGAAGAGAAAAAAAGAAAAGCCCAAGCCTATTCTCTTCAGGAAAAAATTTTCGGTAATAGGTGAAAAAGACTTGCATTTACATTTGAATAATGGTATAATGCTTCCGCAATTCGCACGCATGGTGATTATCGCAAAATTGCATTTTTATGTCTTGCGTTAAAGTGATCTGTGCGGAGGATAAAATAAGGAGGACAAAACAATGTCAGTAGTATCAATGAAACAGCTTCTTGAAGCCGGTGTACATTTCGGTCACCAGACAAGAAGATGGAACCCGAAAATGGCTGAGTACATTTTCACAGAAAGAAACGGAATTTATATCATCGACCTTCAGAAAACGGTCAAAAAGCTTGAAGAAGCTTATATGTTTGTTCGTGATCTTGCAGCCAACGGTGAGGAAATCCTTTTCGTAGGTACCAAAAAACAGGCTCAGGATTCTATTAAAGAAGAAGCCGCTCGTTGCGAAATGCCTTATGTTAACGCTCGTTGGCTCGGCGGTATGCTTACTAACTTCACTACAATTAAGCAGAGAATTAAGAGACTCGGTCAGCTTGAGGCAATGAAAGAGGACGGCACATTCGATATGCTTCCCAAGAAAGAAGTTGCTAAGCTCGAGCTTGAAATTGAAAAGCTTGAAAAGTTTATGGGCGGTATAACCGAAATGAAGAAACAGCCGGCTGCTATGTTTATAGTAGACCCGAGAAAAGAGAGAATAGCTGTTGCAGAGGCTAAGAAGCTTCACATTCCGATTATCGCTATTGTTGACACAAACTGCGATCCCGATGAAATCGATTATGTAATCCCCGGTAACGATGACGCTATCCGTGCCGTAAAACTTATCGCTGGTGCTATGGCTGACGCGGTTATCGAGGGCAAGCAGGGTATGCAGGGCGCTGCAGCTGCAGAAGCTGAAGACAACGCCGATGCAGAAACCGAAGCTGCTGCGGAATAATCTTGACAAGAAGCAAAGCCCGTGCTTTAGTGCGGGCTCTGTTTAAGTTTAATTAACTGGAGGAATAAATTATGGCATTTACTGCAAGTGATGTAAAAGCTCTTCGCGAGAAAACCGGCGTCGGCATGATGGATTGCAAAAAAGCACTCGTTGAGTCTGACGGCGATATGGATAAGGCAATAGATTTTCTCAGAGAAAAAGGTCTTGCCGCAGCTACCAAGAAAGCAAGCAGAATTGCTGCCGAGGGCGTAGTTATGGCTTACACCGATGAAGCAAAGCAGACAAGCGTTATTATCGAGGTCAATTCCGAGACCGATTTCGTTGCAAAGAACGATAAGTTCCAGAGCTTTGTTCTCAGCGTTGCTAAGACTGTTATAAATGAAGATCCCAAAGATGTTGACGATCTTCTTACAAAGAAGCTTGACGGAAGCGACAGAACAGTTCAGGAAAATCTTCAGGATATGGTTCTTGCTATCGGTGAGAATATGAAGATTCGCCGTTTTGAAAGAGTTACCGGTATTGCCGCAACTTACATTCATGCGGGCGGTGCAGTAGGCGTTCTTGTATCTTTTGATACCGATGAAAAGACTGCCGCTGCTGATGAATTTAAGGAGATGGGCAAGGACGTTGCAATGCAGATTGCCGCAATGTCTCCCGCTTATCTTGACAGAGCAAGCGTTCCCGCAAGCGTTATTGAACATGAGAGCGAGATAATAAAGGCTCAGCTTGCTGAGGATCCTAAGATGGCAGGCAAGCCCGATCAGGTTCTTGCTAAGATTGCCGAGGGTAAAGTCGGCAAGTATTATAAAGAAAACTGTCTTCTTGAACAGGAGTTCGTTAAAGACGGTAGCATGAATGTTCAGAAGTATGTTGACTCCGTAGCTAAGAAGCTCGGCGCAGACATCAAGGTTACCGCTTTCATCCGCTATGCTAAGGGCGAGGGCCTTGAGAAGAAAGAAGAAAATTTTGCCGATGAAATTGCCAATATGGTTAAGGGCTAATATTTTCTGATATCAAAGATAAAGAGCAAGCCAAGAGGCTTGCTCTTTTTTGTTGAAAAATAATGCTTATTATGATACAATTTGTAAAAACATTTAGCATGCGGCAGTTTAAATAACTTTTGCTAAAAAATAAAAGGGGGGAGAAAAAATGAAGTACAACGGATATACGCTTACTGCAAAAGATGTACTAAAGATTTTTGCAGCCCTGTCGTTTATGTGAATACTCACTTTTGTGGTGATGAAAGCAGCGTTTACTCCGATACCGTCAATAACAACCGAACAATTCGCAACTATATTGAACGAAGAAGGATACCCTGCTTATGACAGTATTGCTGAGTGGACTACAGAAAGTCCCGGATGGAGTTACAAAGAATGTACATCGTATAAAGACAGTTCACTGCGTTTTGATTTTGTTGTATTTGACAGTGGTACAATAGCGGCTAATAAATTCTCCGGCATTGCGTCGTATCTAACGAGTATTCCTCACGGTGACGACTATGTTGAGGGCGTTAATGGCCGCGAGAGCAGAGCAAATTTTAATTTTGGACTTTAGAGGCAAATGGAATGTATTATCATTTAATGAGAATCGATAACACATTATTCTATGCTATATCAACAGTAGACAGAGAAAGCGAAGTATTGAAAATGGCCTCAAAATTAGGCTATGTAGGAGATTAGTTTGGAGGAATAATTATGAATATTGAAAACAGAGTAATTTTTTATCTTGTATTTTTTATTGTTATGCAGGTGATAACTTTATTAAGCCGCAAAATATTATGGAATTCGGTATGTAAAGCCGGTGGAACAACCCCAGAGGGTGTCAGAGAAAAAAGAAGGCGAGCTTTTGCAACAATCTACAGGCAGACAAAACTTGCAAAACAGTTTTCGTGCGTGGATGAGAAGTAATGCTCCCGACCCCAAATTGTATGATAAATTAGACCATATATATACTTTTTCTATGATACCGAATGTTATATTTTTAATCCTTTCTTTTGCAAGTTTGAGTATGCCGATGGCTTTTCAAAAGGTTTTGACAGTAGGCTTGTTTGTGTCTCCTGTTGTTATTATAATTGTAATAATTCTCGGAATATATTATAAGAATTATCTTGATAAAAACTTTTAAGATTGGTTTGACACTTTGATATTCAAACAGGAATGCCGGCGAATTTTAAAGTCGAGAGGTTTAGTGGTTTTGACTTGGAATACGAGAGACGAAAATGATTCGGTAACGATAAAATGCCGCGATGTTTTCTCAAAATATTGCCCCGAATTCAAAGGATTCAGTGACGGAATAGATCAAGACGATAAAAGAATAGAAGAGTTTTTTCGCCCTTGTATTTATGAAAAGAAAACATATGACAATGATCTTATGTTTACTAAAGAAAAATTTATCCAAAGGTGTTTGTCGAGTTCGTATGCGCTGTGTCAAGGAGATGCCGACTACAATGAATATCTGTCTGTGCCTACTCGCATATTTGATGATTTTAGCGTGGATGAACACCTTTGTGTGAAGGACAAAACCATCACATATATAGGACGTTTTAATTGAAAACGGCAAAAAATATGATATACTGATAGATATAATAATCGGCACGAAAAGCTCATAAAATTTAACGGGTGATGTTTTATGAGCAAAAGGGTGTTTCCCATATGTATATTTATTTTATGCTTTTTTTTGTGTAGGTCTTTTATGTTTTTTGAATTTCTACGTGCCACAAGTAATGTGTCGGCTGAAAATTCACCGGGAAAATGTGAATACACAATCGTGATTGACGCCGGGCACGGAGGCGCCGACGGCGGAGCAGTTGCGAGTGACGGCATATCGGAAAAGGTAATCAATTTGGAAATCGCATATAAGCTGAATTATATCCTCAGAGCATACGGGCTTAATACCGTTATGACAAGAACAGACGACGAGTCGATACACGACAGTAACGCAAAAACTCTGCGTGAGCAGAAAGTTTCCGATATACATAAGCGTATGTCGATAATGGAATCAGACGAAAACAATATCTTCGTCAGTATCCATCAAAATAAATTTTCCAACAGTTCGCTTTGGGGTACTCAGGTTTTTTATTCGCCTAACACTACCGATAGTGCAGTTTTGGCGAATTGCATACAAAATTCTGTTTGCAGTCTTTTGCAAAATGATAATAAGCGTGTTATTAAGAAATCAGGAAGTAATATTTATTTGCTGTATTACGCAAAAAGAACTGCTGTGCTTGTTGAGTGCGGATTTGTTTCAAATCCTCAAGAAAACAAATTGCTTGAAAACTCGGATTATCAAAGAAGAATGGCTTTTTCCATTGCTTTCGGAATAATGGAATATATAAATACAAAGGATGTGTAATAGTGGCATCAAAGTTAAAAACGGTTTTTGTGTGTTCAAAATGCGGGTATGAGTCTGCAAAATGGTTCGGACAGTGCCCCGGATGCCATGAGTGGGACACAATGAACGAGGAAGTGAAAGCTCCGCAAACCGTTACGGCAAAAAGAGCTTATTCGGACAATTTCCACGGAAAAGTATATAAATTAAACGATATTGTTACTGATACCGAGCATAGATACGACACGGGACTGCACGAACTTAACCGCGTCCTCGGCGGCGGTTTGGTTAAGGGCTCGCTTGTCCTTTTAAGCGGCGACCCCGGTATCGGCAAATCCACAATGCTTTTGCAGATATGTCAGTATTTAGACAGTAATCTTAAAATCTTATATGTATCGGGAGAGGAATCAGCACACCAGTTAAAGCTTCGCGCCTCAAGACTTGGGGTAACCGCCGATAACCTTTCACTTCTTTGCGAGACGGACGCACAGTATATATGTGAACTTATTTCCGCGGAGAAACCTGATATTGTTATGATAGATTCAATACAGACGATGAATATTGCGGAACTCAGCTCTTCTTCGGGAAGCATAACTCAGGTAAGAGAAACCACAAATATGTTTATGCGTACCGCAAAAACTTTGAATATTCCCATAATAATAGTTGGTCATGTGAATAAGGACGGCAATATTGCAGGACCCAAGGTTTTGGAACATATAGTTGACGCGGTTTTATATTTTGAGGGCGACCGAAACTTTTCATATCGCATTTTGCGTGCCGTGAAAAACAGATACGGCTCCACAAACGAAATAGGCGTTTTTGAAATGCTTGACAGCGGACTTAACGAAGTAGAAAACCCGTCGATGATGCTCATTTCCGGGCGACCGAAAAATACTTCGGGCTCGTGCGTCGCTTGCATTATGGAGGGTTCAAGACCGATAATGGCTGAGGTGCAAAGTCTTGTAACGCCTACCGGCTTCGGCACTCCGAGAAGAATGGCAAACGGAGTTGACTATAACAGAATGTCAATGCTGATAGCCGTTCTTGAAAAGCGTGCCGGCTATTTTCTCGGCAATATGGATTGCTATATAAATATTATAGGCGGACTTAAAGTTGATGAACCTGCGTCAGATCTCTCTATTGCGTTGGCGATTGTTTCGAGTCTTAAGGACAAGCCTGTGCCGGAGGATGTTCTCGCATTCGGAGAAATCGGACTCGGCGGCGAAATAAGAGCGGTAAACTCCTGCGAACAGCGCATTAAAGAGGCGGCAAAATTGGGCTTTGGAAAATGCATAGTTCCAAAATACAATCTAAAGAAAATTGCCGGTAACTTAAAAGTCGATATTGAAGTAATCGGTGTAAGCAACATAAGACAGGCGTTTGAAGCAATAATAAATTAACATGAAGCATTTTTTAAAAAATCCGTTTTTGCCCGACTCTGATTTAAAAGAAATAATAGTAGGTGCCGCCGCAGAGCCCTTTATAAACGATTTTAACGCTTTTGGTATTAAAACTATTGTCGGAGACTCCGAAAAAGCTTTACAAGCTCCCGTGAGAGGGCATATTGATATGTCAGTTATGTCGTTTGGCAGTGGCTTGTATTATTTAAGCAAGACACAGCGCAGGATAGGGGAGTGGATTGATTCCGTCGGAGGTAAAGCTGTTATCGCCGATGAAAATTTAGGTTACGAATACCCTTTGGACGTGCCTTTTAACTGCGTTATCATTGGGACCGATTTTATATGCAACAGTAAAACAGTTTCGCCGCAAATTTTAGGTGTTGCCATATCCAGAAATTTGCGTATAATCGATGTTAAACAGGGTTATACAAAGTGTTCGCTGTGTCCTGTAAGAGAAAACGCCGTAATAACCGATGACTCGGGCGTAGAAAAAGTCCTACTCAATAACGGATACGATGTTTTAAAAGTCAGCAAAGGCAGTGTTAGGTTGAATGGGTTTGATTACGGATTTATAGGCGGGTGTTCCGCGATGATTTCGCGAGATGTTTTGCTTTTTTTGGGCAATTTTGAAATGCACAGCGATAAAGACCGAATAAAAGCATTTTTGCAAAACTATGGAATAACGCCGCAGTCGTTAAACGGCGATGTCCTAACAGATATAGGTAGTATAATACCTCTATCGGAACAGCAGTTATAAAAAAGAAAGGACTACGTGATTATAATGAGAAAAAACAGATGGTCAAATCTTTTCGGTGATATTTTGGCAATAGGTACCGTCTCTACCGTCGCACTTTCAGCAAAGCACGTTGCAAAGAAATACGGTCAGAAATATAAGGGTATCAGCATTAACGGATTATATCTTCTTGACTATGCGGCAGGCAGGATTTTCGGCGATGGGGCAAAGGCTCAGGAAAAGCTGCTTGCGCTTCTCAACAAAAATAAAAAAGACTCCGAAAACGGTCCTGCGTCTGAATCGTGAATTACTTAAAAAACACTTCATACAGACATTTTGCAATAATTTAACGTAAATTAGGTTGACAAATCAGCTTTTAACGTGTTACTATCTTATAGTACTTGAATATACAACGTCAAAGGGGACGCAATGAGTATTGCTCATACTCATCGTGTCCCTTTATTTTTATGTGTTTGTAGGAGAAATGTCTTATGAGAATGAACAAAGACGGGCTATTTAAAATTATGCAGATTACCGATATGCAGGAGATACCTAAAGTATCGCCTGACACTATGGCTCTGCTCGATGCGGCAATTGAAGATGAAAAACCGGATCTTGTTGTGTATACCGGCGACCAAATCAAAGGATATGGAGTGTCGTACAAGGGAAAGGGGAAAGAACTTGAGAACGCCGTTGCAAAAACGATAAACACCTTGCTTGAACCTGTTACAAAACGCAACATACCTTTTGCCGTAACCTTCGGTAATCACGATAGGCAGGTTGGTATCTCCAATAAGACCAGTTCAACGATATATATAAACGCCCTGACCAAATTAGCATAGGAACTCAAGACCGAAGACATAGACGGCGGCGGTACATATAATATACCTATTAAAGCCTCGGACGGTTCCGACAGAGATGCTTTCAATTTGTATCTTTTTGACAGCGGCACCGATGCAAAAGGTGGCGGATATGAAGCATTTGATAAAAAAATAATTTCCTGGTATAAAGCAAAACGTGATGAGCTTAAAGAGAAAAACGGAAAATATGTGCCTTCTATAGTTTTCCAGCATATACCGCTTCCGGAATACTATTGTATTCTAAGAAGAGTTCAAAAGAATGAAAGAAAAGCTGTTCAAGCATACAGGACGCATAAACACGAGTATTACAGACTCGGAAAAACATGCAGAGTCGGCGGAACTTTTAAAGAGCCGCCGTCAATTCCCGATGTCAACAGCGGCGAATTCGACGCCCTTTCTGAATGCGGTGATATAATGGCAGTCTATGTAGGTCACGACCATAAAAATAATTTTATTGGTACTTATAAAAACGTCGATCTCGGTTTTACCCCGTCATCCGGATTTAATGCTTACGGTAACAGAACCAAGCGTGGTGTCAGATGTTTTATACTTGACGAAAAGGAACCTGACAGCTATAAGACATACTCGAGAACATATGAAGATTTAGTCGGCAAAAAAGTGTCAAGACCTGTTTTTGATTATCTTTCCAGTAAAGCTCCGACTACGGTCGATGCCGCCATACCCATGATTGTTAAAACAATCGGTATTATTGCTGCAATTATAATTCTAATCATTTTACTTGCAAAATTCTTATAATTACCGGAGGATAAAAATGAGCGAAACTAAAAAAGATAACGGATTTACGCGTTGGTCAAAAAAACACGCTGAGCTTTGGAAGTTTATTAAATACTCGATTGCCGGGGGCAGTTCATCTGCTGTTGAGTTGATTGTACATATGGTTTTACTGAATACGGCATTTAAAGCTCTTACTTCAGTGCCTGTTGTGAATGATGCACTTAATATGATCGGTATAACCTCAAAAGGCTATCTTTATACTTATCTCATTTCTACAACAATCGGATATGCAATTGCATTTATTATCAATCGAAAAATTACATTTAAAGCTGATGTGAATCCGACGCTTAGTATGATTTTGTATGCAATTATGGTTGTGTTTACAATTTTTGCTAACGGTTGGATAGGGTCTGCAATGACAACCTTTGCACAATCTCACAACCTTACCGGCAACATTTGGGATCTGGTTATAAAGCTTATCGGAATGACGATTCCGACATTATGGACTTATCCGTGCAACAGATTTATTATTCATCGCAGAAAAAAATCAACAATAGAAGCAGAAATGGCGGCAGAATCATTATCTGCGGTCGAAGAGGCTTAATATGAAAACGGAAAGTATGCTGAGTGCCGGAATAGACATCGGCACTACAACCACTCATCTTGTATAAGCCGCATCGGCATAGGTGTGACGGAGGGCTTCGGTACAGTTCCGAGCGTGCATATAACATCAAAAAGGTTTTATTTAAAAGTGATGTTGTTTTTACACCGCTTTTACCCGACGGTAAAATTGACGCCAGTGCAGTTACAGCAATTATTAAAGAACAATATAAAAAAGCCGGCGTAACACCGGATGAGCTGAAGTGCGGGGCTGTTATAGTTACAGGCGAGAGTGCCTGCAGAGAAAACGCCTCGGAGGTTATTTCTTCCGTATCTGAATTTGCAGGCGATTTTATTGCAGCACAGGCAGGCAGCGAGCTTGAATCTTATCTTTCCGGCAAAGGCGCCGGGGCAGACGTTATCAGCGAAAACGAGGGAAAATGTACCGCTAATGTTGACATAGGCGGCGGCACTACCAATATCTCGGTATTTGTAAACGGAAGTTGTGTGGAAACCTGTTGCTTAAATATCGGCGGCAGACTCGTACGAAAAAGTAACGACGATGGCATTTTTATATCATCGTCGTTATTAAATTTGTGCCGCGCAAATGGCATAAACATAAAAAGCTTTGATGATGCGGATAGCATAAATTCGATTCATAAGCTTTGCTCTATACTTGCCTCAAAAATCAAAGAGGCTTTGGGTTTTTGTAAAGAAAAAAATATTGAAACCGAGTTAATAACCGATAGTTTGCTATCCGGGAAATACATCCCCGAAATCGTTACTTTTTCAGGCGGCGTTTCTGAATGTATGCAGGAAAAAACGGATAATTTATTTAAATACGGTGATATCGGCGTTATTCTTGCCGATGAAATTAGAAACGACACCGAAACTTATCCGTGCAAGGTTATAACTGAGCTTGATAATCCTATACGGGCGACAGTTATCGGAGCAGGCCAATTCAGTATGGATATTTCGGGAAGCACCATACAGTATGCCGATGTTGCATTACCGATTAAAAATCTGCCGTGTATCGAATCGCTTGAGCGTGTATCCGATAAGGCGTGCGCCATATGCATAAGAGGAGAGAAATCCCCGTCATTCAAAGATGTCGATACTCTTTCTGAAAAGATAGTAACTGCTTGTAAAGAATTGATTAATAACAATACAACATTAGTTGTGATTCTTAAAGAAGATTTTTCAAAAGCCTTGGGGCAATGTCTTCGCAGACGGTTGCCTCCAAAGTATCCATTTATTTGTCTTGACGGTATCGAGTGTAAGTCAGACGATTATATAGATATCGGTGAACCTATTGCAGGCAATAAGGCCGTACCGGTAGTTGTTAAAACCCTTGTTTTCGGAGGAAAAAAGAAATGAAGTTAGAAACTGTACTTTTGGGTAACAGGTATAAATTCTCTTCAATTAAAGAGGTTTTGGCTAAAGCCAATGAGCAAAAAAGCGGTGATTCGCTCGCAGGGATTGCTGCCGCTAACGCCAAAGAACGAATAGCCGCAAAAGAAGTTTTGAGCGATTTAACGGTCGAAGAAATTACGGCAGAGCCTGCTGTTCCTGCAAATGAAGATGCGGTAACAAGAATAATTCTCGGTGATCTTGACAAAAAAGAATATGACAAAATCAAATCACTTACAATAGGTGAATTACGTGAAGCTATACTCGACAATATGATTAGCGGAGATGAAATTCTAAAAAAAGCCCGTGGTATGACCTCCGAAGTTATAGCCGCTTTGGCTAAACTTATGGGGAATCTCGATCTAATGTACGTTTCACGCAAATTGCATATCGAGGCTACATGTAATACGACGATAGGCAAAAAAGGAACATTTGCAGTACGTTTACAACCTAATCATCCTACCGATAATGTAAAAGGCGTAACAGCTTCGCTGCTTGAGGGTTTATCATACGGCGCAGGTGATGCGGTTTTAGGCCTTAACCCTGCCATTGATAATGTCAAGAGCACAACTGATATTCTCAATCTGTTTAACGATGTAAAGAGCCGTTTAAAAATACCCACTCAAATATGCGTCTTGAGCCATATCACGACACAATTAAAGGCTTTAAAAAGCGGAGCACCCATGGATCTCTGTTTTCAGTCAATCGCCGGAAGCGAAAAAGCTCTCGCTTCTTTCGGAACAGATGTTGACATGCTCGCGGAAGCGAACGAATTGATGGCAAGTAAGGGTACGTCAATCGGTCCTAATTATATATATTTTGAGACAGGGCAGGGAAGTGAGTTGTCATCTAATTCTCATAACGGCGCAGACCAGCTTGTTATGGAGAGTAGGTGCTATGGCCTTGCTCGTCATTACAATCCTTTTCTTGTCAACACAGTCGTAGGCTTTATAGGACCAGAATATATTTATGATACTAAGGAACTGATACGCGCCGCTCTTGAGGATAATTTTTGCGGACACATGCACGGCTTGCCTATGGGCTGTGATATTTGCTACACTAATCATATGAAGGCTGATCAAAATGACAGCGATTCACTATTGGTTATGTTGGCTTCTGCGGGATGTCATTATGTTATGTCGATTCCGCAGAGCGATGATGTAATGCTTATGTACCAATCAACCTCTTACCATGATATCGCGGCGATACGGGAAATGCTTGGTCTATCGCCGATAGAAGAGTTCAAGCAATGGCTTGAGGGTACGGCATTTGGAAAAACGGCCATCTTGGCAAAAACGCGGGGAATCCGCGAATATTTCTGTAAACGGACGGTGTAAGTTATGGGCGATTATTTTGACAGTCTAAGAAGTGCAACGCCTGCGCGATTGGAAATAGGCAGGGCAGGCAGCAGATATAAAACAAAAGCATATCTTGACTTCAGGGCGGCACATGCTGCGGCAAACGATGCAGTTATGAGTGAAGTCAGCAAAGAAACCTTAGATGATCTCGGTGTTTTTGAAGTAAGGACAAAATGTCACGATAAATATGAGATGTTAACACGTCCTGATTACGGAAGATTGTTTGACGAAGAAACTAAAGACTTTCTGCTAAAAAACGCGACATACGGTGCTGATGTTCAAATTTATTGCGGTGATGGGTTGTCTGCACCGTCAATAAAAGCAAACGTTTCAAATATGTTACCGATACTGCATCTCGGACTTGAAGAAGAAGGCATAAGTGTTGGAAAGCCGTTCTTTGTACGGTATTGCAGAGTAAATACAGCCCGCGAAATAGGCCCTTTGTTAAACGCAAAGGTTGTTTGCGTGCTTATTGGAGAAAGACCGGGACTTCTTACAGATGAAAGTATGAGCGCATATATTGCATACAAACCTCATCCGGAAATGAGCGAAAGCGATTATACGGTAATTTCAAATATAAGCAGATTCGGTATGCCGCCGGTAGAAGCTGCGGCTTATGCTGTAGATGTGATTAAAGCCATGTTAGAACAGAAATGCAGCGGATATAAGCTGAAGCTGTAATTATAATTAAAAAGATGAAGTAAATGGGATTAAATCGCAGTGTTTGACTTAATCCCATTTTTCGATTTATAGCAGTTGCTTTTAGTTGCTTCAACCGGAGCAGGTGCTGAAGATCTCAGGTCTTTTTTAAAATTGTTAATTATACAAAATAAATGTTTTGTATAATTAGGGGAGTTAAAACAGGAAAAGTCCTTAAATTACTTTGAAATTACCGTATAATCACTTTAGCTCATTTCCGGTGGTTTTAGGGTTATTGACGGACTTTTTGCCTTTTAAAGTTAATATATGGCTTAAGTCGGCATTGTTAACTTTATCTGCAATGTTATCTACATTTTACTTAAATTACGGCATTATTTGCTTTATAAAAAATATTATAAATAATTTTAATAATTATTTCCTTAATTAGTTTTCTCCATGTTAATTCATTGCATTGTCTTAATGATTATTTTTGTTTGGATTTGCAGAATTAGCAGAAGCTAAATTATTCTATAAATAGACAATTCTTGCAGTTTATTGTATAATTGATAAAATGATAATTTAATAACGTATTATCCTTACTTTATTTGCCTGGGCATAATTTACGAACTCCGGTTCGGTGTTATGGCAAATTCATATATTCAATCAGCATATGTGAAACGGTTTCACACGGAGGTGCTCTTTAATAATGAAATACAGTACTGCTGACGATCTGCCTATTATACTTAAAGAATTTTTAAACCACATTTATGTTGTTAAAAATAAATCATCGCTTACCATTGATGAATATGCGTTGGATTTAAAAATGTTTTTGCGCTTTTTGAAGAGGCAAAAAACGCTTGTCCCCTCCTCCGAGGAGTTTGACAAAATTGACATAACCGATGTTGATATAGACTTTTTGAGAAATGTAACTTTAATGGATGCATATGCCTTTTTATCATATTGCAAAAATGAGCGCAATAATGATTCGGCGGCAAGAGCACGTAAAGTTACTTCAATCAGAATGTTCTATAAATATCTGACTGTACAGAGAATGTTTTTTAAGGAAAACCCAATGCTTGAGCTCGAAACGCCTAAGCTCAAAAAATCACAGCCGAAATATCTGACTCTTGATGAGAGCCTTAAATTGCTCGGCAGCGTTGACGGAAAATATAAAGAGCGGGATTATTGCATACTTGTTTTGTTTTTAAATTGTGGACTGCGTTTGTCAGAGCTTGTTTCAATCAACTATAATGATATAAGAGACAATAACACAATTACGATAACAGGTAAAGGCAACAAGCAACGTACAATATATTTAAATGACGCTTGTATGGATGCTATTAAAAACTATATGGCGGTTCGGCCCAAAGATGGTTTAAAGAAATGGACAAAGACGCGTGTTTTTAAGCTCACGGCTTCAACGCATAAGTCCTAAAACCGTACAGCATATTGTTTATGAGTATTTGGACAAAGCGGGTCTCGGCGACAGAGGTTTTTCGGCACATAAACTTCGCCATACCGCCGCAACTCTTATGTACCAGCACGGGCATGTTGATGTATTGGTATTAAAGGATATATTGGGTCATGAAAATCTCGGCACAACGGAGATTTATACTCATATTGTTGATGAACAACTAAGAAAAGCCTCCGAAGCTAATCCGTTGGCTGAGGTTAAAGCAAGTAAAGCGAATAATAATCCTTACTAAAAAGGAAGAGTGAGTTTTTCGGCTAAAAATCTTATATTTATTGTCGAAATTATTGAAATCAGTATTTCGGATACAAGCAAAACCGCATATCTAATCAAATACAGCTTTATAAATTTGTTCGGTATCACGGTATTATCTTTAATTTTCCTGTTTATGTCTCTGCACATAAGTATGCTTTCATGGCACGCCGCCAGCATTATTGATGAAGACAGTACAAACGGAATTAACATAACAATGCCGTAAAATTTCATACCGTCAATATTATATGTTCTGTATAAATATCCGGATATCAAGCCTATTCCGAGTCCGCGAAAAACCGGCTCAAGCCACGCTATAGGTTCGCCTATAAGACATAATCCGAATATAAACGGTATTAATAAAAACACACAGTCGCGAAGTAGCGTCGTGGCAAAAATAGTGAATAACGACTGTGACGATTTGGCAAGAAAATAATTCTTGATGAAAGATTGAATTTTTAGTGTATAATCATCTCCCGGATTTCTTAAGCTCATAGTGCCAAAAACAAGTCCTATAATAAAAACCGTCATAAGCAAAAACATTTTTTGGCTCAATATTCCAATCTTTGCGGCTTTTATCTTTTTTGTTCTTAAAGCTTTGATTTCCATTTCAATTCCTCCTGTTTAAACTTGTACATTTTATGACTGAAGCTTGCGGTTAATGCCTATTATTTTTTTACTTTGACTATAACAACAATCACAGCCGACAAGACAAAACAGATTGGAATAAGCAATAAGCTTTTAATATTCAGCGTTAAATCATTTATAATTGCTATTGTCAGAAAATTTAGCAGCAATAAGCAGAGTTCCGATATAAAACAGCTGAGTGCCGCCTTGATTTTAGTTCTATTCATAGTTAATAACGAACAAACTATAACCGAAACGGCAAAAACAGCATAGGATATTAATGGATAACGATTGGCCGAAAATGATTCTGATTTCAGTATAAAGGCTGATGCGCCCAAAAACATTAGGGATTCAAAAATGAACGATATAAATCCCGCTATAATGCTTTTGAGCCAAAACGGTAAAACATAATTTTTTGTTTACGCATAAAAACACCCCCTCATAGATTACTATGAGAGGGTGAATTCTTTTATAACGCTTATTCTCAGTCTTTGTTCTTTTTATCTGCCTTTTCTTTTGCCTTTTCTTCTTTAGCTTTAAGAGCGGCAGCCTTTGCGGCTTCCCTTTCGGCTTTAATCTTCTCATTTGCAGTAACATTTGTTTGAATAGCCCAACGGGTTATTTTCATCTTGTTTTTGTCTGCGCCCGTTTCGATTATAAGAGAATCCTCTTTAACGGTAACAACCTTGCCGACTATACCACCGATGGTTGTTATTTCGTCGCCAACCTGAGTATTCTCACGAATCTCCTGCTCTTTTTTTGCTGTTTTTTCTGAGGACGAATCATCAGAAAATACATACCGACAAAAAGCAAGACCATCAAAATAATCATTTGAAAAGAGCCTTTGCCCGAGGCTGAAGTACTGGCCTCTAATAACATTAAATAATTGTTCATTTGAGTTCCTCCAATTTATAATTCCAAATTATTATACATATAAATATAAAAATTTGCAACTATTAACATTAAAATTAATAAACTGTTTATTAAATATTTTCGCATATATCCTTATGCTTTCTTAAATTGTCTACCGGTAAGCAGTTTCTTTGCAAAATGACAACTCGGATTTTATACGTTTTATACGATAATCTTGACTGCTTGTATTATAAAATGTATAATGATGACGATAAAAGGGTTTGCGGCTAATTTTGCGATGGGTGGCAACATTTCCATACTGCAATCTATTATTGACTTGTTTTAATCAGAGGTGATTGTATGAAAATATATTTGTCAAAATACTGGATAGCGGGCCATATAAGTTTGGTATGTGTGGAGGTGGCTGTTGTCGTTGCAACTGTTGTATTTTGTATTGAATATAGAGATGCTGACATTATTATGATAATCGGTTCATTAGTTTATATTGGTAGTGTTAGCTATGTGCAATCAAAAACAATATGCATTCTTGATTATGTTGAAGTAAGCAATAATCAATTTACTCAGTATTCATTTAGCGGAAAGCGGAAACGTGCCGTTAATTCTGATGAACCTATTTATTATCAAATTGTGCCGCTGTTTGAAGGATTTTTTTTAAGAGCTGTCTTCATAGTATTATCTAATCAAGAGTTTCTCCCTTATCGAAACGGCAGCGTTATTGGTACAGTTTACAAAGAGGCAATGGCTAAGGGCAATCAAATTATTATGCCTTACAACCAAAAATCAAGACCGTTATTGCATCTTGGAGATTGGCATAAGGTTTGTTTTTATTGATTTGTGCTATTCAAGCAAGTACCTCTGTGGAAAAAATCATGGATTGGCTATTAAAAGGAGGATTATATATTGTTTCATATAATAAATTCTATGGATATGCCAACATACATGATTATGTTGTTGGTAATTTTCGGAATGGATGTTTACGGTCTTATAAAGTACAGGAAAGAGAAGGCCCCTTGGAAGGTGATAGCATATTTGCTACCGGTTTTATTGATTATTATAGCCATAAACAGAGTTATAAAAGAATACGCACCAGATACTCATTTATATAATGTCAGCGCTGATGTAACTTTAACAATAGGCGGTATATATTTCGTTATAGTATTTATTGTTGGATATATTAACAAGAAAAGAAGTTGAAATAATTTAATCGTTAATATACTTAACTCTTAATGCAACAATTAAAGCACTCTCTGCTTTTTTAATGAAAGTGAGGGTGCTTTACTGATTATATTAAGCGTTAAATATCTTTTTAATGCTCGGTTTTGGTTCTAAAGAAAAAATCTGCCATTCAAAACGAACAGCAGATACGAATTATCTTTTGTGTTTATATTATAGATAAATACAACATAGATATAAAATAAGACGAATTATATTCTTGTGTCAAGTATATCAACATATTGTTTCTTAAACTCGGGGAATGTATCATTTTCTAAAGATAATCTGATGTCGGCCATCAATTTATTATAGAAATAAAGATTGTGTGTTACGGCAAGTCTGAATGCAAGCATTTCCCCTGCTTTAAACAAATGTCTTATATAGGCCTTTGAGTGATTCCGACAGGTCGGACAGTTACAGCCCGGCTCAATCGGGGTATCATCTCTTTTATATTTTTCATTATTGAGATTTATAATACCGGCGTGAGTAAAAAGATGGCCGTGCCTTGCATTGCGGCTCGGCATTACGCAGTCAAAAAAGGTCAACGCCTCTGCTTACACCTTCGATTATATTGCCGGGCGTGCCTACACCCATAAGATACCGCGGTTTTTGCGCAGGCATATACGGCTCAACAGCCGAAATGATACGATACATATCTCCTTGGGTTCGCCGACGGCAAGCCCGCCTATGGCATATCCGTCAAGATCCAAATCGGCAATCTCTTTCATATTTTCTATACGCAAATCATCAAAAGTGCAACCTTGATTGATTCCGATAAGAGTGGTTTTATTTATGGTGTCAGGCAGAGAATTTAGTCTTTCCATTTCAGCCTTACATCTTTTAAGCCATCTTACAGTTCGTGCGCATGACTGTTTGGAGTATGAATATTCGGCAGGATTTTCAACACACTCGTCAAAAGCCATGGCAATGGTAGAGCCCAAATGAGATTGTATTTGCATGCTTTCTTCCGGTCCCATAAAAATACGGCGACCGTCTACATGAGAATTAAAGCTGACGCCCTCTTCTTTTATTTTGCGGAGTTTAGCAAGCGAAAAGACCTGAAATCCGCCGCTGTCTGTAAGAATAGGACCGCTCCACCCCGTAAATTTGTGAAGACCGCCGAGGTCGTGAATTAAATCATCCCCAGGTCTTACGTGAAGGTGGTATGTGTTGCACAGCATAACCTGTGTTTCGATATTTTCAAGATCAACGGCAGAAAGACCGCCTTTTATTGCGCCCGCCGTTGCTACGTTCATAAATGCCGGGGTGTGTATGGTTCCGTGTACGGTTTCAAAATCGCAAAGCCTTGCATTGCCGACCTTTTTAATAACTTTTAACATAAAATCTCCTTAAATCAAACAATGAGCATACAGTCGCCAAAACTGAAAAATCTGTATTTCTCTTTAACTGCTTCTTCGTATGCCTTCAAAACGTCGTCTCTGTTATAAAAAGCCGATACAAGCATTATAAGCGTACTTTCCGGTAGATGAAAATTTGTAATAAGCGCATCAATGCATTTGAATTTATAACCCGGATATATGAAAATGCTTGTCCAATCATCCTTTTCACATATTTCACCGCAGTATGTTGCCACGCTTTCGAGAGTACGACAGCAGGTAGTTCCGACCGCTACCACTCTTCCGCCGTTCTTGTGTGTTTCGTTTATGAGATCTGCCGTCTCTTTTGGAAGATGATAGTGCTCCGAATGCATTTTATGTTCTTCGATATTTTCGGTTTTAACCGGTCTGAAAGTGCCTATGCCTACGTGTAAGGTTACATAGCCGATTTTTACGCCTTTATCCTTTATCTTTTGTAAAACCTCCGGCGTAAAATGAAGACCCGCCGTAGGAGCTGCGGCAGATCCGAGCTCCTTAGCATATACCGTTTGATAACGGTCTGCGTTCTCGAGCTTGTGCGTGATGTAATGCGGAAGCGGCATTTCACCGATTTTGTCAAGTACCTCAAAGAAATTACCGAATTTGTCGGTATCGTACGTAAATTTAGCGATTCTGTCTCCGTTGTCAAGCACAGCGGTTATTTCGGCATATAATATACCGTCGTTAAATGTAAATTTGGAGCCGGTCTTTGCTTTCTTTCCGGGGCCGGTAATTACTTCCCATACGTCTTTTTCTTTTTGCATTAAAAGCAGAAATTCAACCTTTGCGCCGGTTTCATCTTTAATACCGTAAAGTCGAGCCGGCAAAACCTTGGTGTCATTTAAAATAAGGCAGTCGCCGGGATTTAAATAGTCTACAACATCATAAAAATGCTTGTGCTCAATTTCCCCTGTTTGCCTGTTGACAACCATCATTCTTGACGCATCACGAGGCTCAATAGGAGTCTGCGCAATAAGTTCATTTGGTAAATCATAATAAAAATCATGCTTTTTCATAGCTTATCTCCGATATGTATATAAATTTTTCAAAAATATTTGACTATATATAATAAAAATGATATTATAAGTAAAACTGCGATAGAGGTGCAGAAATCATCAGTAGCATTTTGACAGACGCCGGACGTTGATAACCGATATGTGAAAGGGATTTTTGCCGAAAAAAGCAATTGCTCCGGGCAATGCTTTTTGGGCACATTGTTAACAGCAATGCGACTGTCATCATTTTGTTGTGATGGAGAGCTATCGACATTATCTTTCCTGATAATGCAAGCCTTATTTTGACAAATGATGACCGGTTTTTTAACCGGCTTTTTTTGCAGACAATAGAATAACATTTTTTGGAGGTAAATACAAGTGGGAAAAAATTATAATGTTGGTATTATCGGTGCGACCGGCATGGTAGGACAAAGATTTATCACATTGCTGAGCGAACATCCTTGGTTCAACATAAAGGTACTTGCCGCAAGCTCAAGATCAGCCGGCAAACCGTATAAAGAGGCTGTAGGAGCCAAATGGTGCATGGATGAGGACATTCCCGACGCCGTTAAAGATATGGTAGTAATGAATGCTACGGAAGATGTTGAAAAAATCGCTTCTATGGTTGATTTTGTTTTCTGTGCCGTAGATATGAAAAAAGATGAAATAAAAGCATTGGAAGAGAGATATGCAAAGGCCGAGTGCCCCGTTGTCTCAAACAACAGTGCTCACAGACACACCCCCGATGTTCCTATGGTTCTTCCCGAGCTTAATCCCGAACACATAGAAATTATACCGTCGCAGAGAAAGCGTCTCGGTACAAAGCGCGGTTTTATTGCCGTTAAGCCTAACTGCTCGCTTCAGGGTTATGTTCCCGCCCTGTTCCCGCTCTCGAAATTCGGTGTAAAAGATGTTTTGGTTTGCACTTATCAAGCTATTTCCGGAGCAGGAAAAACGTTTGATACGTGGCCCGAGATGGTCGATAACGTAATACCTTTTATCGGCGGCGAGGAAGAAAAATCCGAAAAAGAACCGCTTAAAATTTGGGGTCACATTGAGGGCGACAAAATTGTTGACGCCACCTCCCCCAATTTTACTGCTCAGTGTCTTCGCGTTCCCGTTTCAAACGGTCATATGGGCGCGGTTTTCGTAAGATTTGAAGATAAGCCCACCAAGGAGCAAATGCTTGAAATTTGGAAGAATTTCAAAGGCAGACCTCAGGAGCTCGAGCTCCCCAGTGCTCCCAAACAGTTCCTTAACTATTTTACCGAGGATAATCTTCCTCAGACGAAACTGCAGAGAGGGCTTGAACACGGTATGGCTATATCAATTGGCAGACTTCGTGAAGATACCCAGTACGACTATAAATTTGTATGCCTTTCTCATAACACGCTGAGAGGCGCTGCAGGCGGAGCTGTTCTCCTTGCGGAACTTCTTTGTGCCGAAGGCTACATGGACTGATTTTATTCGGAGGGATAACAATGAAAAAGCCCATTTTTACAGGTGCAGGTGTTGCGATAATTACCCCGTTTACTTCTGACGGTAAGGTGAACTATCCGGCACTTAAAGAAATTCTTGAATACCAAATAGCTAATTCAACCGATTGTATCGTTATATGCGGTACCACAGGTGAAAGTGCCACACTTTCTCATGAGGAGCACACAGAAGTAATCAAGTACACAGTTGATGTTGTTGCCGGAAGAATTCCCGTAGTAGCAGGAACCGGAAGCAATGACACAGCATATGCTTTGAATTTGTCAAATGAGGCCGAAAAAGCCGGCGTTGACGGTCTGCTTATGGTAACTCCTTACTATAACAAGGCTTCTCAGGAAGGTCTTATTAAACACTTTACTTATGTAGCCGACCGTGTCTCCACACCGATTATTTTGTACAATGTACCGAGTAGAACCGGTTGTGAAATTAAACCGGAAACTTATGCCGAACTTTCAAAGCATAAAAACATTTATGCCGCTAAAGAGGCTACAGGAAATTTGTCTTCAATAGCAAAAACCATTTCCCTTTGCAGCGATGATTTTGCCGTTTATTCAGGTAATGATGATCAAATAACTCCGATTATGTCTCTCGGCGGCAAGGGCGTTATCTCGGTTCTTTCAAATGTTATGCCGCAGGAGGCTCATAATATTGCCGCTGCCGCACTTGACGGTGACTTTAAAAAGAGTGCCGAGCTTCAGCTTAAGTATCTCGAGCTTTGCAACGCTCTGTTTATGGATGTTAATCCCATCCCCGTCAAGGTTGCAATGCGTATGATGGGCTTTGACGTCGGTCCTCTCAGACTGCCGTTATGCGATATGTCTGAGGAAAAGACCGAACACTTGAGAAAAGTTTTGGCAAAGTACGGACTTATTAAGTAATTATTAAGATTTACGGATGTGAAAAAATGATAAGAATAATCTTAAGCGGTTGCTTCGGCAAAATGGGCCATGTTATACGAGACTGTGTTTCCTCGAGAAACGACTGTGAAATAGTTGCCGGCGTAGATATAGGTGACGGAAAAGCGGAATTTCCGGTGTTTAAATCTTTTGACTCAACCAGCGGTGTTGATGCCGATGTGATAATTGATTTCTCTCACCCGTCTTGTTTTGAGCGGTACTTTTGGAATATGCTTCTGCAAAAAAGTGCCCTGCGGTTGTAGCTACCACAGGCCTCAGCGAAGATCAAATTGCCGATATAAATGAGTGCTCAAAAACAGTCCCTATGTTTTTCTCGGCGAATATGTCTATCGGCGTAAATTTAATATCGGAGCTTGCCGCCAAGGCTGCACGTGTACTTGAAGGCTCTTTTGATATTGAAATTGTCGAAGCGCACCATAATCAAAAGATTGACGCGCCCTCAGGAACAGCTCTTATGCTTGCAGACAGCATATCCGATGCATTGTCGGTTAAACCGAAATATGAGTTTGACAGACACTCGAAAAGAGCAAAGCGCAGCAAAAACGAAATCGGCATTCATTCGATTCGCGGCGGAACAATAGTCGGTGAGCATGAAATAATTTTTGCGGGTCATGATGAGATAATTACAATTTCTCATTCAGCGCGTTCCAAGGAGCTTTTTGCAACAGGTGCAATAAATGCCGCTCTCTTCTTAGAGGGAAAACCTGCAGGACTATACAATATGCGTCAGCTTGTTGATGCTAAATAAGGAGGTCGTTTGTATGAAAACCATTCAAAATATATCAGTAGTCGAAGATGTGACGCTTGTTTCACTCAACGATTCACCTGCCGATATGAATACCATATCAAAAATTTTCGATATGATTTCGACAAATAATATTGATGTTGATATGATTTCTCAAACACCGCCGCACAGCAACAAGCCGCATTTGTCATTTACCGTCAGCGGTGACGATTTGGGAAAAATTTTGGAGCTTTCCGCTAAAATAAGAGATTTGTATCCCGATGTTAAACTTTCGGTAAGCAACGGGAACTGCAAAATATCTGTCTTCGGAGAAGCTATGAAAGGTCAACCCGGTGTAGCCGCCAAGGTGTTTGCGGCTGCCGCAAAAGCTAATACAGACATAATAATGATAACTACTTCGGAAGTAGATATATCAATGCTTGTTCCTCAGAGTGACCTTACAGCAACGTTGGAGTCAATTAAAGGCGCTTTTAACAATTAAATTGTTACAGACATAAAAAAACGCTTGATTTCATCAAGCGTTTTTATTATCATTTATTTTATTTGTCAATCCATTCTCTGACTTCATCATTAAGCCAAGTAGCCCATTCATCAATCCCCTCGCCTGTTTTGGCGCAGATGAGAAAGATTTTTGCGTTTGGGTTTCTGTGCTTGATATATTCCTTGCATTTTTCAACATCGAAATCAAAATAAGGTAAAACATCGATTTTGTTGATAAGCACAACATCGCTTACCTTAAACATAAGAGGATATTTAAGCGGTTTATCGTCACCCTCGGGAACAGATAATATCATTACATTTTTAACGGCACCTGTGTCAAATTCTGCGGGACAAACAAGATTTCCGACATTTTCGAGAATTGCAAGTTCAACCCCCATCTGTGCCGAGAGCCTCAACTACCTTGCTTAGTCATGGCTGCATCAAGGTGG
>ENA-OQMX01000042-OQMX01000042.1-human-gut-metagenome-genome-assembly--contig:-NODE-42-length-30841-cov-3.345022_pt1 | contig 30841 bp, 26 predicted proteins | sample MGYA00242622_ERZ504866 | MGnify/ENA primary metagenome ERZ504866 (study PRJEB26092, sample SAMD00036422) | human gut metagenome | host: Homo sapiens | study: EMG produced TPA metagenomics assembly of...
GTTTTTGAATGATTATCCATTTTTATTCTCCAAAATAAAACAGTAGCGTTTTCTGTCGCTGTCCGCACCTCTGTTTACCAGCGGCAAAACAGCCTCACTAATACTCGATAGGCCGATTGAATTGAGCTTTTTACCGAACGGTTTTGCAAGACGGTCGGCTTTCTTCAACACTGAATATGTCATTTTGTATTCTGTGGAGGAAGTAGGTATGTTTCCGTCGCCTCTGTAAAGATTTGCCGCAATGTTGATAACAAATGGGACTACTTTTCTTGAGCTGATTTTGCTTATTTCGCTCTTGCTTACACCACTCGAAAAACGAACGAAGTGCCATACCTTTCCGAATGTAAGATGATTTAGAAATTTAGCAAAACGGTGAATAATGGGCTTGTATTTTTTACTCGTTTCCTTAGAGATACTCATGCCTACGGCAAAGTCGGCAAAATTGTCGTAGTCATATTCGGCATCGTACAGTGCTTTTGATACAACGCCCAAAAATAAGTCTTTTGTGTACTCCTCGAGGGCAAGCCCGTTTGTATCGATACTGTCTGCGCAGTCTGCACAAATGGTTTTTATTTCTGCTTTTTTCTGTTCTTTGTTCAGCACTATTTGGCGATAATACGGCGGAAATCCCGTTAATGCCGCTGTAGAAATGTCATAAAACTTTTTGTTTCCTATTTTGCAATAAGAAATGTTGTGCATATGCGTGTGACCGGTAAGCACAAAATCAAAGCCTAAGTCGGAAAGCTGCTTCCTGCGCAGCTCATATTCATTCAGCATATCACCCTTTGCAACAGCCGTATATATAGGCGACGGCGGCACAAGAGGGTGATGTGTCATTGCTATAATGTATTGACCGTCTCTTTTTGCATTGTTCGCTTCTGTTTTTACCCAATTCATCAGTTCGTCGCTGAATCCGCAATCGGGATCGCCGTAGTCATCGTTGAGTGCAAACAGGCGGTATCCGTCTGCAAGCTGTGCCACATACGACATTGTGCTTTTGTGCTTTGCGATGGCGTTGTTATAGCCAAAATCACCGTAGTATTTCAAAAGTTGTGTTCGTTTTACTGACTCAACCTCTATATACTTGTCGTTTTTGTCTATGCCGTATGTGGGCATACGAGGAGTGGTATAGTCGTGGGTTGCGGTTATGACATACACTCTCTTGCCATTTTGCTGCAGCTTTTTCAGAGCGGCTTTCATCTCGTCGTGAGAGGTCCTTTCGCCGTTATATGTAAGGTCACCGCTTATGAGAACAATGTCAGGCGTATCATTTTTGCACAAACAGTCAAAGGTGTGCTCAACGATTTCTTCGCTCCTGCTGAAAAAGAGCTGGCCCGGCTTTGGCTTTTTGTTTTTGTCAAAGCCGTCCACAAAATTCTTTTTTGAATAGTAATGGATGTCGCTGATAACCGTGAATTTCAGTTCATCATTCATTCTTCTTTACCTCTGTTATTGGCTTTTATGAACTCGTCTTTGTCGTTTAGATTCCATACACATTTACTTAAGATGTATTCAACCTTTTCTTTCTTGCTCATTTTGAATGTAAAAGGTCTGTTGTTTTGGATTTCGTCATAGACAGGAGCGGCGAGAGTTGCTTTTCCGTCGTGCAGTGAGCAAGCCGCCAAAATTACAATGTCGCTGTCATTAGGCAAAATGACGGTGCTGTTTTTAGGCACATCAAATTCGACAATGTAAAAGTACATACTTTTTGCAATTTCATCCTTACCGTTTTTGTGACAATGGGTTGCTTCATATGCGATTTTGCCTTTTTTGATATATGCGGTTTCACCGAAGTCGTACAAATCCCATCTTGCAAAACGCTCAAAGCAGGAATTTACCTTTGCCTTTACTTCTCTGCCGTTTATGACAAATTCGGCGTCTTTATCCCCGACCAATGAGGCACAAAGGAGTGCAATTTTGCTGTCTTTACTGCCCGTATTTATCTTTTGTGCAGAGGCAGTAAGAGCGTTGTTTTCATTCTTGTTAATGATGAATTTGTATCCGTTTGAATTGATTTCATCAGGCACAATTTCAAACGGAACAGTGTAGTCATAGTCGCCGCATTTGCCTTGCTTTGTGATAATATTTTTGTCGAGAGGCAGTTCAATCGGCACAGACTTTTTCCGCTTTTACCTTTTCACCGCTCTTTAGCTTGAGTGCAAAACTTTTGATTTCGTATGGTTTAAAGCTTGTAATAAGTTTTCCGTCCTTTATTTCAGCCTTGCCCTTGTATTCTTCACTTGCAAAAACTTCTTTTGCATCCTCTATGCCGTTTCCGAGTGTGAGCGAAAATTTGTTTATGGTTTTGTTTGCGCCCTCATTGAGCCTTATGATAATTTCATCGCTGTTCTCGGCTTTTTTGATAGCACGAACAATGACATCATTGGAAGAAACACTGCCGAAAGAATAATTTGTACCCAAAGCTCCGTTGTGCTTTTTGCAAATATATGCAGTCATAGGAGTAATGAATTTTCGTGCCTCAAGCTGCGTGTCTGTGCCGACATCTCCCTTGTGGCTGAAAATTGCGAATGAATATCTGTTGAGCCCCAAGTCCATCATTGACTGCATAGAGTCGATTCGATAGTTGTGCTTAGGCGTGTGCAGAACGGTAAATCTCAGCGTGCTGTCGTTGAATTTGTCCCAGCCGTATTTACATTCGCTGATTACGGATACACCGCTTTTTCCGTTTTTGTCTGTAATGTCTGCCCAATTTTGAGCAGGTACCTCATAGAGTTTGTCGCACATATTCTGCCTTTTTATTGCACCGAGTCCCAGGTCAAATGTGGCTGTGCCGTTGCTTACATTAAAACTGAATTGCTCTTTTGCCAATGTGCGCAGAGACTGCCATTCTATTTCGGAATATACCTCTACACATTTTCCGCCGTCCGAAAGTGCAATAATGTTTGTAAAGGTACTCTTTTTGTCACGCTGTGTAACCTTGAATGCGACACGGCATGGGCCGTTTTCGATTATTTGCATTTTAGATTTAACGGGGATTCTGTCTGCCGCATTTTTGTTTTCGTTATAATCCATTTCCCACGCAGGCCAAACGCGTGAGCCGTTGTACTTGAGCAGCCCGAGAGAAACAGGCTCTTTCAGAATTTGGAAATTGTTTTGTTCCTTGTCAATAATTGACTCAATATCGCCGTTTGGATTTAGGGTGACGATATACTTTTGATTTTCCATTCTGTTCTTTGAGATGGAAACAGCACTTTCTGCGTCGCACGGTATATCGCTTACTCTCGCATCATAAATTCTTGTACCGAGACTCTTTACATCTGCAATGAACAGAATTTCGGTATAAGTGTTGGTTCGGTTTATAACTTGACTCTTAATCTCGTTTCCGTCATCATCGAACACTCTCACATTTTTATTGCCTATACCGCTCAGTCGGGCAGTTACGGTCTGCTGTCTTTGGGACTCAATCGGGTTGTATACCATAATAGGTGTACCCTTGCAAAAATCTGTTTTCATATTCAGTGCCAGTGCCGATGCAGAAGCTTCCAGCTCGTTTGCAAATTGATTCATTGACACGGCATAGTCGTTCCATGAACGCTTGTAAACTCTTTGGCAGCTTGTACCCGGAATATCATCGTGGAATTGGTGAGCAATGAATCTTTTCCAGGCTATGTCGATAGCACTCTTGTTATATTCTTTGATGCCGAGATAAGATGCTGTTACACTTGCTCTTTCTGCAATGTCAGCCAGTTCCTGACATCTTCTGTTCCAGCGTTTTCCCACCGCTCTGGAAGTGTAACCGCCTACTGCGTGGTCTTTCATGACCAGCTCATTGTTCCAGACAGGGAGCTTCGCCTTTTGCTCCGGTGTGAAATTTTCGTCAATATCGTGATAAATTCGGTCGGCTGAAGATGCCAAAACCTCAATATCACTTCTGTTGTTTTTGCTTATTTCTTTTTCAACAAATTTTACGCTTTTTTCCTTGGGTGCGCCGCCACGGTCACCGATTCCGTGGAAAATATAAGTCATATCAAGATCGTATTTTTCATTCTCTTTCAGTTTGTTTTGGACAAAATCCCAGTCACGCAATTTTTTGAGCGTAAAGTAGTAGTCGTGGGGATTTACACTCGCATATATCTCGTTGCCGTCTACGCCTCTCCATCGACCTATGTCAAACGGCACTCCGTAGGCACTGCCCCAAGCGAGCTTTTGGGTGGTGAATCCCAGCAGATTGGCGTGACTTGCGATGCTCGGCAATGCCCAGCCGAAGCCAAAGCAGTCCGGCAAATATATATCAACGCTTCTTTTTCCGAATTTTTTGTCAAAATATGAGTTGCCGAAAAGAATGTTTCTAAACAAAGCCTCAGGTGACGGAATGTTTACGTCTCCGTTTTCAAATGATGAACCGCAAACATTCCATCTTCCTTCTTTTATATATTCTTTCATTTTGTCAAAAAGTTCCGGATAATACTCCTCCATCAGCTCGTATCTGTATGAGCCTTCAAATGAAAAAGTGTATGTAGGATATTTTTTGAACAACTTGAAGTTGTCAACAAGTGTGTTGTAGATATATTTGCTTACAGTAGTTTCAAAGTCCCAGCTCCAAACGGTGTCGAGATGTGCGGTTGCGACTGTATAGATTTTCTTTTTATTGCTCATTGTTTTTATTTTCCTCGATACTTTTTTTATACTTTTTGTGTAGGTACAATGTGAGTATTTGGAGCAGAATTACTGCTGCCGCCCCTGCAAAAACGCTTGCTCCGTTTATAACAGCGGCTGTGCTTAAAGCTATAAATGTGCAGATTTGTATGCCCGACAAAATTATATTTCGCTTATATCCGTTTTTTGTATAAGAAAACAGGGCTATAACCACACAAACCAGTGAAGTCAAAATAACTGCCGCAAATGATATAAAGCAAAGCAGCATCGCTTTGTTTTGGAACACCGATGCGGAATCCGAAATGATACTTTTAATTATTGATATAAGATTTATGCCTGCACCGTTCACTTTATATACAGGTATCAGCAGTGCGACTATTGGCAGAAAAAACGATATGAGTCTGACGATTGCTATGGGCGAGCCGATGGAGGACTTCTTGAGTCCGTTCAAAAAATTATCGAATCGTTCCCATTCTTTTTCTGCCCTTATTTTGTCGCTTTCGAGCCTTTCGTCAAAGCCATATTGTACGATATTCACGCCGCAGCTCGGACAGTTTGGCTTGAGATAAAACGGGCTTAACTTGGCACCGCATTTGGGACATTTGTTACTCATTTTCGTTGCCTCCTATCGCCTGAACTTTTGCTTTTTCTTCTCGTCTGTTTTTTAAGTCCTCACGAATTTGCTTTAGCTTTTCGCCATTCAGATTGTAGAATGCGTACGGAATAAGAGTAATGAGACCTAACAGTTTAGGTATCAGAATAAACAGCGCCCATATCCACAAGTCAGTGTGTTCTCCTTTTACGGCTACCGAATTACCGACTGTGTCTTTAGTGAAAGTTAAACCTATCAGAGGCAGCAGTGCAGTACCGATAGAGGTGGACAGAGAACCGGTCAGCTTGCCTACAAAGGTGAGTACGGAAAAGCTGACTCCCTCATTTCTTTTCCCGTTTTCCATTCCATATAGTCTACCGTGTCGCCTATCATCTCAGTAGGAATGACATTGTTGACAGTTTGGAAAAAGGCAAAGAAAAAGTTTTGGAGCATAAGCAGAACAGAGATGGCAACAACATTTGTTTTATAAAATCCGAGGCCGCAGAAGAATACTGCCGTGCCCAAAACAGCGTTGAAAATAATATTCATCATAACTATATGCTTGTTGTCCATTTTTTCTTTCAGCTTCGGTATCAGCAAATATGATATAAAGCCAAGCAGAGTACCCGGCAGCGTTATCCACAAAACAGCAGAGTTCAGGTCGAGTACCTCCGAATAGTAGTAGGTCTGAAAAACATTTGATATACCGCCGAGACTTCCGAGCACATTCGCAACAATAATTAGGAGCAGTGGCTTGTTTTTAATGAGAACTTTGAAGTTATCAAGCAGTGACGGCTCCTTTACGCTTTGACTTACTCTTTCTCTTATTTTCAGTCCTGCAAGAGAGAACAGCCCCATACCGAACACACCTGCTATACAAGCGAGAATCAAAAAGTCCTGTGCAAGTGTGATATTCCAAACACCTTTGTTACTGAAATCCATCATAACCACAAGCATTGTTGTCGAAAGGCCGCCGATAAGGCCTGACAAAAATCTTGCAGTTGAAATAACCCTTGTTCTGTCACTCGTCGACGGCGAAATAGCCGCACTCATACTCCAAAACGGAACATCACCGAGAGTATAAAACAGTTCCCATATAAAATAGGAAACATACATATAAATGATTTTTACGGTCGTCGATTTTGCATCTGCCAATATTTCGGGACCGGCAAACAACATAATCGTAGTTATTGCAAGAGGCAGCGGCACAAACAAAAGATAAGGCCTCAGTTTGCCGTATCTCGTTCTCGTTTTGTCAATTATTCCGCCCATAAGCGGATCGTTTACTGTGTCCCAAATGCCCAGGAATAAAATCATTGTTGACACTGCAGCAGGAGGAATTTCAAAAACCTTTGTAAAAAACAGCGAAAGGTATCCGCCGGCTATCAGATTGTATCCGAACACCTGCCCTGCATTTGCAAGACCGTATGACAGCGTTTCTTTTACGCCTACATACCTTGTTTCTTTTTCCATAAAAATCAGCTCCATTCAATAATTTTTATCTGATTTTTTATTTCCATCCGCCGCAATAGTTTTTATTGTGCTCTATAAATTCATCTACAAGTTTTACCGCTATCGAGTAGCTGTTTACGAGAGGGTGGAGTGTAAGCGCCTGAATTGCGGCAGAGCGGCTCCGCTTCCTTATTGCTTTGGAGGAGAGTCTTTCATAGTTTTTGACTCTGCGTATCAGCTCAAGATTTTGCTCGTCTACCTTGCCGATACGGTGCGGTGTACAACCGTTTTTATCGACATCACAGGTGATTTCGACCACATCGTCGTTCCTTAATCCGTCAATAGAGCCGTCGTTTGGAATACACATAATCATAGTACCCTTTGTTCCGCTTTGAGCAGTTTCGATAAACTTGAGTGCAACGCCGGCATATCCGCCGTCATCTTCTTCGTAAATGTCAAAGTGCCATGGCTGAGTACGCTTTTCACCTGTTTCACTTGCCATATAACTGCCCTCACGCATACCGTACCATTTGCTGAAAATCTTTAAGCAGTTTTCAAAATCGTTTTCTATATCCATTTGCGAAAGTTCCGTCGTCATGGATTTATTTATATCTCGTATTTGTTCGCCACGGGTTTGGTCGGCTTTGAGTATGTTTTCAACAGCTTTTTCACGATAGTAAAAATAATAGAGATATTCGTTCAAAACGCAGCCTCTGTCTCTTAGAAGCTCCTTTTCGAAATAACGCATATCGCTCTTTTTGTATGCCTCGTCATTTTCGATCAGTTCCGGCATTATTTCTCTGCCCTTTAGCTTTATACTCTTGAAATATGACAGGTGATTAAGGCCGTAACATTCGCCCGTTATGTCATTGGGACTTTCGCCGTACATGAGTGCAAATGAGCGAAGCATTCCCGATGGAGCGTCGCATATTCCGTATGTAAAATCATATCCCATATCACGCAGGGTTTGGCTCACTACACCGGCAGGATTTGTAAAATTAAAAACTTTTACATTGGGTTTTGAAAATTTTTTGATAAGCTCGCAATATTCGGCAAGAGCCGGTACGCTCCTCATTGCAAAAGAAAGTCCGCTCGCTCCCGTTGTTTCTTGACCGAGGACACCGTGATTGAGTGCGATTCTTTCGTCCTTTGCTCTCATTTCATCTTCGCCTACACGGATTGTGGTTATAACATAGTCGGCATCCTTTACTGCCTCAATGCTGTCCGTCGTCAGCATAAATTTCATTTTAGGACAAAGGAGATTTGCAACATGACTCGCCATACCGCCGTAAATTCTTAATTTTTCTTTGTTGTTATCCATAAAGCAAAGCTCGTCTATCCGCAGCTTTTCTGCTTTTTGTGCTATGCTTTTTGCGAGGAACATTGAGCGGACTCCGCCCCTCCGATGACTGTTATTTTCATATACATATACCTCCGGCTGCTGTTCTATATACATAATTATAGTATTGTTGTGCCGCCAATAAAAGAATATAATACGACAATAAATTAAATATTGTGTCGTATTATATAAAGTTTTTATTGAAATAAATTTCGGTTTGTATTATATTGTTTGTATAGACAGAGAGGACTTTAATATGATTTTATCATTTAATTATAACGGCTGCCGAATTCAGCTTTTCAAAATATTTTCCGATACGCTCGATTCCGTGGTTCAGATGCATTCTCACGCAAAAAACGGGTACGAGATTCATTATATTGCCGGAGGCAAAGGTGTACTCGAAACAGAAAAAGACCGGTATGACATAAAGAAAGATTCTCTCTATGTTACCGGTTCCAATGTGCTCCACAAACAACTTTCCAGCAAGGATGCCCCGGTGTTTGAAATCAGTGTTTATCTGAAAATTCTCGGCAATACCGATGATGCGGCAATACGATTTTTTGCCTCCAAGTTTTTTTGGATAGGAAAATGCAGTCCTCAGCTGCGTAGGATATTTAATCAGCTCGTCTCCGAAAATTCAAAAACAGGTCTGTGGAGAGAAAGCATTCTGTCCGCCCTTACCCTACAGATGATTACGGAGATGACACGCCTCTACTATCCCGACAATGCCAGCTCTCTGCTCCCTCCTGAAGATTGCGACCTGAATGAAAATCGCTCATGGATACTCGATACTCTTTTGCTGGAGGATTGCAGTGATGTAACCCTTAATGACTTTGCCAGAGGTATGGGTGTGTCACCCCGTCAGGCAGAAAGAATTATCAAAGATTATTACGGTTCATCTTTCAGAAAGCTGCGCTATGAATCAAAGATGGCTATGGCAGCATCGCTCCTTGAGAGCGAAAACATTACTATAAATGAATGTGCCGCAAAATGCGGCTATACGAGCCTAAGTTCCTTTGCCGCTGCGTTTAGACGAAAATTCAATATCAGCCCAAACGAGTATAAAAAATCTATAATTGCCAAACGAGACAGTTCAAAATTATAGCTCTCCGCCGATTTTTCTTCTTATTCCCAGCTTGTCAGCAATGAGCATCAATTTTTTCACGTCTCTCTATACGAGCCTGCCGTTTTTGTTCGGAGGCAGATTTATTGCCATAAGATTGTTTGTCTTTTCGAGAATACGGTAGTTGTTGGCTATTTCGTCTGCGTCCTACAAAGTTTTGCTGTCGTATTCGTCCGAATAGAACCGAACTCCCTCCTTGCGTGAACATATTGTTTGTTCAAACGGCATGATTGTTTTGAGACTAATTAACTGTAATTTGATAGGAAAAACTAAAATATTTATATTAGTTGACCTATAGATGAAAATGTGATTTTATACTACTGTAAATAAGTATGTGTAGATGTGGTAGTTCTACGAAAAACCAATTAAAGTTAAGTTAACTTGACCTAATATAAAATGCAAGTAAAAAAGCGGTCTGTAATAAACGGATCGCTTTAGTTTTTTATTGATGTCTATTGTTGGTTTTAATCACGGGATAGCATATGGATTAAAAGGTTGAAATAAAATCACTTGAAATTGCGATTTTTTCCTGCTATAATAAAAATATAACGTGTGGCATTTCTGCGTAAATCCAGTTGCAGAAGTCACACGCTTTTTTTATGAAATCGTGTGAGAAACGATAAATAAAGCACAATTACATTAAAAATCGAGTAGCAGAAATGCGTAAGTCCGGATTTTAGGGCTTACGTGTTTTTTATTTTTGAAAGAAAGGTGATTTAATATGGAAACAGGAAATCAATTTTTAGGGACGGAGCGTATCGGCAAGCTTATGCGTCAGTACGCAATCCCTTGCATCATATCATTGTTGGTTGGTGCGCTTTATAACATTGTTGACCAAATTTTTATTGCAAATGCAAGTTACCTCGGCTCTTACGGAAACGCTGCCAACACAGTCGTTTTTCCGTTGACGGTTGTGGCTCTCGCTATCGCCGTAATGGTGGGTGACGGTTGTTGTGCTTTTGTAAGTATGGCGCTTGGCAGAAAAGAATCAGACAAAGCAAAGCGTAGCGTGGGCAATGCTGTTGTGCTGACCGTTGCAGGCAGTGTTATTTTGACGGCACTGTATTTGATTTTTGCAAACCAAATCATTGCTATGTTTGGCGGAACGGTCAATGAGGAAACATTTCGCCATTCGCAGGAATATTTTTTCTACATCACTTTGGGTATTCCGTTTTATATGTTCGGTCAGGCTATGAATCCTGTAATTCGTGCAGACGGAAATCCAAAATTTGCTATGGCTTCAACTTTGGCAGGTGCGGTCATCAATATCATTCTTGACCCTATTTTTATTTTCTGCTTCAAATGGGGCATGATGGGTGCGGCTGTTGCCACGGTAATCGGTCAGGTAGTGACTGCAATTCTTGCCGTTTGGTATATTGTGCATATGAAAACAGTCAAGCCTTCACGCAAAGATTTTGCTTTGCAATGGAACATTTGCGGAAGAATGTTGTTGCTCGGAATTACAAGTTTTTGTCTCAAATCAGTCTTGTTGCGGCAATGGCTGCAATCAACAATATGCTTCGCAAATACGGTGCGCAAGACCCTATTTTCAAGCAGGAACAGTATGCGCAAATCCCAATGGCGGTAGTTGGAATTGTTATGAAATTCTTCCAGATTGTCATTTCAATAGTAGTCGGTATGGCGGCAGGCTGTATACCCATTATAGGATACAATATGGGTGCAGAGAAAAAATTGCGTGTAAAGGAACTGTTTACCAAGTTGCTTGTTGCCGAAGCGTTGGTGGGTGCTGTTGCACTTGTATTGGCAGAGGGCTTCCCTCATCAGCTTATCGCCATTTTTGGTGCAAAAAATGAGAGTGTTTATTATACCGAATTCGCAATCAAGGCATTCAGAATTTATCTTTGTATGATGATTTTGGCTTGCGTCAACAAAGCTTGCTTCATCTTCCTGCAGGCAGTCGGCAAGGCATTGTCTTCAACTATGTTGTCAATGTTCAGAGAGGTTGTGTTCGGTGTGGGTTTTGCATTGCTCTTGCCTGTGTTCTTCGGCTTGGACGGAGTGCTTTATTCAATGCCTGTGTCCGATATTTTAACCTTTATCATCTCGGCAATTATTATCGTGAAAACATATAAAGAATTGAATACGAAAGGAGCGCAGAGCATATGAAAAACAGAGTTATAACCATCAGCCGTGAGTTTGGCAGCGGCGGACGCACAATCGGCAAAAAGGTTGCAGAAAAGCTCGAAATTCCGTGCTATGATGCAAAAATTATTCAAGAAATGGTTAAAGAAACGGGCTTTGCACCCGATTATGTAAAAGAGGCAGGAGAATACGCACCCGGCGGCTTTCTCTCTAATGCTTTTTCTAATCGAATGTTCGGACCGACAAATGAGGATATTCTGTGGGAATATCAGTATAAAATCATCAAACAGCTTGCAGAAAAAGAGCCGTGCGTAATTGTCGGTCGTTGTGCGGATTATATTTTGCAGGACAATGCAGATTGCTTGAAAGTGTTTGTTCACGCTGATATAGATTTTCGAGCAAAGCGGATTGTTGAAGTGTACGGCGAGCGAGAGCAGTCTCCCGAGGAGCGATTGAGAGATAAGGATAAGCGCCGTGCGGCATATCACCGTTTCTACACCAATATGAAGTGGGGACACGCTCAAAATTATCATCTGACTTTGGACAGCGGAGTCCTCGGAATTGATAAGTGCGTGGACATTATTACCGAATTATTTTGACCTAAAAATGAAAAAATAGATTTAAGCGATGTCTCTCAAAAGTCTCAGTCATAAATGCCTTAAATCGCACTAAAACGGATTTGGAATTTTGAAATTTGCTGTCTCTTAGAATCTCTCAAAGACTCTCACGATATTTTGAAGCAAAGAAAAAATGCCCGAATGCTGCTGTAAAAAGCGGTATTCGGGCATAAAAAAGCCTCGGAACAATTTGTTCCGAGGTATTGGCTGGGGAATAGGGATTCGAACCCCAACAAACAGAGTCAGAGTCTGTCGTGCTACCGTTACACAATTCCCCAATAGCGACAACTTCTTTTTCGTTGCGAATGATATTATACTATGAGGCACAGACAAAGTCAACATTTTTTTACGGTAATTTTAAAAATCCAAATTGTCTAAATTGCAAGATTAAATATGACAACGGCAGCCGTGAAATCCAAGAGGGAAACGGCAGGCTTAATCAATCTTGGTACTGCTGTGCCGCGCCGAAACAATATTAAGTACATGCAACCGCCGCATCATAAAATACCGTTAATCGCACTTTATGTTGGGATGATAAAGCTTAGCCATACCGCCGGTGCTTGTTTCGCGGTACTTAGCGGAGAGGTCTCTGCCTGTTTCATACATTGTTTCTATTATGAGGTCAAGCGAGATCTTTCGCGTTGCGGTAAGGAAATTGGCAAGGTTAATGGCATTTATGGAACGCATTGCGGCTACGGCATTCCGCTCTATACACGGAATTTGCACGAGGCCGTATATCGGGTCGCACGTAAGTCCCAAATGATGCTCTATGGCGTTTTCGGCGGCATACTCTATCTGCTCAAGGCTCATTCCGAAAAGCTCGCCGAGAGCCGCTGCGGTCATGGCACACGCCGTTCCGATTTCCGCCTGACAGCCGCACTCTGCACCGCTTATCGATGCATTGTTTTTACCAAAAGCCCGATAATCGCCGCCGTAGCGAGTGCTTGTTCTATTTCTCTGTCGCTGTATCCCCTCTTTTTTTGGAAATACAGCATTACGGCAGGCAAGACTCCGCTTGCACCGCACGTGGGCGCGGTAACTATGCGTCCGCCCGCGGCATTCTGTTCACCCACAGCGTAAGCATACGCGCAAACAATGCGGTTTTCACGAGTTTCGGGAGATTCGTCAATATGGTTCTGCCTGAATAAAAATCCCGCTTTTCTCGACACGCCGAGTCCTCCCGGCAAAATTCCCTCTGTATTTAGTCCATCTTTTATGCAATCACGCATACAATCCCAGACTTCGCCGAGAAAATCCCATATATCGCTCCCCTCTGTCTTTTCGACATACTCCCATATACGTATATCGTTTTTGCGGCAATGCTCCGCAATATCCTTAAATGTGCTGAATTCGTATATCGGCTTGCTCTCAGCCATTTTCATACCCTTGATTGTGACTTCGCCGCCACCTATGCTGCAAGCGAGCATACTGTCGCAAAGCTTATCATCCTTATAGGCAAAAAGCTCCATAGTATTCGGATGCGGAAGGTCGGTTTTTGCAAAATCAAATTCAACGGTTGTGTCAATCGGAGACAATGTTTCCTTGACTATGCGGTCGGTGCCGTGACCTCTGCCTGTTAAGGCAAGAGAGCCGTATAATATCACCTTGAATTTATCGACATCAGGGTTTTTCTTCTTAAAAATACGGCAGATTTTTTCCGGTCCCATAGTATGCGAGCTTGAGGGTCCTCTGCCTATTTTATACATCTGCCTAATTGACTGAAGCCCATTTGACAGCTCTTTTTCGGCTTTTTGTGTACCCGAACCGAATGCAAAATCATCAAGTGACAGATGGAATGCGCTGCAAAGATTGCATATTGCATCAAACGATGGGGATGTCTCACCCTTTTCCCAACTTGAGAGGGTATTCACGCTGACGCCGAGAATATCAGCCAAAGCGGTTTTGGTTATGCCATGCTGCTTCTGCAGGGTCGCTATTTTTTTACCGAAAGAATGATTTTCCATTTTAACACCCCGAACCTTTAACTCAATATTGAAAAATTGCTGTACCGCTCGTTTTCGAACACAGTAAGGAAACCTACAAATGCCGAAACGTACAGAATAAGAGTAAATATAATGTAAGCCGTGAATTTAAGAGCCTTTTGATTATCCGGCACAGCCGAATAGAGATTTATAATTATAAGGGTTCCGAAAAGCACGGCAATAAACGCAATATCGGCGAGATACCGTATATTGACGCCTCCCAAGCACATATCGAGAAAAGCCACCGCAACAGGCATTATCACGCCGAGCAAAAACGTTGCTCTTTTCCAATTCTCCGTTTTTTTCGTAAGAACACACGGGAATCCGAAAAGGCCGAGTGAAGCGGGTAAATTAAATATACCCATAGTTCTTGTCAAATAGATATATCCTTTATAGCCGCCTTTGTACGCACTCGCGCTGAGGTGAAAAAACGGAAATTCGGTTTTAAAGTCCGGTAATTGCAGGAAGTAATGATAAATCGCAGGCAAAAACAGAACCGGGGTCACAGCATATTTTGAAACGTCGGCAACGGTCAGCTGATATGCAGAGCCGAAGTCGAACACCGACGAAAAGCGCGCGTAATTGTACCACATCTGAAATGCCGCTCCGGCAAAAACCGGTAACGCAAAAGACAAAACGGATAACAGCTTCACTTTCGTTTTTATATCCTTACGGCAAAGGACATTTAAATAAAGCGGCACCATAACAACAGACATAAGTGCCATATTGGGTCTTGACATAACCGTAAGAACCAACGAAATACCCGCAAAAAAGAAATCGGCACATTTTGCCGCCGTCTTTTTCTTCTCGTAAGCAGCAAGTGAGAACATCATAAACAGAGATAAAAAGCAAACTCCGCTAATCACAGCCGTATAATACATATCGGCACTTGTTAAAAGCATAAACAAAAGGCTTCCCGACTCTACCGCGGCAAATCCGAAAAATACAAGAGCTTTATTCGGTTTTTCGCAAAATATTCCGACTGCTTTTAAATACGTAAGCGCGACAGCAGTTACAGCCACCGTAAACATTATAAAGCATACCGTCGCCGCCGACGGCACCTTTCCTGTTATAAAGTAATACGGGTAATAAACCGTTATAATGGGTGTTATTCCGAAATAAGAATAATATTTACCGTCGTACAGTGCTCTGTCCCACAGGAAGCGTATACCCGTTCTGCTCGCTCGGTCATATGGGTTTGAAAGAGCCAATAGTTCCTTTGCCGGTTCAATATCAATAGATAGCCGATGCTTTAAAAAGGCGTCGAACTGCTGCTCATAAGCATTTTTATTGTAGAGCGTTTCAAACGGATACGTCGCCGCGGGCTTGAAAATACCGGCATATATGAAAACTCCGAATAAAATACACAACAGCCAAAGAAAAACAAAGGCGATGTTTGTACTCTTTTTGTTTCGGCCAAGTACACACGTGTGAAGACGCGCCTTGCCGCTGAAAAAATAAAACAGCACAAAGCTTAATACCTCTACCGTGACAAATCCAGAAAAGCTCATTTGGCTATGCACTCCCGTTTTCGCTCATACTTTCTCAAAAATCCTATCGCTATTGTAACATATCGAGGCGAAAAATAAAACAGTAAAAAAGCTTTAAGTGCGGACAATATTTAATTGCACAAGATAAGCTGTTATGATACAATATTTATAACTTATATGAGAGGTGATTATTTTGGAAGATTATATAAAGGCTTCCGATCTTGCTCTGCTGACCGAGGGCTATGAGCTTACCATGGCAGACGGGTTTATGGGCGCGGGTATGAAAGATACCGTAGCATATTTTGATTTATTCTTCAGGCGCGTTCCCGATAACGGCGGTTTTGCCATCGCGGCAGGCCTATCAAAGGTTATCGATTATCTTGAACATCTGCATTTTCGCGAGGAAGATATAAAATACCTCAAATCAAAGGGCATCTCCGACGAGCTTGCAAGCTATCTCAAAGATTTCAAATTCACCTGTGACGTATGGGCAATACCCGAGGGCACTCCGATTTTTCCGAACGAGCCTATCATAAAGGTAAGAGGCCCGATAATAGAGGCTCAGCTTATTGAAACAATGCTCTTGCTCTCAATAAATCAGCAAAGTCTTATAGCCACAAAGGCAAACAGGCTTGTAAGAGCGGCGCACGGAACAGCGGTCGCGGAATTCGGTACAAGGCGCGCTCAGGGCGTTGACGAAGCGGTTTACGGTGCAAGAGCCGCTTACATCGGCGGCTGTGTCGCAACCTCAGGCGTAATACCCGAAAAGGAATTCGGCATACCGTCGGTCAATACAATGATACACTCATGGGTACAGCTTTTTGACAGCGAATATGACGCATTCTGCGAATATGCGAGACGTCACCCCGACGACTGTACTCTTGTGGTTGACACATATGACACCATCCGCTCCGGTATTCCAAATGCAATAAAGGCCTTTGACGATGTTTTGGCTCCGCTCGGCAAACGGCCGAAGAGCGTAAGAATAGATTCTGGCGACATCACATATCTTTCAAAGAGAGTCAGAAAAATGCTCGACGTTGCAGGATATCCGGACTGCGACATCATGGCGTCAAATTCGCTTGACGAGCACCTCATAAGCGATATGGTATCGCAGGGTGCAAAGGTGGACTGCTTTATAGTCGGCGAAAGACTTATAACCTCGGCTTCTTCTCCCCTTTTCGGCGGCGTTTACAAGCTTTCCGCGATAGAAAAGGACGGCAAAACGGTGCCGAAAATAAATCTTTCGGAAAACGTCAGAAAAATTACCATTCCGTCATCAAAACAGGTATACAGGCTTATAGACAAGGATTCAGGCAAAGCGATAGCGGACGTACTTACTCTTGATGACGAAATAATCGACGAAACAAAGCCGTATGTACTCTTTGACCCGGATTTCACCTGGAAGAGAAAAGAAATAGAAAACTTTGTAACGAGAAAGCTTCTCGTACCGATATTTAAGGGCGGCAAAAAGGTCTACGAGGAACCATCGCTCAAAGAAATACGCGATTACTGCCTGAGACAGACAGACACGCTTTGGGACGAAGTAAAGCGTTTTGAAAATCCTCACAAATACTATGTCGATCTCTCAAAAAATCTTTGGGCGGAAAGAAACGGTCTTATAGAGAAATTTAAGGGCATTAAATAATTTAACGGAGGGTTCACTATGAATATATGGCATGACATAAGCCCGGACAGAATAACAAAAACCTCGTTTGACGCGGTTATAGAAATCAGCAAGGGCAGCAAAATGAAGTATGAGCTTGATAAAGAAACCGGTCTTTTGCGGCTTGACAGGGTTTTGTATACATCTACCCACTACCCTGCCAACTACGGGTTTATTCCGAGAACATACGCAAAGGACAACGACCCTCTTGACGTGCTTGTTCTCTGCTCTGAGCAGATAGAGCCGATGGCCCTCGTCAAATGTTATCCGATAGGCGTTATAACCATGCTTGACAACGGTTTTCCGGACGATAAAATCATTTCGATTCCGTTTGATGACCCGATGTATAACTCATACACCGACATAACTCAGCTTCCTGCCCACATTTCCGATGAAATGAAGCACTTTTTCTCAGTTTATAAAACACTCGAAAACAAAAAGACGGTTATTGACGAGACAAAAGGCGCTTTTGCAGCGGCTGATATTGTCGAGGATTCAATAAAGCGCTATACACAGGTATTTGAAAAGTAGTTTTTGGTGTGGGGTGAACAAGTGAAAAACAAGGCTGTAAAAATTTTTATGGTGCTGATTGTGGCGGTCGTAGCCATATCCGGCACAGTGGCAATAGTAAATTCTTCAAAAAAACGGTTGGGAGCCGTCTGTTAAAGAAACCAAAGAGCCGAAAACCAAAAAAGCGGCACCTGTTGCCGCGGTTTCCGATGAAACCGTGACTGCGGAGAAAAAAGAACCGGTTAAAATCAGTATGCTCTCCGTTGGGGATAATCTCATACACGACGGAATTTACGAGCAGGCAAAAAAGCGTTCAAAAAACGGCGGTTATGATTTTTCATACGCATACAAAAATATTGCCTCCACAGTGGAAAAAGCTGATTTGGCTACCATAAATCAGGAAACGATAATAGCAAAAAGCTATGAGCCATCCGGATATCCGCTTTTCAACTCTCCTCAGGAGGTCGGCGAAGAAGTTAAGAAAATAGGCTTTGACGTTGTAAACCTCGCAAACAATCATATGCTTGACAAGGGTGCTAAGGGACTTTCGGAGGCTATTGATTTTTGGAACAACATAGGTGGCATCACAATGACCGGTGCTTACAAGGACGAAAACGATATGAACCGCCTCGAATACATAGAAAAAGACGGCATTAAGATAGGCCTTGTAGGCATAACCCGCTATACAAACGGTCTGTCATTGCCTAAAGACAGTGCTCTGAAAATAATATACACCTCAGACGAGGACACAATCAAATCAAAAATTCAGAAAGCCAAAGCCGAATGCGATATTGTTTTGGTAAACGTTCATTGGGGTGAAGAGTACACGACAACCCCCAACAACGACCAACGCGAGCTTGCAAGCAAAATGGCGTCGTGGGGTGCAGACGTAATTATAGGGCATCATCCTCACGTCATACAGCCCGTAGAATGGATAGACAACGGGAACGGCACAAAAACACTTGTGGCATATTCTCTCGGCAATTTCATCTCGCAGCAAAACACGGCATCGAGAGTTATAGGCGGTATGCTTCACTACGACTTGACAAAGGACTATGACACCGGAAAAACAACGGTTGACAATGTGGTTTTTGAGCCTATCGTGACCCACTATGTGCGGGGCAGCCACGATGCTCAGATCTATCCCCTTTCGCAATACACCGATTCGCTCGCAAAAGCCCAAGCCTCAAGACTCAAGCAAAACGATTTCAGCATTAAATATATAAACGACTTTGTGGGTAAGGTCATTGATAAACAGTTTTTGAATCAAGCATAAAAGATAAAAGACGGACTGTAAAACATACGGTCCGTCTTTTTATATCAGGCTATTACATAAGCGTTAGTTAATTTTTGTCTAACTCCTTTTCGGCTATTCCGACGATTGCACTCGTACCGAGCCTGTCGGCTCCCTCCGAAAGGAACTCTGCGGCATCCTCCAGCGTGTGAATACCGCCTGCCGCCTTAATTTTTACGGACGGAGACACATACTTTTTAAAAAGCTTTATGTCATCATGCGTTGCGCCGGCATTGGAAAAGCCCGTTGAGGTTTTGATATAATCCGCTCCGGCCGCACTTACAATGCGGCACATTGTTTTCTTTTCGTCCTCGGTCAAAAGACAAGTTTCGATTATTACCTTGAGGCATTTGTCGCCGCAAACCTCTTTCAGCGTTTTTATCTCATTTTCCACATAGTCTGCATTTCCGCTTTTAAGCGCGCCGATGTTTATTACCATATCTATTTCGTCCGCACCGTCAAGCAGTGCCTGCTTTGCTTCAAATGCCTTGACCTCGGTCGTGTTATACCCGTTAGGGAAACCTATAACGGTGCAGATACGCATTTTACCGACTGCATATTCCGAAGCAAGCTTTACATAGCACGGCGGAATACAAACGCTTGCGGTATTATACCTAACTGCCTCATCAATCAGACGTTTTATGTCATTCGGAACGGCGGTCTGTTTTAAATTTGTGTGGTCGCAATGCGATAATATTTCGTTTATATCCATTTTAATCCTCCATCGGTCAGATACTGTAATTATTTTACCATAGACTTTAGATACTATCAATTATAAAAAGTCGCCGCAGAAGCTTACCCTCGGGCCCCCTACATAAGGAAATTACCCAAAAATACATGAAACAGCAAAGTCCGTACCCTGAAAAGGGTACGGACTCTTACTTTTACGGTGTCACAATCCGATGCTTGCTAAACCTGTGGACACAGTTATTTTGAGAGTAAGCTCATATGTTAACCTCTAAGCCAACTACCTAAAACTATAATATTGTTGACTTAACAAATAGCTGGTCAATTGAGCCATATATTGTTTCATAATCACCTAATTTTTCGAAGCCGTATTTTTCATATAAACCGATTTCTCCGCTCATGATATATATTTTTTCATATCCCAGCTCACGCGCATATAAAATTGCGCTTTGAATCATCAACTCTGATAATCTCTTACCACGGTATGGTTCATCAACAAAAACGAATCCTATAAATGGTGTAAACTTGCATTCCTCCGGCAGCTCGTCCTTTTCAGCAAATGTGCAGAATCCCGCCACTTTTCCATTTACGCAAGCAACAAACACCCTTTCCCATGTATTAAAGTCATTGTTTTTCATCTTTAGAGCCAAATAGGGACCCGCTTTCCACGGGCTTTTTTCAGCTAAACAAATGGTTTCGTTCCAATATTTGTGTTTTTGGGTCATGCAATAAATTTCAGTCATATATTACCCTAATAAAAATTTCTATTTATCATATTATAAGTGTAGCACATAATCATAATAGAAACAATACTGCTTCGGCAAGTTATCATGTATTCTGGCCCGCTGACAGAAGTGTAAAGGGACACTTCCTTATGGAGTGTCCCTTTCTGCGGCGACTTTAATATTCCGACATTACTTCGTCATAAGATTGCAGACAAGATTTGAAAGCTCCACCGGGTCGTCAACCGACATACCGCCTATAAGACGCGCCTGAGCATAAAGAATCTTTGCGTAATCACAAAGACTGTCTTTATTGTCCTTATAAAGGGACTTGAGCTTTTCGGCTATTGGGTGATTTGCATTTATTTCAAGCACTACCGTAGCCTTGGCGTCCTTACCGTCGGGCATCGCATTCAGCACCTTTTGCATTTCGAGAGAAATAGCACCCTCGCTCGATAGGCAGACGGGATGGTCCTTAAGCTTATCAGTAAATCTAACCTCATGGACATTTTCTCCGAGAGCCTCTTTCATCTCTTTGAGCATATCGGCGTTATCCTCGTTTTCCTTTTGAGGGCTTCTTTCTCCTCTTCGGTTCCGAGGTCAACATCTTCCGTGCAAACGTTAACAAAGGTCTTTCCGTCATATTCGCTGAGTGCGCGAAGGGCAAATTCATCGACATAATCGGTGAGATAGAGTATTTCATAGCCCTTGTCCTTAACCGAATCCACCTGCGGAAGCATATCTATTTTGTCGGTTGTTTCGCCTGCTGCGTAATAAATGTCCTTTTGGCCGTCCTTCATACGGGATACATATTCCTTTAAGGTTACGGGCTTCTTTTCGCTCGACGAATAGAACAAGAGCAAATCCTTGAGGCTGTCCTTGTGAATACCGTAATCGCTGTATACGCCGAATTTAATCTGCATACCGAACGCTTTAAAGAATTCTTCGTAAGCTTCACGGTCGGTTTCGAGCATTTTTTTAAGCTCGGAATCTATCTTCTTTTCTATGGTTTTTGCAATAAGCTTTAGCTGATGGTCATGCTGAAGCACCTCACGCGAAATGTTAAGCGAGAGATCCTCGCTGTCTACAAGACCCTTAACAAAGCTGAAATGGTCGGGCAAGAGGTCCTTGCACTTGTCCATTATCAAAACGCCTTTTGAGTAAAGCTGCAAGCCCTTTTCGTATTCCTTGGTATAATAATCAAACGGAGCGTGTGACGGAATGAAAAGAAGCGCGTCATATGTTGCCTGACCCTCGGTTTTATAATGAATAACCTTGAGAGGCTTTTCATAGTCCATAAACTTATCTTTATAAAAAGCTTCATATTCCTCGGGCTTAATCTCTTTTTTATTCTTTTTCCAAAGAGGAATCATACTGTTTAATGTCTCGTCCTCTTTTACAGTTTCGTATTCGTCCTCGGTACCCTCCTTAAGACGTCTCTTCTCTACCGTCATTCTGATAGGATAGCGAACATAATCCGAATACTTTTTAACTATTGTCTTAATAGTGTATTCCTCAAGGAACTGAGAATACTTTTCTTCATCCGTATCATCTTTGATATGGAGAGTTATCGTAGTGCCGACGTCGGGCTTGTCGCATTCCTCAACGGTATAGCCCTCAACGCCCTTAGACTGCCAGCGGTAAGCCTCGCTTTCGCCGTAAGCGCGACTTTCAACGGTTACACAGTCGCTCACCATAAATGCCGAATAAAAGCCTACGCCGAATTGACCGATAACGTCTATATCCTTTGCGTCGGCGTTTTCCTGCTTAAAAGCGAGAGAGCCGCTCTTAGCGATAGTACCGAGGTTTGCTTCAAGCTCCTCCTTGGTCATACCTATACCGTTATCGGAAATTGTCAGAGTTCTGTTCTCCTTATCCGGAGTAATTCTGATTTCAAAATCCCCGTGCGACATTCCGACATTTTGGTCGGTCAGCGAACGGAAATACAGCTTATCAACGGCATCACTTGCATTTGATATAAGCTCTCGCAAAAATATTTCTTTATGCGTGTATATGGAGTTTATCATTAAATCAAGCAACTTCTTTGATTCGGCTTTAAACTGTTTTGTACGCATACAAATCACCTGTTTCCATAAAAATAGCCCTTTTTCAAAGAGTAATAATATTATATCACCGCAAAATTAAAAGTCAAGAAAAGTCAAACAGAGTTAATAAACAGTTTACATATTAACAGACAAAATTCTATTATTTTGTTTTGGGCAAAACTTTTCAAAAAAAGGCTTGACTTAGAGTAAACTTCAAGTGTTAAATTATATTTAAATGTAAGCACACTTAACATCATCGCCCACAATGGGCTATGACGATACTGCAAAAGGAGCTGACTGCAATGAATAAAAAGGTTCTCATTGTTTCATCAAGTCCGAGAAAGCACGGCAACTCGGATTTACTCTGCGATGAATTCGCACGCGGAGCAAAAGACGCAGGAAACGAGGTCGAAAAGGTCTTTCTCGCCGACAAAAGCATAAATTACTGCCGCGGCTGCGGAATATGTAATTCTACGCATAAATGCGTTCAAAAGGATGATATGGCGGAGCTTAATGACAAAATGGTCAAAGCCGACGTTATAGCTTTGGCTTCTCCCGTGTACTTCTATACTGTTGACGCACAGCTTAAAACATTTATAGACAGGTGCGTGCCGCGTTACACAGAGATGTCGGACAAGGATTTCTATTATATTCTGACTGCGGCGGATTCCGATAAATCGGCATTTGACAAGTCGATAGAATGCATAAGGGGCTTTACGCTCGACTGCCTTGACGGTGCAAAGGAAAAAGAAATAATCAGGGGTGCCGGTGTATTTGAAAAAGGCGAAATCAAAGACAAATCGGAATACAAAGAATGCTACAATATGGGCAAAAACGTTTAAAACAATTTAAGGAGACCGATATTTATGGAAAACACCTTGACAAGAAAAAAGCAAATCATAACAGCTAAAGCTCTCACGACGGTAATAGGAATAACTCTATCGGTTGCCATACCTCAGCTGTTCCACGTTATAGGTATCGTGAGCGGTACCGGCAGCTTACCCGGCTCGGCATTTCTGCCGATGCATCTCGGCGTATTCTTCACAGCTCTTTTGGCAGGTCCCGCGGTGGGTGCCGTAACGGGAGCGGTAAGTCCCCTTTTGAGCTTCGCGCTCACGGGTATGCCGTCGGCGGCACTTCTTCCGTTTATGATGATAGAGCTTACCGTATACGGTCTTGTATGCGGACTCCTCAAAAACAAAAAATGCCCGTCATTTTAAAGGTACTCACGGCTCAAATACTCGGAAGAGCCATACGCGCAGCTGCTATTTTAATCGCGTTTTACGGCTTTAAAAGCACGGCGGTTTCACCGACAATAATACTTTCAAGCATCACTTCTGGTCTGCCGGGTCTTGTTTTACAATGGACGCTGCTTCCGCTTCTTATATACCGCGTTAAGGGGTTAAACAAATTCTATGAATAATATCGAAAAAGCAAAGGAGCGTCTTAAAAACGGTGCTTCGCTCGTGCTGTATGACGGCAAAGAGTTCATCGAAGAAAACGGCAAGGGGCTGTCCCCTCTTTTGAAGCTGCTCAGCGAAAGAAACGATTTATCGCGTTTTTGCGCCGCCGATAAAATCATAGGAAAAGCCGCCGCCATGCTTTTTTCGCTGCTTAAAATCAAAAGTGTGTACGGTGAGGTTTTAAGCCGCAAAGCCATACCGATACTCGAAAAATACGGTATAAATTATTCTTTCGGCACCGTAACCGACAGCATAAAAAACAGATATGGCACGGGGATTTGTCCGATGGAGCAAACCGTTGAAGGCATAGACGACGCCGACACGGCATTAAAAGCCATAAAAGAAAAATTAAACATGAGGATGAATAATATGAAAAAGCTCGGATTCGGTCTTATGAGACTGCCTGTTATTGACAGTAACGACCCTCTAAAATAGATATTCCGCAAAGCCGAAAAAATGGTAGATAAATTTTTGGAGCGCGGTTTCACGTACTTTGACACAGCATATATGTATCACGATTTCAAGAGCGAGGAAACCGCAAAGAAAATCATAGTTGACCGCCACCCGCGTGACAGCTTCACACTCACGTCAAAGCTGCCCACAATGATGTTGAAAACAAAGGATGACAACAGCCGCATATTTGAAAAGCAGCTCAAAAACTGCGGTGTTGACTATTTTGACTACTATCTTCTTCACAACCTGAACGTATCAAATTACGAGACGGCAACAAAGCTCGACTGCTTTGATTTCGTGGCTCGCATGAAGGAAGAGGGCAAAATAAAGACCGTCGGATTTTCGTATCACGATGACGCAAAGCTCCTCGACAGAATTTTAACCGCGCACCCCGAAATTGAGATAGTTCAGCTTCAGATAAACTATCTCGATTGGGATAATCCGGGTATTCAGTCGCGCCTATGCTATGAAACGGCGGTAAAGCACGGCAAAAAGGTAATTGTAATGGAGCCTGTAAAGGGCGGAACACTCGCAAAAATACCGGACGAAGCCGAAAAACTGTTTAAAGACTATGCTCCGGACGCGTCAATTCCCTCTTGGGCGGTAAGATTTGCAGCAAGCCACGACAGCGTTATGACGGTACTCAGCGGAATGAGCACATACGAACAGCTCCTTGACAACACCGGATACATGGAAAGCTTCAAGCCCTTGTCAAAGGAAGAATTTGAAATCATAGGCAAGGCAGTAGACATTATAAAAGCTTCTATAACCGTGCCCTGCACAGGCTGCAGCTACTGCACGGCAGGCTGTCCGAAGCACATTCCGATACCAAAGTACTTTGCTCTTTATAACGAGGAAAAACGCGCTACATATAAAGATTTTTCGGTTAACGGCCAATACTACGAAAACCTCGCTAAGGAATACGGAAAAGCCTCGGACTGCATAAAGTGCAGGAAATGTGAAAAAGCGTGTCCGCAGCACATTAAGGTAAGCGAGCTTATGCCTCAAGTTGCAAAAACTTTTGAAGAATAAGGGCGCAAAAAGAGAATCGCAGAGCTTGAAAGCACTCTCGCAAGACTCAACAGAAAGATTGAAAATCACGAGAGCAAATGCATTCCGTTCGAGGAAAAGCTAAAAGCGAAAAAGACAGACCGATAACTAAAATCACCAAAGTACATTTTGCTTTTGCCGCTCCGAAATACATTGATACAAACGACTTATTGTGTTAAAATGGAGTTTATATCAATAGTTTTTCGGGGTGGCATTTTTTATGTATATAAAAAGTCAGAATTTGAAGCAGCTCTACCGCATAATTTTTTTATTGTGCTGTGAGGCAGGGATGATATTACAATATATTGACAGTCTGCGACGCGGCAACGCCGACACGCTTTTATATTACTACACGGTACAAAGCGGCATACTCTGCTTTTTATACTTCTTTTTTCTCGCTGTTTTCAGCCCGAAAAAGGAAAAGGCCGTTATCAGAGGTGCCGTAACCATGTGTATAGCCGTGACCGCAATTGCCTATTTGTTTATGCCGAACGGTGCCAAAGAGGCAGCGGCCTCCGATAAGGCTTTTTACACAGGCTATATTCTTATGCACTATATAGTTCCTCTCATGGTGATACTCGACTATCTGCTGTTTTTCCCGAAAGGGTTATACAAGGCTTTGCACCCGCTTTGTTGGCTGATTTTGCCATATCTTTATATCGCATTTACAATGATTTGCGCTAAATTCGGCAGCAAGATCTTTTCCGCCTTCGGCGGCAGCAGCCGTTATCCGTATCCGTTTCTCGACGCAGACCTTTACGGCAAAAACAAGGTTGCGCTTATAATTGTCTTTATTACGGCGGCGTTTTTGGCTCTCGGTTATCTGTCGTTTGTTATTGACCGCCTGCTCGGAAAAAACGGCAAAAAGCTTAAGTAATAAAAGCCTCAAAACATATTTGAAGGAGCGATAAAAGTGATAATATATTTTACAGGTACCGGAAACAGCCGCCATTTAGCAAAAAAGGTCGGAGAAGCAATAAACGAAATTCCGGTCAACTCGTTTGAATACATAAAGGAGCGTAAAAAAGGCAGCTTTGACAGCGATACCCCCTATGTTTTTGTATGCCCGACTTACGCTTGGCAAATACCGCACATTTTTGAAAAACTCATAAGGGAATCCGTGTTTCACGGCTCCGATAAAGCATATTTCATAATGGATTGCGGCGGCGAAATAGGAAATGCAAGGAAACAATTACAAGCGCTTTGCTCTGACAAGGGTTTCGAATTTATGGGTGTTTACGAGGTTGTAATGCCCGAAAATTACACGGCTCTTTACAGCGCACCTGATGAAAAAACCGCAGAGAAGCTTATAATAAAAGCGGATAAAGCGGCTCTTGACGCAGCAGAATACATCAAAGCCGAAAAGCCTTTCCCCGATATTAAAGTCGGCATTGCGGACAGACTAAAAAGCGGCATAGTAAATACGGTCTTTTACAAATTCATCGTATCCGCAGACAAATTCTACGCCACCGACAAATGCATAGCTTGCGGAAAATGCGTAAAAAGCTGTGTGCTGAACAACATTGAGCTTAAGAACGGCAAGCCTGTTTGGGGCAAAAGCTGCACACACTGTATGGCATGTATTAACTTTTGTCCCACAAATGCCATTGAATACGGCAAGCATTCAATCGGTCTGAGGCGTTACACTCTGACAGACTGAAATACGGTAAATTGCTTTTACCGAATGTTCATAAAGCGTTTCATAACCAAGCGGTATTTTTATAAATTAAAGGCATAGATAAAGCAGACCTTGTCGGTACAATTCACAAGGTCTGTTTTTTTACGGTAATAATTCATATATGAGCCTTTTGTCTCAATATTGCATTTTTCGTCTGACGAGAAAGACAATCGCTGCGGTGATTTGCTTGCTTACACCTATATATGAAGAAAAATTTGCCTTTGGGAGGAAAAAGAAACCGTTACCAAACGGTAACGGCTTCCTGAATTTTTCCGAATGAATTATTCTGCGGTTTTTGCAGCCTTAGCGGCTTTTCTTTCCTCTATTTCTTTTACATACTCTCTCTGCTTACTCTCGGTAACCTTGTAGAAGAGCATGGGGATAATGGTGGCAACCATCGAAATAGCACCCGAAAGTATGAGCACAGCCCAAAGCTTTTCAGAGCCCTCCGGAGTTACGGTATTGTACGGGTCTGACGGAGAAATGCCGGAAATTCCATATGCCATAACGCCTATGAATGCGCCGACAGCCATACTGATTTTATTTATGAAGGTCTGCATTGAGAAGCAGATGCCCTCTGCTCTCTCGCCCGTTTTCCACTCAAGATATTCAACTGTATCGCCTATCATAGCGTAGGTTATTACGTTATTGATACCCTGCGGAAGTCCGAGGAGAACAAAACCTATGGCAAGCCAAAGGAGATTTGAGGAATTGTTATAGCCGCCGTTTCTGCCTATAAAGTACATAGCGAACATAACTACGGCGCCGAGTACATGTACATAGATATATGTATTTTTCTTTCCGAAATGCTTTGTGAACCACGGAATAAGCACGGTTGCAATTGCTCCGCCGGGAACAACAAGTATTGTAAGAATACTGTATACTGCCTCGTTTCCGAGAACATACTTTGCAAAATAAAGCGAGCCCGTGTACATATAAACGGTTCTTGCCGCACCCAAAATACCGGAAATGAGTATGAGCAAAAGCTGATCGTTTTTAAAGAGAAGCCCAAGGTTATGGCCGAGTGAAGGCGGAGTTGTGTCGGAGGTATACCTCTCTTTTGTGTTTTTAAAGCCATAGAAGAACATCGGCATTGACACAATAACGAGAACAACTGCGCAAATAAAATATGTCCATTTAAGTGTGTTTGCGTTTGCTACGGAATTAGCCGCTATAAGCACACCGTCGGCATCCTTATATTTTGCGGTTACAGCCGAAGTAATTACGGGTACAAATACCGTTACGGCGCCTGCGCCTATGGTGCAGCAAAGACGCGCAACAGTAAGAAGATTGCCGCGAATGGTTGTGTTATTTGTCATAGCCGTTGAAAGGCCCCAATAAGGAACATCGGCTACGGTATATACCATTGACCAAATGACATAGATAACCGAAATAATGATGAATGATTTTGCCGTGCTGTTATAGACAGGCAGGAAGCAGGCTATGGTAACCAAGCCTATCGGAACAGCCATCCATTTAAGATACGGGCGGCATTTGCCCCATTTGGTTCTTGTTCTGTCAACAATAGAGCCCATAATCGGGTCATTGAGAGCATCATACACCCTCGTGAAGAGCATAAGAAGCGCTACTGCGGTGGCACCTGTCGTTTTGCCGATCCTGGCGTCCGCCATTAAAAGTGCATCGGTCATAAATATGGTAAGATATGAGCCGATGATGGTGCAGATAAAGTTTTGGCCTATACCGGTAATACTGTACGCAATAGCTTCACGCGGCTGCAAATTACCGTCATTCGGCGTGGTGCCGAACAGCTTATGCCAAAAACCTCTCTTAACAGATTGATTTTCCATTAAGTTAACTCCTTTTCCTTTTTTACAACTTTATACAACTTCAAAAGTCATAAAAAATATTATAATCCAGAAACTTAAAATAGTCAATTTGAATACAACAAATTTTTCATCTTTATTTGATTAAAGACACAAAACTCGTTTGTGACCGTTATTTTTTCACATTTGGAAATGAGCCGCCCTTTTTGGCGGTCAAACCGAATATTTCTATTTGACTTATTTCTCTTAAACATTTATTATATATAGTATAATTATTTGTATTTGTCTGAAATCGGAGGATGACGGCGTGAAAAAATCAAACAGTTTACTGAAAAAATTACCGGGGTACATAGGCTACGGCGTAGGTGCCGTGGGGCTTGACCTCAGCTACGGAATGTTCTATTCGTTTTTGTCTTACTACCTTTCAAGCGTACTCGGACTTAAACCCGCATTTCTTTTGATACTCACCCCGATAGCACGTATTTGGGACGGTATTAACGACCCGATGATGGGAACGATAGTTGACAATACGCGCACAAAATTCGGTAAATACCGCCCGTGGATACTCATAGGTGCATTCTCGAACGCGGTGGTTCTTACGCTCCTTTTCACATCCTTCGGTATGAGCGGAACAAAGCTCTACATATATATAGCCGCCATGTATATTCTTTGGGGAATGACCAACACCATGGCGGATATTCCCTATTGGTCGATGATACCCTCTTTTACAAGCGAAGCTAAAGAGAGAAGCTTAGTAGCAACAATCGCGAGAACCTTCTCGGGTCTCGGCCAGGGAATCATAACAATATTGACTCCCATAATTCTTCCTCTGCTCTCAACAGGCATGACCACAGAAAAGGGTTACAGCGCAACCGGATTTTCGCGTTGGGCTATGATATGCGGAATAGCACTTATACTTTTTTCGGCTACATGCGTATTCAATACAAAAGAGACAAATGTTGTCTACAACGAAAAGCAAAAATTCAGCTTCAAGCAGATATTCAAAACCGTGGCTCACAACGATCAGCTCGTCGTATTTATGATATTCGCCATGCTTTCAAATGCAGGCTGGTACCTGACAAGCTCCACGGCTGTTTACTATTTCACCGATGTTTTGGGTCAGCCTAAGGGTCAATCGCTTTTCCAAACAATCGGCGCAGTCGGCTCGGTAGTCGGCCTTTTGGTAATACCCATGCTCTCGGAAAAATTTACCATGCGCTCAATATACACCATATCGCTCTCGATGACTATTTTGGGATACGCCCTGATGTTCCTCTTCGGCCCGGTGCTTAAAATCGCAATAGCACTTGATATTTGCTATATTTTGGCCTCGGTGGGCATAAGTTCGATGTTTGTTTCGCAAACTGTATTCCTTGCGGACATAGTCGATTACGGCGAGTACAAAAACGGTTCGCGAAGCGAGAGTATAACCTTCTCTATGAAGGGCTTTTTACAAAAAATGGCATACACCATTCAGACTGTTATTCTTTTCGGCGGTCTTGGTATATTCGGCTACAACGAGCAAATTAAAGAGGGCGTTATAAACAACGCCACCAAAAATGCGATAGGCACAATAGCCTTCGGAATACCGCCAATACTTATAATAATTTCAATGATAGTTTTCCGCAGCAAGTTTAAAATTCACGGCGAGCTTGCCGAAAAAATTCATAGCTATATTACTGAAAAAAGAGCTGCTGACGGTGACGAAAAATGAGGATTCTCATTATAAGACACGGTGACCCCGACTACGAAAAGGATTCGTTGACTCAAAAGGGATGGCACGAGGCCGAGCTTCTTGCGGACAAAATGGAAAAGACCGACGTTACGGCTTTTTATGTCTCTCCGCTCGGCAGAGCGCAGGACACTGCAAGCGTTACACTTAAAAGGCTCGGAAGAAGCGCAAAAACTTATCATTGGCTCAGGGAATTTCACGCGCCGATATATGACAAAAAGACAAAAAAGCTCCGCGGTCCGTGGGATCTTATGCCTTCGTTTTTCACTAAAGAGGATGACCTTTACGATGTGAAAAAATGGGCGGACACAGAGTTTATGAAGCAAGGCAGAGTAAAGCAGGAGTACAGAAAAGTTTCTCAGGGTCTTGACAAGGTACTTAAAGCGCACGGATACGAGAGAAAAGATAAATACTACAAGGCCGTAAATGCAAACAAAGACAC
>ENA-OQMX01000043-OQMX01000043.1-human-gut-metagenome-genome-assembly--contig:-NODE-43-length-30838-cov-3.004298_pt1 | contig 30838 bp, 34 predicted proteins | sample MGYA00242622_ERZ504866 | MGnify/ENA primary metagenome ERZ504866 (study PRJEB26092, sample SAMD00036422) | human gut metagenome | host: Homo sapiens | study: EMG produced TPA metagenomics assembly of...
TTTATTAACGTACTGTTTTTTAAAATACTTTTTGTCAAATAATACTTCAAGTATATGCTCTGCCATAGTATAATTAGAGATAATACCTACCTACAATCGGACTTATAACCTCAATACTATCATCTGTTCTACCATTTATAGTGTATGCCGCATTGCCTATTGCTATCGGCATACCGGTTTCAACATCAACAGCAATCATAGTAGGCTCATCAAGAATGACACCTTTCCCCTGAACATATAATTCCGTTGAGGAAGAACCAAAGTCAATTGCTATATTTGTTCCTATCATTCTTAATCACCTACCTACAATTTTATTAATAAATATTTTATCACAGCGAATAAAAAAAGTAAATTAAAAACGTCCGCAAATTCGCAGAAAAAGCCCGATGCAACAGCACCGGGCTTCAAACTGATTAAATTACAGCAGAGAGTTTTCTTCGATAACATCGACGCCGTTTTCCTTAAGGTGCTCGCAAGCTTTTTCGTTATTATCAACTCTGAAAATAACATAGGCATGCCCTTCTTCCGGAGTTAAGAAAGCATAAGCATATTCAACATTTTCTCCTGCATCGGAAAGAAGCTTGACAACTTTGGCAAAAGCACCGGTAACATCCGGAATAGAAATCCCGACAACCTCTGTTATGGAAACGGCAACACCGTGTTCCTTCAATACTTTTGCAGCCTTATCGGTATCCGACACAATAAGTCTCAAAATGCCGAAATCCGTTGTATCGGCAATTGAAAAAGCACGTATGCTTATTCCGCCGTCAGCCAAAAAGCCCGTAATATCGGCAAGCCTGCCGGGTTTGTTTTCAACAAAAACTGAGATCTGCTTAATTGCCATAACATTTGCCTCCTTAAATGTGTCTATTATCTATTACTCTTGCTGCCTTGCCCTCCGAACGAGGAAGAGAGCGAGGTTCAACAAGCTTAATAATTGCAGAGAGACCGAGAGTTGCATGCATTGCGTCTTTAATCCTTTTCTCCTGTTCTTCAATCACACGAACCGAGTCAGAGAAAAGAGCATCCGACATTTCAATTTTGACCGTCATTATATCAAGATTATTCTTTCGATCAACAACTATTTGATAATTCGGCTCCATGCCGAGAGACAGAATTACATGCTCAATTTGTGACGGGAAAACATTAACGCCTCTGATTATGAGCATATCATCGCATCTGCCCTTGGGTTTAAGCATTTTTACAAGCGTTCTTCCGCAATCACATTTTTCGTGAGTAAGGGCGGAAATATCATGTGTTCTGTACCTCACTAAAGGAAGGGCTTCTTTCCCAATGCACGTAAACACAAGCTCGCCGAATACTCCGTCCGGCAAAACTTCAAGCGTATCAGGATTAACAATCTCTGGATAAAAATAATCTTCGTTAATATGCATACCGTTTTGCTCAGAGCATTCAAAAGCGACGCCGGGTCCTGCAATTTCTGAAAGACCGTAAATATCATAAGCTTTGATATTAAGTGACCTTTCGATTTCCTTGCGCATATTTTCACTCCATGCTTCCGCACCGAAAATTCCCACTCTTAAAGGCAGCTTCGTGGAATCGACACCGGCAGCTTTCAGTGATTCGCCGATATACATGGCATACGACGGAGTACAGCAAATAATGTCTGAACCGAAATCCTGCAAAATTTGCATTTGTCTGTTAGTATTGCCGGATGACACGGGAATGGCGGTTGCTCCGAGTTTTTCAGCGGCATAATGCAGTCCGAGGCCGCCCGTAAAAAGGCCGTAACCATAAGATATATGTATATAGTCTCCTTTTGTAGCACCTGCTGCAGATAAAGCTCGTGCAGCACTTTCGCTCCAAATGGAAATGTCATGCTTGGTATAACCTACAACAGTCTGTTTACCTGTTGTTCCCGAAGAAGCATGAACTCGTACAAGCTTTTCTTTTGGAACGGCAAAAAGGCCGAACGGATAATTATCGCGAAGATCCTGTTTAATCGTAAAAGGCAGCTTAGTTATATCCGCTATTGATTTAATATCACCGGGCAGAAGACCGATCTCATCAAACTTCTGCTTATAAAAGGGCACGTGCTTGTAGCAGTTTTCAACCATTTTAATCAGTCTTGCAGACTGTATAGCAGTAAGATAATCTCTTGAAGCGGTTTCAATGTCCGGGGTAAAATAGTTTTGCATTTGAATATCTCCGTTCTTTTTTACTTATTATAATTGTAACCGAGGTCAAATGCTTTGAGATTCATCTCAAGGAATTTCTCAGGTACAGTATTCTTAATAGCGTTAATCCAAACATCACGATTCAAATCCATATGTGAGGCCATAACACCGATAAGAACGACATTTACGGCTTTGGCAGAGCCTGCCGAGACAGCCAGAGAAAGTGCATCAAGATTTGTAGTTTTTGCTCCTGCTTTATTAATAGCATCAAGTACACCGTCAGGATAAATCGAATTGCCGATTATTACCGACATCGGGTCGATTTTTTGCGTGTTTATTATAAGTGTTCCGTCTTTTTTAAGATACTGAAGCCATCTTGCAGCTTCAAGCTGCTCAAATGCAAGAATCAAATCGGCTTCGCCCTCATTAACTATGGGCGAATTAACTTTTGAACCGTATTTTACATAAGTAACAACCGATCCGCCGCGCTGACTCATACCGTGTACTTCCGAGACCTTAACGTCGAAGCCGTTACTTATAAGCGCCGCGCCAAGTATTCTGCTGGCAAGAAGAGTGCCCTGTCCGCCGACCCCGACAATCATGATACTTTTTGTTTCCATGTTATTTGCCCTCCTCTATTGCGTCAAATTTGCAGAGCTGACTGCATACATTACAGCCGACACATTGTGTAAAATCAATCTCCGACTTTCCGTCTCTCATGCTGATAGCCGGGCAGCCTATCTTCATGCACATTTTACAACCGACGCATTTATCTTTGTTTATCTTAAGCGGAGGATTATGTTTAACATATTTTAAAAGAGCACAAGGTCTTCTCGAAATTACAACCGACGGCTCGTCTGCAGCAACTTCTTCACGGATTACATCTTCACACTCTTTAAGGTTATACGGGTCTACTACTCTGACTCTGTCGATACCGACAGCCTTTGCAAGAAGCTCTAAGCTGACTGCGGTAGTTGGATCGCCCTTAATTGTCTTTCCTGTAGTCGGATTGTCCTGGTGACCGGTCATACCCGTAATGCTGTTATCAAGTATGATAACGGTTGAGTTACTTTGATTATAAGCAATATCAATAAGTCCTGTAATACCGGAATGAATAAACGTTGAATCGCCGATAACCGCTACAGAGTTCTTGCAGTTGTTTTCATCAGCCTTATTCCTGCCGTGAAGCGCAGATACCGAAGCGCCCATACAAACACAGGTATCCATCATACCGATAGGTGGAAGTGCACCGAGAGTATAGCAGCCTATATCGCGCTTACCGTCAATTTTAATTTTTCAGCGCATAATAAAGACCTCTATGAGGACAACCGGCACAAAGCACGGGCGGACGTGCGGGAATATCAATATCCGCTTTCATAGTCGGCTTTGTTTCACCGAAAATGACTTTTGCTATAAGGTTCTGTGAGTATTCACCTTGTAATGTGAAAGCGTCTTTACCTATAACATCTATTCCTATCTGCTTACAATGCTCCTCAATAAACGGGTCAAGCTCTTCAAGAACATAGACCTTGTCACAGTTAGCGGCAAAGTTCTTAATAAGTTCAATCGGAAGCGGATTTACACAGCCGAGTTTAAGATACGAAACGCGGTCGCCCAATGCCTCTTTTGCATATTGATAGCAAATACCGGAAGAGATAACACCGATTTTCTTATCGTTATATTCAACGGTATTTATAGAGGCGGTTTCAGCCCATTCGCGCTCTGCAACCATTCTGTCCTCTACAACAATATGTCTTTTCTTTGCCATGGCAGGCATCATAACATATTTACCCGGATTTTTAACATATTCCTTAACGCCTATATCGTTTCTTTCACCGATATTAACTATGCTTCTTGAATGGGCGACTCTTGTTGTCAATCTTAATATGACGGGAGTATCAAACTTTTCCGAAAGCTCATAAGCCGCTTTGGCATACTCAAGACATTCCTCGGAGTCCGACGGCTCAAGCATCAACATCTTAGCAGCTTTTGCGTAATGACGGCTGTCCTGTTCATTCTGTGAGGAATGCATCCCCGGATCATCGGCAACAGCTATAACCATACCTGCATTAACACCTGTATAAGAAGCGGTAAACAACGGATCAGCAGCCACATTAAGCCCAACGTGTTTCATACCGCAGAAAGAACGCGCACCGGCGATAGATGAACCGATAGCAACCTCCATGGCTACTTTTTCATTAGGAGCCCATTCACTGTAAACATCATCATATTTTGCGATGCATTCCGTTATTTCTGTGCTTGGCGTACCGGGATAACTTGAAGCTACCCTAAGGCCGCCCTCATAAAGTCCGCGGGCGACTGCCTCATTACCGATTAAAAGTTTTTTACTCATTATTTCACCCCAAATTAGTCTTTTTCGTGTCTTAAATCTATCACTCTTTTTGCTTTGCCGACAAATCTCTCAATTGTCATCGGCTCTACAATGCTGACCTTACACTGAATGCCGAGAACCGTATGAAGATTATGTTTTATGGAATTCTGGAGATCCTGAATCATACCGAAACTTTCAAGAAGAGAATTATCGGAAAGCTCAACCTGAACTTCAAGAGTATCCGCAAAGCCTTCTCTTCTGACGATAAGCTGATAATGCGGACTGACATTTTTCATTCCGACAAGTACGCTCTCAATTTGTGACGGGAATACGTTAACTCCGCGTATTTTAAGCATATCGTCGCTTCTGCCCTTAATTTTTTCCATCCTCGCAAATGTTCTTCCGCATTTGCAAGGTTCATATATAACATTGGAAATGTCTCTTGTTCTGTACCTCAATAACGGGAAAGCCTCCTTGGAAAGCGGCGTTACAATAAGTTCACCGTCCTCACCCTCGTCAACGGGTTCAAGAGTTTCCGGGTCAACAACCTCAACAAGGAAATGGTCCTCGTTAATGTGAAGGCCGCATCTCTCGGTACATTCACCCGAAACACCCGGACCTATAAGCTCACTCATTCCGTAGTTATCGGTTGCAAAAAGTCCCCAGCCTTTTTCGATTTGTGTTCTCATTTCAGGTGTGCATCCTTCGGAACCGAAAAGACCGAGACGCAGATGATAATCACTCATTGGATATTCGAGTTTTTTTGCGGTTTCTGCCATATAAAGGGCATACGAAGGTGTAGCTACAAGCGCGGTGGTCTTAAAATCGCGCATAAACATTAGAGCTTTTTCCGTATTGCCGCTCGAATTCGGAACAACGGCACATCCTATTTTTTCAAGACCGCAATGAAGCCCAAGAGCACCGGTAAACATACCATAACCGAAAGAAATCTGAACTATATCTTCTTTTGTTCGCCCCTGCCGCTACGGCGATACGAGCAACACAATCCGACCACATATCAAGGTTCTTTTTTTGTATACTCTACAACGGTCGGTTTACCGGTAGTGCCGGATGAAGCATGGATTCTGACAATATCGCTCATGGGCACTGCAAACATCCCAAACGGATAATTGTCTCGCAAATCTGCCTTGGTTGTAGGAGGTATGTACTTAATGTCAGAAAGGGACTTGATTTTATCAGCCGTAACATGAGCTTCATCAAGCTTTTTTGTGTAGAAAGGAACATTACGATAACAATAATCTACCATATGACGAAGCTTTTCGAGCTGAAGAGCCTCAATATCCTTTCTTTTCATTGTTTCGACATCTTTTTGAAAAAACATTTTACCATTTCCAATCTTCTGAATTTATACAGACAACAAGCCGCAGTTATCAGCTGCGGCAGAATATATAAATTTAAATAATTATAGCATAATTATTCATTGTCTACAACACCATTATAAAAGAATTCGACATTTTCTTTATCTGTTTTGTTTTTGTGACAAAGCTTACAACAAGGCACACAAGGTATTGGAGCTATCATAGCTATGCACGCATAAAGCGGCCCTTGTGCAAGTAATTTTAAAACAAGACTGCTATTTACACCGCAGAGGTTAAGTATTTTGCATCCGGCAGGAATTATCGCAATTACAAATCCGGCTATAATGCCTGCCCACGCGCCCTGCTTATTAAGCTTTTTACTGTACAGAGCGAGTACATACGGAGCAAGGAACGAGCCGGAGATTATGCCCCAAGAATAGCTCATCATATCAAGTATCGGGGTCTTCGTATTTGCGACCACGTAAGAAAGTATAATAAACAGCACACAGAAAATTTTTGTAAGCCTGCTTTTCCCTTTATCGTCAATATCAGGCTTTATTTTCGTCGCAACAAGATCAATGGTAAGCGTAGAGCTTGCCGAAAGAGTTATGGAACAAAGCGTCGAAACCGAAGCCGACAGCAAAAGCACAACTATTATTCCGAGAAGTATTGAAGAAAGATTAGCGGCTTTAAGCATATTAGGTACAATGTAATCGGCTGACGGCATATCTACCCCTACCGTGAAGAAGCGATGGCAAAGGGAACCGATAAAGTATCCACCGCCCGCAACAAGCAATGCAAAAAAGGTTGATATAACAACTCCCCTTTTCGCCTGTTTGTCGTCCTTTATACCAAAGTATTTCTGTATCATTTGCGGAAGACCCCATGTACCGAAGCTTGTCATAAGAACCGTTGCCATAAGCGAAACCCATTGCGAACCGTTTAATTTCGGCAGACCTGCGTCTGTATGCGCATATTCAATTAGGCCGTCAATTCCGCCGACCTTATCACATCTTACAATTGCAACTATCAGGAAAACAACACCGAACATCATAACAATACCCTGCACAAAATCGGCACGTGCCTGTACAAGATAGCCGCCGAGAGTTACCAAAAGTATTGCAAGAACGGCAATTATTATAAGGAAAATCGTATCGTCTATTCCGAGTAAAACATCAGCAACGCTGGCAAGACCGCTGTAAACTGATGCCGAATACGGAATAAGAAATACAAAGATAACCACAGCCGAAAAAATTCTCATGGCTCTGCTGTTATATCTTTTTTCAAAGAAATCGGGCATTGTATGTATTTTAAGTCTTCCGGAAATCTCGCGCGTTCTTCTCGCTAATACGAGCCATGCGAGTAATGAGCCGAAAACAGCATTTCCGAGACCTGCAAGAACGCCCCAAAGTCCAAAGCTAAGGCCTGTTTTGCCCGCATATCCTACAAACATTACAGCCGAAAAATAAGCTGTTCCGTAAGACAATGCCGAAAGCCATGCGCCTGCATTTCTGCCGCCTACCGTCAAATCGGCAATGCTTTTTGCCTTTTTGCCTTCCACAATACCTATTACAACAAGACAAATTATGTATGCTGCAATGGTAATCCATAAAACGGTGTTATTTTCCATCTCTTCATTCCTCTTTAATGATTTTGTGCTTTAAAGCTTTTATCTGTTAAAGCGTAATGGCATAATTGTAACCTCTTAACCGAAATTAGTCAAGAGGTTATTTTATTTATTATAAATTTAACAGCCTTTCAGCGTTACCCGACAATATTTTCTCTTCATCCCGAGCATTTAATCCAAGACTTTTAATAAAGTTAACTTCATTAACAGAAGAACTCCAAGGCATATCACTGCCGAACAAAATCCTATCGGGAGAATGTTTGTCGATAATTTCTTTTGCGTATCGCGGAGGCATTTTGCCCGATGAAAACGCGGTATCAAGATAAATATCGGTGCCGCAGAGAACATCATAAACTTCTTTCCACAGAAGATATCCGCCGAAATGCGCGGCAACAACCGGTGCGTCACCGAAAGCGTCTAAGACTCTCAAAAGCATCGTAGGTGTGCAATGCACCGGCTCCGGAAATCCTATGTCAACACCGGCGTGAAATACGGTAATAAAGCCAAGCTCCGAAATCTTTTTATAAATCGGCAGCATACGTTTTTCGTCCACGAAAAAGCCTTGATAGTCGGGATGAAGTTTAATTCCTTTTATACCGGCCGCTTTTAACCTTTCCAATTCGTCGAAAACATCGGGGCTGTCGGGATGGACGCTTCCGAAGGGAATTATTCTGTCACTTTTAAGAAGCGAAACAGCAAAGTCGTTGACACTTTTTTGCTGATGCGTATTAGTAGAAATGTTGAGGGCAACCGCTTTGTCTATACAGTTTTTACTAAGAAACGATTCAAGACCGTCAACGGTTGCATCATAAACAGGCTCCATACCACCTGAACCCGCAGCAAGCTTAGGAAGTGCCTTAGCCGCAACTTTGTCGGGAAAAACATGAGTATGGAAATCTATAATCAAACAATCACTTCTTTCTGAATTGCTGTTTAAGTCGCTGATCCTTTGCGAGTATACGTTTACGGAGCCTTAAAGATTCGGGAGTGACCTCCAAAAGTTCATCATCTTTGATAAACTCCATACACTGTTCAAGGCTGAGCACGGTATGAGGAACAAGACGAAGTGCATCGTCAGAGCCTGCCGCACGGGTATTGGTCATTTGCTCTTTTTGCAAACATTACAAACAATATCCTCGTTTCGTGAGCTTTCGCCGACAATCATACCCTCGTAAACTTCAACACCGGGACCTATGAAAAGTCGACCTCTGTCCTGCGTATTAAACAGACCGTAGCCTGTGCTCTCGCCTGTTTCATGAGCGATTATCGAACCACGCTCACGGGTTTCAATATCGCCCTTGTAAGGCTCATATCCCGAAAACACGTTATTCATAATGCCGTTACCGTTGGTATCTGTCATAAACTCGGAACGATAACCGATAAGACCTCTTGCAGGTATTTTAAATTCCAGATGTGTTGAACCGCCGTCGCGCGTTCCCATATTCTCGAGTTCGCCTCTTCTGGAGCCTATTTTCTGCATTACAGTCCCTACATATTCCTCGGGTACCTCAATTATCAAAAGTTCAATAGGCTCTAAAAGCTGCCCGTTTTCAACCTTTGTGATAACCTGCGGACGAGAAACCTGAAACTCATATCCCTGACGTCTCATTGTCTCAATAAGAATAGAAAGATGTAGTTCGCCTCTGCCGGAAACCTTAAAGCAGTCTGTGGAATCAGTCTCCTCAACCTTCATGCTGACATTAGTTTCAACTTCTTTAAACAATCTGTCACGAAGATTGCGAGAAGTAACAAATTTTCCTTCTCTGCCTGCAAACGGACTGTCATTTACCATAAAGTTCATTGAAAGAGTAGGCTCGTCTATTTTAACAAAAGGCAATGGTTCTACACATTCGGGGTCACATATAGTCTCCCCGATATTGAGGTCCGCTATACCGGAAACACAAATAATATCTCCTGCAGCAGCCTCATTAACTTCAACTCTTTTAAGGCCTTTCAAACTGATAAAGGCGAGAGATTTTGACGTTTTCCTGCGTACCGTCGGTTCTGCAGAGCACGACTTTATCATTAACCGTTATTCTGCCGCGCTGGACTCTGCCGACACCTATACGTCCGATATAATCATCATAATCCAAGCTTGAGAAAAGACACTGAAGCGGATCGTCAACATCGCCCTCAGGCGGCTGAATTTCACTGATAATTTCTTCAAAAAGCGGTCGCATATCACCGCTTCTGTCATCGGGATTATGCGATGCATATCCGTCTTTAGCGGAAGCATATATAACCGGGAACTCAAGCTGATCGTCATTCGCGCCGAGTTCAATAAACAAATCAAGGACCTCGTCTATAACTTCGGCAGGACGAGCCCCCGGCCTGTCAATCTTATTAACAACAACTACTACTTTTTTATTAAGTGCAAGTGCCTTTTTTAAAACAAACCTTGTCTGCGGCATACAGCCCTCAAAGGCATCAACAAGCAAAAGAACACCGTCAACCATTGTGAGTATACGTTCAACCTCACCGCCGAAATCGGCATGACCGGGAGTATCGACAATATTGATTTTTATTCCTTTATAATGAACAGATGTATTTTTGGAAAGAATGGTAATTCCGCGCTCGCGTTCAATATCATTTGAATCCATAACGCGCTCCTGAACCACCTCATTATCCCTAAATGTACCGCTCTGTCTTAAGAGCTGATCCACAAGTGTAGTTTTACCGTGGTCAACGTGAGCTATAATGGCTACGTTTCTGAGATTTTCTCTGTATTTCAAACTATTCACCCTCACAAATTTTTTCACAGACATATATTTTACCATTACTGTTTAATATGTGCAAGCAAATTATAACACAATTGCGGCTTTACAAACGACTCAATTTTTTGTAAAATAGACAAAAAAGTATCCGGATGTGTTAATTTTGTTAAAATCAATTAAAGCAGTCTCATCACTTGAAAAAATTTTTATCGATTCAGATGTATCGGACCTCACGGAGTTAAAGCATTTTTCAATGCTGAAAAATGAAAAAAAGTCTTTTCAAATAGCTTTAGATATAACTGATAGTGAATTTACAAATATTGATATAGCCTCCTCGCTAAATGATTTTCTTAACATCTCAGTTGTCAAAAACGTGCCTAGCGACTTGGCGGCACCGAAAAGAACCGATAACTTTTACATAAAAAAAGTACCGGGACTATATCCAGATCTTTTACTTCCTGTTTCCGAAGGCTGTTCTTTTGACTCTTCCGGAACCTTCGCCTTTTGGATTGAAATTTCTCCTAGCGGGGAAAAACTTTTACCGAGCGGCAACCACAATATAGTAGTAACAGCAAGAACAAAGAGCATCTCATATAAAACAGAGTTATCTGTTGAAGTAATTGACGCACTTTTGCCAAAGCAAACTCTTATTTACACAAATTGGATTCACACCGACTGCCTTATGACGTATTACGGCTTCAAAGCATTTACCGATGAATATTGGGAAACATTGCGTAATTATTTAAATAAAGCCGTAAAATACGGTATGAACTGCGTTTTAACACCGATTTTCACACCGCCGCTTGATACCGAAATCGGCAAGGAACGTCCTACCGTTCAACTCGTTAAGATAAATACTGCCGGAAACGGTGCTTACTCTTTTGATTTTTCGCTATTGAAAAAGTGGATAAGCATCTCTAAAGAGTGTGGAATCGAATACTTTGAGTTGTCACACTTTTTCACACAATGGGGAGCGAAACACGCGCCTAAAATAGAAGCTTGCGTAAATGGGAAAGAGGAGAAAATCTTCGGGTGGAACACAAAAGCAACCGGAATTGAATACAAACACTTTTTACGTCAATTTGCCTTTGCGTTAAAAAGTTTTTTGCGAAAAGAAAATCTTGAAAACAATATATTGGTTCATGTATCTGATGAGCCCCCGTTCAGTTGTCTTATGTCATATAAAAAAGCAAGCAGAATAATCCATCATCTTTTCCCGGAATACAAAATAATAGATGCTATGTCTTCTTATCCGCTTGCTAAAATTTGCAATGTTCGCTACCCGATACCTGCTAATGACTATATTGATAGCTTTATAGGAAAACCGAAGAGCTTTGGACATATTATTGCAGCGCACAATCGTCAAAAAATGTTTCTAACAGATTTTTTTCAATGCCGTCTGTCAGGAACAGAATTCTCGGTTACCAAATGTACAAATACTCAGTCAAAGGATTTCTTCACTGGGGCTACAATTTTTACTTCAGTCAGTATTCCAGAAAGCCTATTGACCCATACAAGGTGACCGATGCCGGAAAAGCTTTTGCTTCGGGAGATTCTTTCGTAGTTTATCCGGGAGATAACTTTACGCCATTAAATTCCCTGAGGCTAAATGTGTTTTATGACGGACTGCAGGATATGATGGCGTTGCAGCTTTTAGAAACAAAAATCGGAAAAGAAGCCGTTGTTAAGCTTATGGAGGATTCTACAGACAAGCCTATAACCTTTTCCGAATATCCGCACAGTAATTCTTGGCTGCTTGAAAATCGCGAAAAAATAATCAGAAAATAAAAAATATATTTAATATCGATTCAAAATCAACAATTAAAAACGCTCTCATTTGAGAGCGTTTTTTATTACATAAACAAATACTCGAATTTTCGGCTGGTTGCCATTGAAAAGTAATTTTTTCCTGCAACTATTATATGGTCATTTACCCTAATTCCAAGCTTTTTAAGCATCAAAATAAGGGCTCGCGTCGCATCAACGTCGGCAGCAGAAGGAGCCGCAACTCCTGACGGATGATTATGCGATATAATTACCGAAGAGGAATTTGTGTTGATAGCCTCACTTACAAGCTTTCGCATATTAAGATCGGTGTAATCAGGATTACCTTCCGAAACTTCAATAAACTTTTTCACTTTGCAATTATTATCAAGACAAACAGCATAAAGCTTTTCGGTATTAGCCCCGATGAACCGCGACATAAAATATTTACCGGCAGCCTCAGCAGAATCAAGAACAATACTTTCGTTTTTGATTTTATCCTGCTCATAACGAGAAAACAGTTCCGGCATAAGCTTAATTAAGGTAGCTGTATTCTCTCCTACACCGACAACATTCATAAGCACATCTTTAGGTGCATCAAACACAGCCGAAAGAGAGCCGAATTCGTCAAGCAATCTGTGAGCAATATCATTTGTATCCTTTTGCGGAATGGAATAAAAAAGTAAAAGTTCAAGCACATTATGGTCGGCAAAAGTTTTCAAACCTTCGTGTTCAAATCTTTTCCTTACTCTTGCTCGATGGTTTTCGTGCAAATTACGGCTTGAGTCGGACATTTTATTTTATCTTTCTGCTGCCGGGCTTGACAAGCGGTAATCCGCTTTCACGGCAAAGCGGACAATTATCAGCTTCCCACGAAACAACGTCAGCCGAATATACAGCCTTATACGGAACGCCGAAATCAATTTTTCCGTCGGTTCTGTCTACAATAGAACCAACACCGACAACAACACCGCCTGCTTCTTTGACAAGATTTATTACTTCTCGAACAGAGCCGCCTGTGGTCACAACATCCTCTACAACAAGAACACGCTGACCCTTCTCAATAACAAAGCCTCGTCTGAGAGTCATCTTGCCGTTTTCGTCACGTTCGGTAAAAAAGTTTTTACATTTGAGAGCGCGGCTGACTTCATACGCCATTTGGACTGCTCCCATGGCGGGGCCGATTACTACTTCCACATCGTCATTTTTGAACTTATTAGCAAGATCTGCGCAGAGCTCTTCGCTGTACTTTGTATTACAGAAAATCTTTGCACACTGAAGATATTTATTTGAGTGTCTGCCTGATGTTAAAAGGAAATGTCCTTCCTGTAAAACACCTGCTTCTTTTAATACCTCAAGTACTCTTTCTTTAGAAAGCATAATTAACCTCCGAAATGTTTTTTTATATTATAACTCATATTTTCTCTTTTGAAAAGAGAAACAAGCGTAAAAAAAGTTCCGTTTATGATTTAAATATCCTTTTAAAGCTTTTACGCCACTTCAGCATATATAAAGTAATGAGTCGCGTAAGAGCTATATCATAGATTAAAAACACAACATTGCCGAGAGCCAACAAAATCCAAGCGGCCGCGGCACCATACTTTTTCATCTCTTCAAACGGCACCTTGAATACATAGGTGACAATCAAAAACGCCAATATCATTGAGATATTAAATATTATAAATTTAACGGTCCAAGACAGTGCTTTGTTGAGTTTTTTCTCAACCATAGCCTTAATAATCGGATAGTAGCCGAAAAACATCACATACATAACGGCCGCCTCTTTATCGGCAACAAGCAACATCGAGAGCAAGCCGACTACGAAATAAACACCGAAAGCCCATTTTTTGTTAACTTCAATAACTATTATAACAAGCAAAAGGCCGGCAATAGCAGGTATGGCATACGTAAGTGTCGGTATCGCCGAAGTCAAAAGCATAAGAACAATTGACAAAGCAGCAATAATACCGCCGATTGCGGTTTTCGTCGAATTTTTATAAAAGCTCTTATTCATAGCTCAGCACCATGGGATTAAATCGCCGCCCATACATTCGCAACAGCAATCGGCACACATAAGTCCCGAACAAATGTCACAAGCACTACACCCTGTTCCTTTTTCATGAGAAGTACGGTATCCGCCTGATGCGTTATTATTCAAATTGTTAAAAGCATCTGTGTATTCTCGATTCTGAGGTTCCATACTGCAAGCGGTGGAGTAATTTTTATATGCTTCATCAAACCAACCGCGCCTCTGCTGAACCTGACCTTTTAAAAAATACCACTCGGCATTTCTGATATCCTTCGGAATACCGTCAAGAATCGTTTCAGCATCATCAATTCTTCCGGACCGAATTTGCGCTCTTACATCCGGATACTGTGAATTTCCATAGCCGTTATCAGCACCGTAATAACCGTTGTGTTGAGCGGAAGTGTTGTAAGAAGGACCATAAGATGCAGCGTTGTCTCCATAGCGTTCGGCCATGATGGCATCGTATGCTCTGTCAAGTTCATCCATTTTTTTCTCGGCAATATCGGAGAGCGGACTGCTTGAATAATTGTCCGACTGATACTTTCTGGATAACGTTCGGTATGCTTCTTTTATTTCATCGTTTGAGGCATTTCTGCCGACACCAAGAACTCTGTACGGATCTGTATTCATTTATCTGCTCACCTCTTTATCTTTTTCAGTAATCATTTTTTGTTGATTCTCAAGACCATCAAAAATAATGTTTTCAAGAATTTCTTTATAGCATTTTATATCGAGCAAATTAAAAGCAAGCGCAGCTTCATTTGCGGTAAGCCGCAATGATTTGATTATAGGTTCACGATCAAACGCTTTGCTTTCAATCTTATATTTCTCAATGAACGGATTGTAATTATGACTCTTTAAATCTTTTGTAATATCATCGTATGCATCGGTCAGATATACCCATCTGCCGAGGCAATAACCGACTCTTTTCGATATGAGTCTCTTTTCTTCGTTTTGTATGCCGTAAGTCATTATAGCAGCCAAAGCCTTTGCACTTGGATCGGCCGCAAGATCTGTTGATAAGGTCTTTTCATTTTCAATTTGAGCTTGTTCGTTCATAGTTTTTTCTATAACGGCACACAAATTCGGATAAAGAGCTTTTGCTTTTTTATATTTTCTTTTCATATACAGTAATGCGAGTCGACAAAAAGATCTTTTGAAAAAGCCGCTGTCGTTAATACTGTCAATCAATTTAAAATACGATAAAATTACTGTAACCGACGCAACAAACTCAAACGCTTTGTCTTGCCCGCATATATAGCCGCATTTCTTGAGAGGATTAAACGGACACACACCTTTTTCGTATTTGCAATCCGCAACTTCGGAAATTGCAGCTCTGTACAAATAAAGAAAAGTTGCATCATAGCTCAAAAGACCTCTTGCAATAACGCCGTAATGTCTTCCGAGCGCACGACATACCGAGCAATAAGCGGCTTTATAGATTTCGTAATCTTTAATCTTAAGCTCAGGCTTATAAATCCTTACGTAGCCGAACATGTAAATCACCTCGCAGAAAGTACCGAGGACAAGTTCTCCATTATCTTTCCGGCAACCTCCGGTTTATTCATTGTATATATGTGTATGCCACTTACGCCGTTAGATATCAAATCTATTATTTGCTCCGTGGCGTATGCTATACCGGCTTGCTTTAAAGCTTCCGGATTATCAATAAATCTGTCCATCATACGTCTGAATCGCGGCGGTAATGAGGTCTGAGAAAGAGCGCAGGAACGCTTAATTTGTTTAGCGTTAATTACAGGCATAACGCCTGCTATAACCGGAACATCTATGCCCGCTTTCAATGCTCTGTAAAGAAAGCTGTACATTACATTGTTATCAAAAAACATTTGTGTAACTAAAAAATCGACGCCGCTGTCAACTTTTATTTTAAATTTTCAATATCCTTTTGCAGACTTTCGGCTTCCGGGTGACATTCCGGATAGCATGCAGCACCTATGCAAAAGTCACCTTTTGATTTAATAGCTTCAATCAATTCATATGCGTAATGATAATAATCGGGATTATCAGGGTCATATCCGTCCGGAAGATCTCCGCGAAGAGCAAGTATATTATTAACGCCGGCAGCACCGAGATCGTTTATAATTTTGTCAAGCTCTTTTTTGGTAGAAGAAGCACACGTAAGGTGAGCAAGTGCAGGAATAGAGAGGTCATTTTGTATATGAGCGGCTATTTTCGGAGTATTAACAGATGTACCCCCGCCTGCCCCGTATGTAACGCTGATGAAGTCGGGACGATAAACGGCAAGCTTATCAACGGCGTCCTCTACCGGCTTATAAGGTGCATTATTTTTAGGCGGAAAAACTTCAAATGACGTTGACAATCCGTTGTCCTTAAATGTCTCGGTTATTAACAAAAACGGTCACTCCAAATTTACTTTTATATTTTAATATAATAGCATAGCAAAAAATAATAGACAAGTAAAAACACTGATTTATCAACGAAATTTACAACTTTGTTAACAAAACAATAGGATAAAAAAGAAAAACCTACGGGTGAAAAGAATATCACCCGAAGCTTTTTATAGTAAAAATCAAACATCATTACCGAGGTTACATGTAAAAACGAACTCTATTTTGTCACCGTTCGTCAGCTTGTAGCTTTTGCATGAAACATTTGGCAGCACACCGTTAACCTTATACATCCATCCGCTTCCCTGACCGCAATCAAATTCTGCAAGACCGCTTATACTTCTTACATATCCTCCTGATGTAATCTGATAAGAAATGCCGTTAGCCTTTAATGTGCTTTTTAACACTCTCATAACAGAATCTCCGGTGTTAAATTCGTCTGTAACAGATTTTAGTATTATACCGTCAGACGGAATTGCGGCAGGCAAAGACATATTATGGCTGTTCGCATAGTTAACCGCATTAATGCAGGTTATTGATAATGTATAAGTGTTAGCTGTATTGTTTTCAATTTGTTCCGCATCGGTGCCGACGTTATTGTTGTCGTCAGTCTCCTTAACAGTGCCGTTATCATTTTTTATGTGCTTCTGTTTGGCTGAATTTTTTTCGATAGAGCGTAATTCACTCGCCGGTTCGAATCAGCACTAAAGCTTTCATCGACATTTTCGGTTGCGGATTCTGTTTCACACAGCGACGTACTTTCTGTGCTGTCAACAACTGTATCAGAAACAATGTCTTCACGTTTACATGAAGACATTGAAAATGCTAATATAAAGACTAAAACAACATAACAGAGCCTTTTGAGATTACTGCTCTTCATTATTCTTTTTTGAAGCAATAATGACACCCGAAAGTACCATTAAAGCGGCAGAAGACATTAAAATTATGTTTGAACTGCCTGTTCTCGGAATGTCGACAGTCTTAACGGTTGTTGCTTCAGCCGTTTCGGTTTTGGTAACCGATGTAGTACCTGACGTCTTATCAGAGCCGGGTTCCGGAGTCGGAGCATGCTCAAATGTGTAAATGTTGGCCTCGCCGTTTTTTAATCTCTCGTATGAATTAAGAGCCATAAGCATTTGATAAGAAGAAAGTGTATTCGGCTGATTGCTGTAGTCAAGCGCCGCACCCGTAGAAGAATCGACGAACTGAGCCAATGCAGACACGGGGTTGCCGTCGGCTTTAGAATATTCGCTTCCCGTGGGATCAATTCCAAGCATGCAAAGTGCGATTATCACCTGAGATGTGCTCTCACCGCTTTTAGAGTTCCAAGCCACATATCCAAAAGAACCGTCATCAAACTGTTGGGTTTTGATATAAGCGAGGGCTTTGTCAACAGAGTCTTTAACTCTTTCATCGGTATTATAGTATTTAGCCAAGGCCTGAACGGTCATAGCGGTTGTATCAACGTCCGATGATATTCCGTATCCCATATCTACGGTGCAATAAGGGAATCCACCGTCGCTTTGCTGACCGGCTATTATTGTTTTAAGCATTGTATCAAGCATCTCGGCACTTATATTTTCTTCTGCAAAGTTAAGAGCCGTAAGAGGATAAGTAATGCTGCTCATATAGGTTTGAGAGGAATAATCAACTGACTTCAGTGCGGAAATGAGGTCTTTTCCTCCGATATTTTCAGGATCCAATCCATACGCTTTAACCGAGAGCGCAATTCTTGCTAAATCACTCGGCTTTAATGACGCATAATTTTCTTTGACTGCGTTATTTATGTATTCCGAATATTCCGGATATACATCTTTTTCACCGCATCTTGAAAGTACAAAAACAGTCCAATCGGCGTCATTGTCAACAACCGAGGTATCCGAAAAATCAAATTGTGTGTTTTCGGGATTTGAAAGATATTTTTTTAAGACCCGACGAAAGGCCCTTTGTGTCCGCAGCAAAACCAGTAACAGTCAATACCGAAACGGCAACAATTACCGATATTAACGCTGCAAAAAATTTACTTGTTTTTCTTTTCATAGTGAAAACTCCTTTATAAATCTCACAGATAAATATTTTAGTAAATATCTGTAAAAGTCTTTACAAACGAATCGCTTAGGTTCTGCCTGTACGCTCCGCCCTTTCTGATTATTTCTTTGTGAATCGCTGAGCTTTCATGAACATCTTCGGATTTTTCATCAAAGTTTTTGATTACAAGTGCCTTCATAACCGACAAAGCCGTCGGCAGAGCACTGTTTACCGCACAATTCAAATGCTTAATACCATCAGTATCAATATATGTTCCGCTGTCTGAGACAAAAGGCGTGCACACTATTGAAATATCGGCTTCCGCATTTTGTTTAAAGTCAATTGCAATTAAAGTGCTTTTTTTAACATTATCGAATGTGCTCTTTACAAGAATACATACATCATTATAAGGCATATCATCAACTGATTTTACCCCGTATTTTTCAAAAGCTCTGAATGCAGCGGCAGACGGATTAAGCTCTGCAAAAACATTATCTGTAATATTAAATGCAGACTTGATTTCTTCCACGGTGACAGATGGACCGAGAACAACCGAAATATTACTTCTGTCAGCCTCCGAAACAATTCTTTTTGACCGCTTGCAGCATTTTTCTTTGGTTAGTTAACGCCTGGGCTTTTAAGTCGTTAAGGGCAAACACAGAGAACTTACCCGCTTTGCACAGCAGTACCGTTTTCCCCTGACGGTTTAATTCGAATTACAGTATTTCCGTATTTTGTGGATTTCGGTTTTGCAAAGTGCGGAGCAAAGATTACACACAGAATTTACGTATTTCTTCCTTAACGGTTAAGGTTTTTGACACACGGCTGTCTTTTCGATAATTGCACCCGTCGGACAAACAACCGCGCACTGACCGCAAAAAGAGCAATCCGTTTTTCGAGTGGCAGTCCAAACTCAGGCGAAACAACAGTATCAAATCCGCGACCGATAAGACCTAATGCCGTATTGCCCATTGCTTCGTCACAGACTCTGACGCAAAGTCCGCAAAGAATGCACTTGTCAACATTTCTTATTATAAGCGAAGATTTGTTTTCATTGTTTCTGCTGTGCTTCGCTCCATTAAATTTTTCCGGCTTAACATTGTATTTATTTGCATACTTTATAAGCTTACAATCAAAGAAATCATGGCAACCGCATTCAAGGCAGCGCATTGCCTCGGCTTTGGCCTGCTCCTCGGTAAATCCCTTAGAGACTTCCTTAAAGCTGTTTTTCCTCTCGAGTGCAGGTAAAACATCTGCAGTCTGGCGTTTTGCTTTTTCAAATCGGGCAAAATAATCCGATGGCAATTCTCTTTCAACTCGGAAAGGCTTTTTTGTATTTTACGCTTTCGCCATTTAAAAATCTGTCAATGACCACGGCTGCTTTTTGTGCTTCTCCGATAGCCGAAATTGCAATATCGGCGCCTTTATTTGTAATGTCACCTACTGCAAAAACTCCGTCAAGCGACGTTCTGAATGTTCCCTCATCGGCAAATATAGTATTACGTTTTGTCGTATCCAAACCGTCAAGACCTGATAAATCCGGATGTTGACCGATAGCCATAACGGCAGAGTCTAGATATAACATTTCCGTGTCACCGACAATCGGTTCAGGCCTGCGCCTTCCGCCCGAATCCGGCTCACCGAGCTTCATTTTTTGCAGATTTACGGCTTTAAGCTTTCCGTTTTCTCCTACAAATTCAATGGGATTATTGAGAAATTTAAACTCAACACCCTCTTCGGTTGCTTCAGTTATCTCAAGCTCTTCGGCAGGCATTTCATTTCTTGTACGGCGATAAATAACATAAACCTTTTCAGCCCCGAGACGAACTGCGGTGCGACACGCATCCATTGCGGTGTTTCCGCCGCCTATAACGGCAACAGTTTTGCCTATTACCGGAGCATTCCCAAGCGACACTTCTCGCAAGAAATCAATACCACCAAAAACACCGTTCAATTCTTCACCGGGAATTCTCATTGAGCTGCTTTTCCAAGCTCCGGCAGCTACAACTACGGCATCAAAATCGTGTCGTAATTCTTCAAGTTGAATGTCGCGGCCGAGCCTAACATTATTTTTTAAATTAACTCCGAGAGCTTCTATCTGTGAAATTTCTCTGTCAAGAAGCTTTTTAGGCAGTCTATACTCAGGTATACCGTATCGGAGCATTCCGCCCATTTTCGGCATCATATCAAACACATTGACGCTGTGCCCCAGCCTCCTGAGAAAATAGGCGGCTGTCAGTCCTCCCGGCCCGCCGCCGACAATTGCAACACGTTTGCCCGTGTCAGGCTCGACGTAAGGCACATACTTGTCGTTGCTTGCCATATCCATATCCGAAGCAAAAGCTTTGAGACCGGCTATTGAAATAGGTTCGTCAACAAATTGTCTTCTGCACTTTTTTTCACAAGGATGCGGACAGATTCTACCTATGGATGACGGCAGAGGAATTTTATCTTTTATCAGCTTAACCGCTTCTTTATATTCCCCGTTTGCAATAAGCCCCACATACCCTTGACAGTCCGTATTAGCCGGGCAAGCAAGTGTACACGGTGCTTTACAGTCTCCATCATGATCAGATAAGAGAAGCTCTAAAGCCGTTTTACGGGCACGCAGGATTCGCTCACTTTCAGTATGTATAATCATACCGTCATTAAGCTTTGTTGAGCAAGCACGTAAAAGCTTCGGTATTCCCTCAGCCTCGACAACACAAAGTCCGCAGGCACCGTACAGCTCAACTCTTCCGTCAAAACAGAGATTCGGTATTTCTATGCCGTTGTCGGCAGCAGCCCGTAACACGGTAGTGCCTTCGGGTACATTTATTTTTTTACCGTCAATAATAACACTGATTTCTTTCATCATAACACCTCTATCGCACCGAAACGACAGTTTTCTTTACATTTACCACACTTAATGCATTTAAGCGAATCTATTTCGTGCGGTTTTTTCACAGTACCGCTTATTGCAGATACAGGACAGTTTCTTGCACATAATGTACATCCGACACATTTATTTTTATCTATTTTATAAGTAACCAACGCTGTGCATTCGCCGGCAGGGCATTTTTTATCTTTAATATGCGCTTCATATTCATTCCTGAAATATTTAAGCGTCGTAAGCACCGGGTTAGGTGCAGTTTGACCTAGGCCGCAAAGCGCACCGTCTTTAACGGCATAGCAAAGCTCCTCAAGTAGCTCTATATCGCCTTCCTCACCTTTACCGTCAACTATTCGCGTAAGGATTTCAAGCATACGCTTTGTTCCGAGACGGCAGTGCACACATTTACCGCATGACTCTTTAGCGGTAAAATCAAGGAAGAATTTCGCCATACCGACCATACACGTGCTCTCATCCATAACAACCATACCGCCCGAGCCCATAATTGCCCCAGTAGCACCGAGTGCTTTATAATCAATAACGGTATCAAGTAAGTCATTCGGAATACATCCGCCGGAAGGACCGCCCATCTGAACGGCTTTAAATTTTTTATCTGATTTAATTCCTCCGCCGATGTCAAAGATAACATCACGTAAGGTCTTTCCCATCGGAATCTCAACAAGACCGCCTTTTTTAATTTTACCTGTAAGCGCAAATACCTTTGTACCCTTGCTGTCGGCGGTTCCCATAGAGGCAAAAGCGGCTCCGCCGTTTAATATTATCCACGAAACATTGGCAAAGGTTTCAACATTATTTATATTAGACGGCTTATGCCAGTAACCGGCCTGTGCCGGAAAAGGAGGCTTGAGGCGCGGCATACCGCGTGAACCTTCAAGAGACTCAATAAGCGCGGTTTCTTCTCCGCACACAAAAGCACCGGCTCCTGCCTTAATTCGCATTTTACAAGAAAATCCACTACCGAAAATATTGTTGCCGAGATAACCTTTTTCGGTTGCTTGTTTTATGGCTTTTTCGAGTCGTTTTATAGCAAGCGGATATTCCGCCCTTACATAAACAATTGCTTCTTTCGCACCTATGGCATACGCACCTATAAGCATACCCTCTATCAGGTTATGCGGATCGCCCTCGATAACAGCCCTGTCCATAAATGCGCCCGGGTCACCCTCATCAGCATTACAAATCAAATATTTTTCCGTGCCGTCTGAAGAACGCGCGGCATTCCATTTAAACCACGTCGGGAACCCGGCACCGCCGCGACCGGCAAGGCCGGAAATTTTGATTTCCTCAATTACCTGCTCAGGCGTCATTTCGGAAAGAACTTTTCTTACAGCCTTATATCCGTCTGTATTTTCGTAGTCGCTGATCTTTTCAGGATTTATAATGCCGCAATGCCTCAAAGCAATTCGAGTCTGCTTTTTTAAAAAGAGCTCGTCGTCCTCGGATATTTTAAGGTCCTCTACCGTTGACAAATCATCGGAGTTAACTGCCTTTGCTATTCTCTCGCAGTCGTTTTCCGAAACCTTTACAAGCCGCGTAAGAGTGCCGTTATCGTAAATGTCAACAATCGGCTCCAAGAAGCACATACCTATACATCCTGTTATGGTAAGTTCGTTACTCTTGTCCAAAGCAGACGCAAGCTTGTCATAGACCTTAGCTGCTCCTGCAGCTATACCGCAGCTGCCTTCTCCAACTACAATTTTCATAAGGCGCACTCCTTATCTCTTATATCGTTGATTATTTTTTTTGTCTTATCCGGGGTAAGCGAACCATATGTTTCACCGTTAATCATCATAACCGGAGAAAGACTGCAGCAGCCGAGGCACGCAACATTTTTAAGCGAAAACAGACCGTCGTCGGTTGTTTCACCGTCGTGTATGCCGAGGGTTTCTATAATAGTTTTTTCAATCAGATCGGAATTGTTTACGTGACACGCAGTACCCTTACACAACATAATAAGGTATTTGCCGACTGGTTTTAACCTGAATTGAGTATAAAAAGTCGCAACGCCCATTATCTTAGCGGGTTTTATACCCGTTTTATCTGAAATATATTTTATTACGTCGGTCGGCAGATAGCCGTAAATATCCTGTGCTTTTTGCAGTATTGTAATAAGGCTGCCGGGAACAGCTGCATATTCATCCAACACATCGTCAATCAGCGAAAGATTGATTTTATTCTTATCGCAATTACATGGACTCATGATTTCTTCCTCCAAGGTCAGTTAAACTTAAAAATATAATAATATACAATCACAAAAAAAGCAATTTAAAAATATTGTAACTTTAGCAGAAAAAACTGTTAACTATCGACACACAGACGAAAAAGTTGTAAAATAAAATTAGTTTTTTCAGAGGTGTATATATGATAAATAAATATTTAACTGAAATGCATTTGCACACAAAAGAAACCAGTAATTGCGGTAAAATGCCGGCGGCGGAAACAGTTGAAAGCTATATATCTCTCGGATATAATACAATAGTCGTAACCGATCATTTCAGCACACACACTTATTACAAATATAATTATGACAGTCTTAATTGGCAGGATAAAGTTGACATTTTTTTGAAGGGCTTTAATTCAGCCAAAGAAGCGGCAAATGGTCGAATAAACATATTACTGGGCATGGAGCTTCGTTTTGATTCCGATAGCGACCCGAACGATTATCTAGTTTACGGCGTAGAAGAGAGTTTTTTTGAGAGATAATAAAGATCTTTTAAATATGAATATATCAAGCTTTTCCGCGCTTGCGCAAAAAAACGGCTTAATGATATATCAGGCTCATCCGTTCAGATTCGGAATGAAAATAACAAATGTCAAATATCTTGACGGGATTGAAGTGTGCAACAGAAATATTGAACATGACTCACACAACGACATTGCTGCTCTTTGGGCGGAAAAATTCGGGCTAAAAGAGACAGCCGGATCAGACCACCATCAAAAAGGAAATGAGGGACTTGCCGGAATTATCAGCAGACATGAAATTACTTCGAATAAAATACTTTTAGATACTCTGGCAAATCAAGATTATACGCTTTACGAAAAAAAGCTCTGAGATATCTCAGAGCTTTTTAATATTATCTTGTCGGCTTAACTCCGGCAGGAAGATTCGGCATATTATCGTAAACTGGAATAAGAAAAGTAAATGAGTTTGAAAGCTGCCCCATATTACTGTACTTATTATATGTTCTTATTCCTTCTGAGCTTGCGGCCATTATGTTTGACATGTACTGATGTGAATACAGACCGCCGTTTGCAACCACATCAAACTTTTGAAGATACAGAGTATTTTGACCGACACTGATATAGCCCGTAGCTATGTATTTAGCCCCGCCGAGTATCGCTTTATATCTGCTGTTCCAAGGACGCAAGTATTTTTCATTGGATGAGGGCGTTGAAGCCCATTTAAGCGCATTTATTACCGGATCGCTGCTTTGATAAGCACCGATATTATAATAATTATATATTCCCTCATACCCGGGCTCTGTACCGCTTACGGAGCGACTGCCGTTAGAGCCAACCTCCTGAATAACTCGCGATACCAAATGATATGGACTGACGTCATACAATTCGGCGGCGTTCATAAACGCCTGTGCATATGTTACCGTAACATCAGTCTCTGTATTATTACCGATCGTTTTTCTTGAACCGCCTACATATTGAAATAATATCATAGCATCGGCAACATCAATCTCACCGTCTCCGTTAAGGTCGGCAATATCTTTGCCGCTGCCTAAGTCAGCAAGGTTGCCTGCAGAATACTGAAACAGCATCATGGCGTCCGCTATGTCGGTTTTATTGTCCGAATTTAAATCACAAGAGCCTCCGACATTCTCTTTTTCTCCGGTACTGATTTTGGAATCTTCCATAAAAGTCCCTTTTAACATTGATTCGACGCCGGAAAGCGTTTGTGCATTTTTATCATAGGACAATGTTTCGAATTGGAAAATGTCGCTTTCTTTTGTCAAAAAGTTTCTCGGATCAAGATAATATGAGACAACATCGCTTGACGCTTGAAACCAAGTCTTGCCGTCAATCGGTGTCCAAGTGCCTGTTGACGGATTATATGTTTTTATCTGTCGTGGATAAGTATTTTTTATCGTACGGAGGGACTTGAAGAGCACTTCTGCCGCTAAACGTTTTCATTTTCAAGCACCTCATCCCACGAAAGACCAGTATATAAAAACTTAAAATTCCAATTCGAATGTGCTTTTTTTAGATTATCTATATAGCTTTTATAGAGTTCGGGGGCTTCGTCCGAGATACCGCTGTCGCTTGTAACGGTAACAAGTCCCGTTGAAATATAACAGTTTTCGTAAAACTTACCGCCGTAATTAAATTCAACTCTGTACCAATCTTTAGAAGTTGTTCCGTCGTTACACTTGACCCTGTCGATAATGATTATCTGAGTGTTCGCCGGAAGATTTTCATAAACCAATGAGTACGATCTTCCGGGCCCGCTTCTGACGTTTGCTTGACTTTTAACTACACCGTTTTTTGCAGTCGCAAAAGCCGGAATAGACAGAACAATCACCAATACGGCTGTAATTAATATTATTTTAAAAATTCTGCGGCTTTTCATAATACTGTCCTTTTATTATTTATAACAATAAAATAACAAAATATCGACAAATAATCAAGTCTTATTTTCAGATATCACATCATTCAAATAGCAAATTATGCCTTTTGCTATACCGTCAGCTATAACTTCTTGTGAATCACGGTTGCTGAGTACGGTACACTCTATGGGATTTGAAAAATAACCACACTCCACAAGAACCGACGGACATTCCTCAATTCTTGTAACCTTATACGGAAAGAAGCGTTTGCTGCCGTCCGGCTGTATAATTTTAGCTCTCATACCGGGGTTATCTGCATAAATATTTTTCCAACTCTCTTCAAGTCCGCTTAAAATAAGACGTGCAGGCAATTCAGAATTTGCTCTGTAATAATACACTTCGGGACCCGAAAGAGACGATGCACTCTCGGAAAAATTGTTATGTACCGAAACAAACAAATCAGCGCCGCTGTAACGAGCCATAGACTGTCTTTTATCAACAGACAAAAAAGTATTATCGGAACGTGTCAATATAACATTTACTCCTGCTTTTTCCAAATTTTCCTTAACCAAAATAGTTATATTAAGGTTAACCTCCGACTCATATATACCGTTCACACCGATAGTTCCGCAATCCTTACCTCCATGGCCGGCATCAAGTGCTACGATTGCATCTGACAGTTTGTCCGGCGCATCCTTGAAAACAATTGACAGCTTGCCGTCTGCCGTATAGGAAACGGTGTAACCGTAAAACACACCCGGTGTTTTAAGATACAGACGCAATACACAAGTTCCGTTATCACATTTTAGCCATTCGCCGCGATCTATTATTTTGCTGCCGTTAAAATTGAGTTTTCCGACAGCACTGTCAGTATAGTAAAAAGTAAATCCAAATACGATGCATTAAAAGATTTAACATTATATGCACGTTCAAGATAACCGGTATAGTATTGTTGATCGGGAAAATCTGTATTAAACGGTACTTTCCAATCAGTTTTAAGCAATAAAACTGTCTGATTTTCTGTGTTTACGGAGGCAACGCTTATTGAATTTTCAGGCAAAACAAAGCCGTCAACAACATTGCACTCGTCTTTTTTTATTATTTTGCCTGAACCGAGGAACACATATTCTTTATTATCAATGATTTTTTCATCAACGTAGTAATCAATCGTACCGTCCGGAAGCGGTGAACAATGCGGATCAGATTTATCACTCACGCTGTCGGCAGGTATAGTTTCGGAATAAGGAACGTTTATTATACACAGCTTTGCCTGTCCCAATCCATAATTATCGGTATAAGAAATATTTTTCACAGCGGAATTATTATCGGTATAACGAAAAACAGATAATGACTCAGCACTATTTGAACTGACAGCAAACAATGCAATTGCCGCCGTTAAAATAACGAGACACAATATGAGTATTACACGTTGTTTATTAAACAATTCTTTTAATCCTTGCATCTTAACATCCCACATCAATTTTAATTATTATAACACATTTTTCATGTTTAGGTATTCCTTTTCGGCATTTTCCGACTTGTTTTCCGCAAATAAATAAGAATAGGAGTACACGGAAAAACCGCAGTAATTATCCTTCCTTCTTGAATATCTTATTTCTTCTGAACATATATTGCCGTTTTCACACCATTCATTTATTCCGTCCCCCGCATTGTCGTCCGTTTTTCCGCTTTTATAATATGCCAGACCTACACACAGCTTAACATTACCGCTTTTAACCGCCTCCGACCATAGATTTAACATTTTTAAAAACGGCTTACTGCTGTTTTTAAAACCATAATAAAGCTGTGGCATAATAATGTCCGCGTATCCCCTTTGTGAGCACCACTTTAAAACGTCCGCGTACAACATTGAGTAATTTTTTTCTATATCCCCTGCAGGACTTATCACAACTTTCACGTCTTGTTTTATTGACTTAACGGAGGAATACAGCCCGCTTATAAAAGTATTAACATTTTCCCTGCGCCAATCATCAAGAGACAGCTCACCCCCTTCATTGCGATAATTTGTATATAAATCAACATCAATTCTTTCATCGACGGTCGGATAAAAATAATCATCCATATGTATAGCCGATATATTGTAATTTTTCACTATTTCGCGAACGCCGTCGATGATTATTTTCTGTGCTCTTTTTGATGATGGATTATAATAAATTCCGCTGCCCGTTATTATCAGATCATCTGTCAAAGGATTATCTGTGTACCATTGTTTAGCCGGGTTTAATTCGCTTAAGTCGTCAAAATTATCTTTATAGCTTACGCGGTACGGATTTATCCACGCCTCAATTTTCAATCCGTATTTTTCTGCTTCATTTGTTGCTATAAGAAACGGATCATATCCGGGATTCTTTCCCTGCTCGCCTGTTATATAAGATGACCATGGAAAAATTTCGGAGGAGCAGAAGCTGTCAGAAAAGGGTCTGACCTGAAAAATAACAGTATTAAGCCCGAATGCTTTGATATTTTCAAACATTGTATCGATCTTATTTTTAAACTCTTCGGCAGTTCCGCCACCGACTGATTTCATTGACAATTCATTGTAGTTTATCCACACGCCGCGATATTCATCAGCGATAATATCATCGGTGTTAGGGCAGTTGTCGTTACCGCTGTCAAATGATGCGCTTTCGGGTTCAGAAAGATTTAAGTTCTTCAGGCTGCATGACGATAGAAGCAGCAACACAAATAAAATAACAGTAACTTTTTTAAACATTTAAAGCCTTCCTTTTCGCATTGACAAGCAAATGATTAAATTATATTATAGTAGCGGTGATATTATGGATGCTTGGCAATACATACTTGTCTACTACATTTCTATTTCAATCCCGTCGGTAATTATAACCGTTTACGACAAAATAGCTGCAATAAAAAAAGCCGTGAGAATTCCCGAAAGGACTCTAATGACTTTTGCCGCCCTCGGAGGAGCTGCCGCAATGTATGTAACTATGAAGGCAATAAGGCATAAAACTCTTCACAAAAAATTTATGATAGGTTTACCGGTATTTATTATTTTACATACATTGATTATAGGTCTTTCGTATTACTTTTTAATAACAAAATAGTAAAGATTTGGTAAAAACCATGTTGATGCAACTTAATTTTTTTGTTTTTCCCCGACCGTAAACAACCTTAAATTAAAAGATGCAAATAAAATATTTTTTCAGATAGCAAAAGACAGCATAGAGAGTAAAAATTACTCTTTATGCTGTCTTTTTTGATTAATATTTTGCTGTAATCCGTCTTTTTAAAACAACAGACGGTTTAGAAAGTATAATTACTTGAATTATCGGTCCTCTCTGAAATATGAAAGTCCGAGTGATGCCGGTCCCTGGTTTTCTTTCTTATCTCTTACACTTACAAGAATAAGAACAACTATGGTGACTACATAGGGTATCATCTTGTAAAGCTCCTGTGTGCGGAGTGCACCCGGAACATAAAGATAAACAATATAGAGTCCGCCGAATACTATAGAACCGAGTATGCTGAGATTCGGACGCCAAATAGCGAATATAACAAGCGCAATTGCAAGCCAGCCTCTGTCGCCGAAGCCGTCATTTGACCAAACGCCGTTGGCGTAATCCATTACATAATAAAGACCTCCGAAGCCCGCAATAACACTTCCTATACAGGTAGAGAGATACTTGGCTCTGTTTACGTTTATTCCTGCAGCATCTGCTGTTGCAGGATTTTCGCCTACCGCACGAAGATTTAATCCGTGACGGGTATGATTCAGGAAATATGAACAGATAATTGCTATTATTACAGCTGCATATGCCAAAAATCCGTACGATAAAAACAGCTTACCGAACCATCCGGTGGTTTCTGCTCCCGGTAATGTTGTTCTGAAGTAATTGCTTGTTGTTGTAAGTGCTACCGACGGAACGTCTGAACCTACAAGTTTAATAAGAGATCCTACCGAAAAAGTTACCAAAGCCCGTACCAAAAGTAGTAAGTGCAAGACCCGTTACATTCTGATTGGCTCGTAAAGTACTGTGAGGAAACAATAAATCAAACCTGCGAGTAAAGAACCCAAAGCGCAGCACAAAAGCGGAATCATAACCGCAAGAAATCCGACTGCATCGGATGGAGACGAGAGCGAATTTTCATAAAGAAACGCACCTATAACACCGCTCATACCGCCGATGTACATAACACCCGGGATACCGAGATTAAGGTTTCCGGACTTTTCAGTCATAATTTCGCCCGTCGAACCAAAAAGGAGCGGTATACCCTGCATTATAGCTCTATGGAGAAAAGTAATCAATGAAAACATTTTACTTTACCTCCTTTTTCGTTTTTCTGAACTTCAATTCGTAGTTAATAAAGAATTCACTACCTATGATAAAGAACAGAATTATACCGGTCAATATATCAGAAAATGATTCGTTGAGATTAAACACCATTGAAATCTGACTGGCACCCGCATCGAGGAAAACAAGTAGGAAGGATGTCAAAATCATATAAATCGGATTAAACTTTGCAAGCCAGGATACCATTATTGCAGTAAATCCCCTACCGTCTGCCGTTGTCGACGAAATGGTATGATCGGTTCCGCCAACAAGTAAAAATCCGGCTATACCGCAAATAGCACCCGAAAGAAATAAAGTTCTCATAATAACCTTTTTTACATTGATACCTATGTATCTTGCCGTATTTTCAGATTCACCTACAACCGAAATCTCATAGCCGTGCTTACTGTACTTGAGATATACATACATAGCAATCATTATTACCAAAACAATTATTATATTCAGAAGATAATCATACTTACCGATTGTGGGAAGCCAACCGTCCATGGTATTGCTGTTAATAACACCAATCTTGCCAGAGCCCTTGGGATTTTCCCAATACATACAGAAATACGAAACAATCTGAATTGCAACATAGTTCATCATTAATGTAAATAAAGTTTCATTTGTATTAAACTTAGCTTTAAATACCGCGGGAATCAAAGCCCAAACGGCACCTGCAATAATGCTTGCAACAAGCATTATAATAATCAAAAATGCATTGGGGACTTTGCCGCCGAGCAAAATCATACATGCCGC
>ENA-OQMX01000047-OQMX01000047.1-human-gut-metagenome-genome-assembly--contig:-NODE-47-length-30122-cov-3.305418_pt1 | contig 30122 bp, 23 predicted proteins | sample MGYA00242622_ERZ504866 | MGnify/ENA primary metagenome ERZ504866 (study PRJEB26092, sample SAMD00036422) | human gut metagenome | host: Homo sapiens | study: EMG produced TPA metagenomics assembly of...
TAAAATAACGGACGATTTGGCAAAATACGGGACTATACGGCAAGGCAATATAATAATCTTACATACGGCTGCACATACAGAATTTACGGATATTTTTTCGCATTTAGTTGCGAAAACGTTTCCGCTGTGATAAAATTCTTTTGTATTTTACGGGCGCGGCGGCTTTGCGCCTTTGCCTGCTTTAACGGAGTTGAGATTGATGAAAACTGCAATTGTTACGGGCGGTTCGAGCGGAATAGGACTTTCCTGCTGCCGTAAGTTTCTTGAAAACGGATACAGGGTGTATGAGCTGAGTCGCCGCGAGCCGAAGATTCAAACGGTCGGCGTTAAGCATATCTCGTGCGACGTCACGGATGAGCACTCGGTTTCCGAGGCATTCAAAAAAATATATAATGACAGCGGAAGCATTGATATACTTGTGAATAATGCAGGCTTCGGCATCTCAGGGGCGGTTGAATTCACAGAGCTTGCAGAAGCTAAAAAACAGTTTGACGTCAATTTCTTCGGCTGCTTTATTTGCTCAAAAAACGTAATTAAATATATGAGACTTCAAGGCGGCGGAAGAATTGTTAATCTCAGCTCTCTCGCGGCTCCGCTTGCCATACCGTTTCAGGCGTTTTATTCGGCGTCAAAGGCGGCTGTAAATTCGCTGACTCTGGCTCTTGCAAACGAGGTGCGACCGTTTAATATAAAGGTCTGCGCCGTAATGCCGGGCGATGTTAAAACGGGTTTTACCGCGGCAAGAGAGAAAAATACCGCCGGTGACGAATTTTACGGCGAAACACTTAAAAGAGCGGTTGCCGGTATGGAGCGCGACGAGCAAAACGGTATGTCGCCGGACGATATAGCCGATGCGGTGTATGCTGCGGCAACCAAAGCTCGTCCGAAGCTTTTGTCTACAAAAGGCACTAAATATCATCTGTTTTTGGCACTTTCAAAGGCATTGCCGGTTTCTCTTGTGAACATCATAGTCGGAAAGCTTTATTCTTAATAAATCGGGGCGTAAAGCAATACTGTTATTAGCTGCTTTTGCCCCGTTTTCTTGTTATTCAATAAAAACACATTCGGAGGTACTATGCAAAATTTTGTAGAGCTTATTCAGAATATCAACAGTAAGGTAAACAGCGTCGTTTGGGGGCCTCCGATGCTCATATTGATGCTGCTTACCGGTCTTTATCTCACGTGCGGTACGCGATTTTTTCAAATACGCCGTTTTTGCTACACAATTAAAAATACGGTTGCCGCAATTTTTAAAGACCGCAAGGTAACAAAAACCAAGGACGAAAAAGCCATATCGCAGTTTCAGGCACTTGCAACGGCTCTTGCCGCAACGGTAGGCACGGGCAACATTGTAGGCGTAGCCACCGCTATTTCCTCCGGCGGAGCGGGTGCGGTATTTTGGATGTGGATTTCTGCTTTGCTCGGTATGATGACGAGCTTTTCCGAAAATGCGCTCGGCATATATTTCCGCAGAAAAAACGAAAAAGGCGAGTGGGTGGGCGGCCCTATGTATTATATTGAAAAGGGACTCGGTCAAAAGTGGCTTGCGGTTATATTTTCTGTTTTTTGTCTGTTCGCGTCGTTCGGAATAGGCTCGGTGGCTCAGGTCAACGGAATATCCACGGCGCTTAAGGGTTCGTTTAATATACCGGGCGTTGTCACGGGGATAGTCGTTTGCGCCCTTATAGCCGTTATAATTTACGGCGGACTGAAAAGAATAGTCACGGTGACGGAAAAATTTGTGCCTTTTATGGCGGCGTTTTACATAATAGGCGCGCTTATAATAATAATCGTAAACTTCCGCCATATAGGCGACGCTTTCGGCGAGATATTTTCGGGGGCGTTCAGTATGCGCTCCGTCGGAGGAGGCGTTATGGGATACGGTATTTCAAGAGCCATGCGTTTCGGTGTGGCGCGCGGAGTATTTTCTAATGAGGCGGGCCTCGGCTCGTCGGTAATGGTCCATTCCTCCTCTGATGCCAAGGAACCCGTAACACAGGGTATGTGGGGCATATTTCAGGTGTTTTTTGACACCATTGTTATATGCACCCTTACGGCTCTCGTAATACTGACTACCGGGGCAAATCTGCAAAGCGGACTTGAGGGAGTCAATATAACAATATATGCCTTTGAGAGCGTGCTCGGCAAATGGGGCTCCTATATAGTATCCATAGGTATAGTTATGTTCGCTTTTTCAACCATACTCGGCTGGTCGGTGTACGGCTCGCGCGCCGCAGAATATATAGGCGGAAAAAAGCTGACTGCGGTGTATAAAATAATATTTCTCGCAATGACATTTATAGGTGCCGTGTCGAGCATTCAGCTTGTTTGGGATCTTTCCGATACGTTTAACGGTCTTATGGCTTTGCCGAACCTTATAGGTCTGTTGCTTTTGTCGGGGACGGTGTTTAAAATAACCAAAAACTACGAGCAGAGAGTGATAGGCGGCAAAAAGATAAAGCCGATGCTGTCTTTTTATGACCGTGAGAAATAATTTTCGGTATTCACATTTAACTCCGAATTTGATATAATATACGGGATTTAAAAAGATAAAAGAGGAAATTTATGTCAGGTAAAAAGGACTACATCAGAAATTTTTGCATAATTGCCCATATCGACCACGGCAAGAGTACGCTTGCCGACCGTTTGTTGGAGCTTACGGACTCCGTGGCGAAGCGCGATATGGAGGCGCAGCTTCTTGACAATATGGATATTGAGCGTGAACGCGGCATAACCATTAAGGCACGTGCCGTGAAGCTTGATTACAAGGCTGCCGACGGCAAAAAATATGAACTGAACTTAATAGACACTCCCGGTCATGTTGACTTCAACTATGAGGTGTCGCGTTCCCTTGCGGCATGCGAGGGAGCTGTGCTGATAGTTGACGCGTCACAGGGGATAGAGGCTCAAACTCTTGCAAATACCTACCTTGCGCTTGACTACGACCTTGAAATTGTACCGGTAATAAATAAAATCGACCTTCCAGCCGCAGAGCCGGAGCGCGTTGCTAAAGAAGTGGAGGACGTTATAGGCATACCGTGTATGGATTCGCCGCGAATTTCGGCAAAAACAGGCGAGAATGTCCCCGCTGTGCTCGAGGAAATCGTAAACCTTGTGCCGCCTCCGGATGATAACGATTCAAAGCCGCTCAGAGCGCTTGTATTTGACTCCGTATATGACAGCTATCGCGGTGTAATTGTCTATGTCAGAATAGTTGACGGTGTGGTAAGGCCGGGGCAGACCATGCGTCTTATGGCTACGGGTGCCGAATTTACAATTGTGGAAACGGGATATATGCGCGCCAAGAGCTTGGAGCCGACAAAGCAGCTGTCCTCGGGCGAGGTCGGTTATATCACCGCTTCGATTAAAACCGTAGGCGATGCGCGCGTAGGCGATACCGTGACTCTTGCCGAAAATCCGGCTTCGGAGCCGCTTGCAGGATATCGCAAGGTAAATCCGATGGTTTTCTGCGGAATTTATCCGGCGGACGGAGCGGATTATGAGGCTCTTAGGGATGCTCTTGCCAAATTACAGCTGAATGACGCCTCGCTCTCGTTTGAACCCGAGACGTCAAGTGCCCTCGGCTTCGGCTTCAGGTGCGGTTTCTTGGGGCTTTTGCACCTTGAAATCATACAGGAACGCCTCGAGAGAGAGTATGACCTCGACCTCGTAACAACAATACCTTCGGTTGTTTACAAAATACATCTTACCGACGGAAACGTAGTCGAAATAGACAATCCGTGCAACTACCCCGACCCCGCAACAATCGATTTTGCGGAGGAACCCATGGTTGAGGCGCACATCTTTTCTCCTAAGGATTATGTGGGAGCCATAATGGACCTTTGCCAGGACAGACGCGGCGAATATAAAGAAATGACGTATCTTGACGCCGACAGGGTGGACTTAAAATATATACTCCCGCTTAACGAAATAATCTACGACTTCTTTGACGTCTTAAAATCGCGTACGCGCGGCTATGCTTCGTTTGACTATGAGCTTTGCGGCTACCAAAGGTCAAGCCTTGTAAAGCTCGACGTTCTTTTGAACGGCGATATGATAGACGCCCTCTCGTTTATTATTCACTCCGAAAAGGCTTATCCGAGAGCGCGCAGAATAGCCGAGAAGCTTAAGGACAATATTCCACGCCAGATGTTTGAAATCCCCATTCAGATAGCCGTGGGCGGCAAGGTAATAGCGCGCGAAACCGTAAAGGCAATGCGCAAGGACGTGCTCGCTAAATGCTACGGCGGCGATATAACGCGTAAAAAGAAGCTGCTTGAAAAGCAAAAAGAGGGTAAAAAGCGTATGCGCAAGTTCGGTACGGTAGAAGTTCCGCAAGAGGCGTTTATGGCTGTGCTTAAATTAGACGATGAATAATATAGGACTGTATATTCACATTCCGTTTTGCAATTCAAAGTGCCCGTATTGCGATTTTTACTCGTTTCGCGCCGATGACGATACAAAAAACAGATATGTTTCGGCTGTTTTGCGAGAACTTCGGAACAATTCAAAACAGCTTAATTGTAAAGCTGATACTCTTTACATTGGCGGCGGAACTCCGTCGGTTTTGGCTCCGGATTATCTTTGCCAAATCATAAACGGCGCAAAATCAACGTTTTTGACCGATGATGCGGAAATAACGGTAGAGTGCAACCCGTTTTCGCTCGGTGACGAATTCTTTGAAAAAGTAAGCGAGTGTAAAGTGAATAGGCTTTCCATTGGCTTGCAGTCGGCAAATGACGGCGAACGTAGGATTTTAGGCAGACGAGCCGGCAAAAGCGAGGTTCAAAGTGTCGTTTCACGGGCAAAAAAAGCGGGAATAAATAATATTTCGCTTGATGTCATGCTCGGCGTGCCGGGTCAAACAAAAGAGAGCCTTAAAAGCACGCTTGATTTCTGCATTTCTTCGGGTGTGCCGCATCTCAGCTGCTACATTCTCAAAATAGAGGAGAATACGCCGTTTTTTCGTATGAGAGACAAATTGCCGTTCCCCTCTGACGACGATACGGCCGATATGTACCTTTTTATGTGCGAATACCTCGAAGAACACGGTATTATGCAGTATGAAATATCAAATTTTGCGGTTCCCGGCTTTGAGAGCCGCCACAATCTGAAATATTGGCACGATGAGGAGTACCTCGGCATAGGTGCTTCGGCACATTCGTTTTTAGGCGGAAAACGCACATATTATCCGCGTGATATTGAGTATTTTATAAGCGGCAACGAGCGTTTAACTGAGGGTGACGGCGGCGACGAAGAGGAATTTTGTATGCTCGCTTTAAGGCTTCGCGAGGGGCTTACTCAAGAGCGTTTTTACGCCCGTTTCCATCACGGCATACCGCAAAAAATGCTTGAAAGCGCAAAGCAATACGAAAAATACGGACTTTGCAGATGTGAGAGCGGCGGAATTTCTCTGACGCGGCGCGGATTTTTACTCTCCAACTCCGTAATATCCGAAATTATCTTATAGATATAAATATTTCAGGGCTTGTAATTTGCTTTACAAGCCCGTTTTTTTGTGTTTTTCGGGCGTTTGTGAAATTAAAACGGCTTTTTGTTACAATGGCGTTTTTTTGTCGCACAGCGCGTGATAAAATCAAGAGGCTAAACGGAAGAGTTCTATGAAAGAGAATTGATTACATAGAATTTCCGGTGTATAATTTGTAAAAGATTACCAAAAGCGGCTGCAATTTTTGTCGAAGTGTGCTCGCAATCTAAAATTTTACATATTTTCATTTCAAAATGACAAAAGAATGTCAAACTGCGTTCACAATTTGTTAACATTTGGTTTAAAGACTATTTAAAATGTGTTTTTAAATTAGATAAAAGCTCTTTACACCAAAGCATTTTTAGTGTAAACTTAAGTATAAATATACGGTGTAATAGTGTACCCATTTGCGCCCTAAAATCGGTAAATAGATGCTCTTTCGCAAAATGATGAGAACCAAGCGTTAAAGCAAACCCGAAGCGGTGCGGATTTATCGTATACTATTATATATAGCGTTTTTAATCAATTTATCGGAGGTTTTTTATTTGGCAGATCTTATATTTCGGCATCTTGCCGGAGCCGATGGCGAGGGCGTTTACAAAAACGGCAAAACCGGCTTCTCGGTTTCTTATTTCAAAAAGAAAGAAATAGACTCGCGCTATCCCTCGGGCGGCTATATGGTTGTCGGTCAAATAGGCAAGGGCAAACGCGAAATCGGTGATTTGCAGTCTGACGACGGGCAAACCGAAAAGGTGTATGCCGCAACGAAAATGCCTCATACCGCGGTAGTCGGCTACATAGAGACAGAGGCTGACAAATTCATTGCGATAGTTAAAGACAGGCTCTTGCTTTTGGCTTTTGTTTGCGCTTTTGATAGCGGCACTTATAATAGGTCTTATATTCCTTTTAAAGTCCGTTATACCGACAGGCGGCGATGGCGGAACCACAACGCCCCCCGCAGGCGTAATCGACCAAAATGCCGTTTTGGGCGAGGGCGAAATCTCGATTCCCGATAAAACAAAAACAAGGGGCAGGCAGATAAAGGTCTACGGTATTCCCGAGCTTCCCTTGGCGGCAAATACCAAGGAGCAAAGCTTTGTATTCTCAAACCCCGAGGAAAACCCGTGCTTCTTTGTTATAGAAATAGAGCTTTCAGATACAGGCGAGGTTATATATACCTCAAATCTCTTGCCGCCGGGCTATTCAATATCAAAGTTCACGCTGAACCGTGAGCTTGCGGCAGGAACTTATCCTGCAACAATCCATGTTAAGACATACAGCTTTGATAAAGAGCAGCGTAAACTTAATAATATGGATTTAAAAACGACCATCGTGGTTTCATAAGAAACTATATTCAAAATACAGATTTTGAGGAAAGGAGTTGCAGTTTATGCAAAAAATTTCAAAGATTAAAATCGGAAAAAGCATAACTGCTGTGCTGCTTTGCGTAGTGCTTTTGGTAACGTCGATTCCCATGGTTCTCGCGGCCGGCGAGGGCGAATATGACCCGATACCGACCTTTACCGAATCGGATAAAAGGGAAGCGGCTGCAACACTTAATGACGACGGCGGAATTACGGTCAGCTTCCCCGCGGCTAAGGTTAGCGAGCGCAAAACCGGCACAAAAACAATTGACGGGTATATGTTAGAGCTTGTTGATCTCGGAACATATACCGAAGTTCACACAAGCACGGTTTTGCTGCGCAAGATGGTTAGTCCCACCGGTACCGCACCGTACACGGCTGAGATTACGGCAGACGAAATCAAAACAAAGGTGCCTGCGGGTCTGTCTGACGACCACCGTTACAATATTACGATAACGGCGTACGACAGCGACGGCTGGTTCTCGGAGGCTGTTAACGCATACGTTTCGGATGTTCCGACTTATGTATACGATGCGTCCGCTTATGCCCCCGTTACAAACAACGTTCTTGCCGTGCGTGAAGTCCTTACCTTTGATAAAAAAAGGTACCGCAGATGACCACGGTCGTTTTCGGATACCGGAATCAACGAGAGAACCGCCGAAGTCAACAATGTACGCAGTACGTCAGGCTCACTTGACTATATGCAGGAGGGTAATCACCTTTCAGTCGAAGGCAGAACCGATGGTGTAGGCGTTAAAGACACGGGCAATAGCTACGGCTACGCAATGCGTATCGAGTCCGCCGCAACCACCGACAGCCCTCAGTCCTTTGATACGTCATGGAGCCGTCAGACTTGGGACCCGACGGGTGCTTCCGAGATTTGGTACTATCTCGACTTCTCCGAGGTCAGCGTAACGGGGCTTTCATTCCGCCTTCGTGCAAATGAAAAGTATTTTGCACAGGATTTTGACAACAGCTACAGTGAAAGCAGTAATGCTTTTAACAGATACGGCGATATAATTTACTCAACTGTCGGCACCACAAAAGCAGGCTATATGGGTGAGGCCCCATATTTATTCCTGCAGCAAACGGACGGCAGCTGGAAAAAGGTTATGTTAAACGACGGTACCGTTGACCTTGACCATTTCAAGGGATATGTCCGCATACCGCTTCAGTTTATGTGCTCCGAAACCGACTCCGTTGTCACGGAGTCCAACGAGGATTTCGGTGTAAACAAGCCTATGCCCGATATGTATGTGTGGAACAGCTCGGATAAAACTAAAGCAAATGCCAACAAGTATTATAACGAGAAAATTAAGCTTTCGCAGCCGGTAGTTGTTGACCCTGCCGGTACTTCGATATCCGATGCTCTGCTTATTAGACGCTATTCCTTCAGAATTAACAAGACGGCGACTCTTAGCGGCGAATACTATATCGACGGCGGCACAATGCTCGCTCCGTGCATGGCTACGGAAGACGGTGGCAAGACAACAGCCAATTCGCCCAAAAGAGCATATATCGATAAGACCAAAATCGGTACGGGTGAAGATCCGGTAGTTAATCGCACAAATGCTTTTAAAGCTATCGAGGATATTATGTCCGCAGGCTTTAAGTTTACGGGTTGCACATATGACCCGGCTTCTACGAGCCTTGAAACCAACAACGGCAGCGTAGGTAAAAAGATTTTCCTTGATAATGTATTGTTCTACCGTACAGACGGTCAGAAATACAGCGAAAATACCCTTAACGGAGCGGCAAATACAGGCACGCCCGTTAAGACATATTATGACCAGGAAACAGAAATTCCGCGCGCTATTTTCAATGCCTGCCAAAAGTACATTGAAGATCCGAACTCCTACGATTACCGTGCCGTTAAGTATATCGAGGACTTGATAGCCGGTTATAAAAATACAATTGAGGAATATAACAAATCCGAAGAAGCCGGAAAATCCGGTATAATCGATGCATCTTTCCTTGAGGATTCTGCGCTCGATACCAAGGCGGCAGCACTCGGTATGGCCGAGGATTGGGAAAAGTTCAAGACCGCCAAGCAGGCTTGTATAGACGGTAAAACCTACGGCTCTGCTAACTCGGGTGCAGAGGATTTCATTCCGATGATTGCAGCTAAGCTTGAGCAGCTTCCCGAGTTCAACGATAATACTCTCGCGGTAAGCGATGAGGATAAAGCCGTTGTTAAGAGCCTTTATGAGGTTTATATCCGCCTTAACTTAAGCCAGCTCACTATGCTCGGCAGAGCGGAAGAGGAGAAACTCTTAAAGTGCTTCAGCTTCATAGAAGAAGAGCTTGCCGACAACTCTGTTGTAATAGGTCAAGCGCTTACAAACAATAAGGTTATACCGTTCGGCGACTTCAGCTCCTTGGAAAAAGGCACCAGAAGCTGGCAGTTTGAAAACTCAAAATATACCGGCCAGGTAGGTAAGGATTACTATTATTCTAAGGGATATTTGACATATCAGGTTCCCTTTGCTTCACTTTCGGCACATCGTGAAGATACCGCAACGCCTACACTTATACCGACCGGCGCTCTCGGTAATGACCCGCAGAGAAACGGTATTACAGATTATCGCCAAAACGGTACCTCGGCAATCATTACGTCAAACGGTCTTGAGGGCAGAAACGCCGCAACGGTCACTGTAAATAACCAGTACGCCGAAGACAGAAAAGGCTGGTATAACTGCATAAGCATTACAAAGGGACTTGTTGACAAAGAACCGAGCAGCAGCGGCGATTACTCCGCGCTGAGAGCCAACAATATGTCGTCTGAGAGTCTCGGCGATTTTGCTAAGTCGTATACCAAAAATGACATAGGCGAAACCGACCGTCTGGCGCTTGTATTCTACGCCGATTTCTCTCAGCTTGATACCTTTACAATGGCGTTTAATATCAGCTCATACTATGAAGGCGCCGCCGAGGACTACACCCTCGACTTCGGCAGCAACAACGCGGCTTCTTACTTCTATCTCATTAACCCCAAGACGGGTGAATGGGCTAAATGTACTCCCAAGGATGAAAGCAAGAGAAGAATTTACGCTTACACCTCGGAGTACGGCATAGATACGGGAGACGGCGATTACCTGACCCTTTCTCACTACAAGGGCTATGTTATGGTTCCGCTCTTCCAGTTCTCGAGAGGCGTTCAGGGTATTTCGGCAACCTCTAACTATCGTATAGATGAAAAAGCCGAGTCCCTTAACAACATTTTCCGTGTTACCATAGGTATAGCGCCCTTGTCAAATTACGACGATTCGTCCGTAAACGGAAAGAGCGCAGCCGCAATGAACGGTAAGAGCTTTACAATAGGCTCTGTCGGCTTTACATACAGACAGGGTACCTCGGCATACGGCGCAGGCGTACAAAACAGAACCGGCGACGTTTCGTTCGACGATTATGCACAGGTTAAGTCTCTTACTTCAATGCAGTTTGAAAACGCGGTAGCGGATGTTGATATTTATAAAGCGAACACTCGTACCGAAAAGATAAACAAGGCACTTGCTCTTTATGCGCAGCTTTCGGATTATCAAAAGACAATACCTTCCGTTGCAAGAGCATACAGCGTGCTTCAAAAGTACAAGAGCATCGACGACGGCATCACTTTGCTCGATCAGCCGCAAATTGCGGTTGCCGATTTGAAACCTTTGATTGAGGCTATGCCGGCTGCAGCAACCGGCGGTTCCGTAACAGACAGCAATGCCTTACCTTATCCCGGTTTTGTTATCGGCACCGATGAGAGCGGAACAGAGAAGCCGCTTATAAATTACGGCGCATATTCTATCACCGCGGCTGACGTACAGAACATAATCAATTGGTATGAGCAGTCTTATGAGCGCTATACCGACGAGGCGATTGCGGCGCTCGGTACGGAGAACGTCACAAAAATGGAAAACCTTTATAAGGTTGCAAAACGCTTGAGACTTCTCGAATCTTACCGTGACGGCTACACGAGTGACTCCGGTACCGCTATAACCGGTATTAAAGACCTTAACGCTCTTGTTGCTTCAATGTACGGCGAGACCGGTAAAGCGACCGACCTTACGACCGACTGCAGGCTTATGCCTACCGGCCAGACCGCGGCGCTTGAAAACTACCTCGAAAAGTATAACGACCTTGATTATTACGCTAAGTATATCTTAACTGATAAGGCCGACAAATTTGCAAGTGCTCCTCAGTATAAGAATTATGCTAAGGCGGCCGAGGCGGTTAACAAGGTGCTTGCCAACATCAAAACTTACACCGACGACATCACCGGTAAGACGGTTAAGGGCGGCGTTGTTAGACTTGAAGAAAAGTACACGGCTCTTTACAATACCGTTAAGGGTCAAATGGACAATAGCGGTATTCAGGACCTCACCGCAATAACTGAAGCGGTTGAAGAGTACAATTCGTTTAAGGGCTATATAAGGCAGGTTCAAGAGGTTAACGACGGTAACACCGTTAATTCCTCGGACGGCGAAGCTCTCCACGGTATTATAGATACCCTCCGTATTTTCCCGAACTTTGCTTCGGAGGTAGACAAAGACAGCGTCGCTCTCAATAAGGATGCAACAACGGGAACCGCAGTCTTTACTCTTTCAAATGCCGTTAACTATCCGGACGGAAGCTACACACTTCGTGTAACCTCTAAAAACGGAGGTCTTAAGGACGTTTCAGGCAACATCCTCGATTACAACGTTGCAATGACGGGTGCGATTGAAAAGACCGTAACGGCAAAAGCTCTTAACACTTCTCCCGAAACCGCGGATGTCGCAAATAACACCGCTTCGGCGGCAGCTCCCAAGGCAATAAACTTTACGTTTACCGTCACGGGCGTTACCGTAACGAGTGAAGATGTTATTACAATAGAGCTTATCGATAATGCTACCGGTGAGGTTGCTGTTGACAAGACAACAAACGAGCCTGTCAGAAAAACTATCAATATTCATTTTGCCGCAGACGACTTCTTTGAGGTTACAATTCCTGCGGAAATAGATGTTCCTTGGGGCGAGACGGAACCCGTTGATGTTTCCTATAAGGTTACGTCTTCACTTGATACGGGCAGCAAGATTGGTGTTTCCGTAGCACGCAGCGCTTCTGTCGCAAATGACACTCTTACCAATGCAGCAACATCGACATACGCTCTTCCGTATACTTCACAGAACTTTACTTCCACAGAATTTACAGGTACAAATGAGGGAGCGCTTCCCGCTCAAAAACCGTCATTGACGATTTCCGGTTGGACGGACGCTCCGATAGCCGAGTATTCGACTACTCTTACTTATACCGTAGATTACACTAAAGGTTAATTAACAAATTAAATGCTTTATCAAGACCATAAGGAGGTGGTTCTATGAAGAAAACATTATCAGTTTTTGCTCTCAGTGCTTTTATTGTCGCTCGTGACTGTTCCGTCTTTCGCGGCTCCGGCTACGCTGAACAAAGAGAACCCCGTAGGCTCCGTAAAGATTTTTACCGGCGAGGGCAAACAGGATGAGTATGAGCTTACAATTCCTGCCGATACCGAAATACCGTGGGAAGCTACTTCTTACGCAATAGGTAAGGTTACGGCAACTAAAATGTGGCTGTCTCCCGGCAAGACCGTTAAGGTGGCTGTTTCATCGCTCAACGGCTCAAAGCTTGTCAACACTTTAGACAGCTCAAAGACTATCGCCTACACGCTTACAGGCGCAGAGCAAATGGCGTTTTTACCGGGCGATTATATGAAGTCTTATGACCTCTCCGTGAACATCGCAGAGGCTGAATGGCAAAAAGCCGCTTCGGGTGAGCATACAGATGTTCTTACCTTTACGGCAGAATATACTAACGCGTAATAAATATAAGGAGATAAATTATGAAAAAGCTTATTTCTATCGCACTCGCAGCGGCTATGCTCGCAGCTGTTTCGGTTCCCGCTTTTGCAGCTAATCCCATAACCAAGGAAACAGAGCAGACCGGCACAACCATAATTAAGACATCCACAAAAACAGGCCCCGATTCGCCTGAGGATGTTGCTGTCAGATACACCGTTTCTATTCCGGCAGATACAGAAATTTACTGGGGCACCGAGGAGACAAATCTTGTTTACTCTGTTGAGTCTCACCTCAAGAGAGGCCAGGCTCTCAAGGTTACCGTAGCAGGCACAGGCTCTATGAAGACCGATGCCGCAGCAGGCGAGGTTTACACTCTTCCCTATACTCTTTCGGGTGACAACGCTTTCACGGCAGACAGCCCCGTAGTTTACGGCAACAAGGAAACTCCGGCCGTTGACAAAAACCTCAAGGTTACAATAAGCAGCGAGGACTGGAACAGAGCTGTTGTTGATGTTTACAACGACACCCTTACCTTTACCGCTGAGGTTTAATTATTGAAAGGAGACTACTATAATGAAAAAGCTTATTTCAATTGCACTTGCAGCGGTTATGCTTGCAGCAGCTTCGGTTCCCGCTTTTGCAGCTAACCCCATAACCAAGGAGACTGACAATACCGGTACAGCTATTGTTAAGACCTCCACAAAAACAGGCCCTGATGCTCCCGATGACAACGCTGTTAAATACACCGTTACAATTCCGGCCGATACCACAATTTACTGGGGCGCAGAGGAAACAGCTCTTGACGGATTTTCTGTTGAGTCTCACCTTAAATACGGCCAGAAGCTTAAAATCGGCGTTGAGGGCTCAAGACTTATGAAGCTTACCGAGGATGCAAACGAGACATTGGCTTACGATTTCTCGGCTGACTCTAACCTCGAATTTATAGCTGACGGCCCCGTTATCAATCCCGCAAAGGCACTTACCCTCAAGGTTAAGGTTGCCGCAGACGATTGGAACAACGCCATCGTCGGCGAGTACAGCGATACTCTTACTTTCACCGTAAGCCTTTGATTTTGAAAGGAGATAACCACAATGAAAAAATTACTTTCAATAGCTCTTGCGGCGGCAATGCTCGCAGCGGTTTCCGTTCCGTCATTTGCAGCTGACAAGACGCTTACAAGCGACCATACCTCCGATACGGCTAAGGTTATTACTTCTACAAAAACCGGTCCCGACGGTCCCGAGGCGACTTCTTACACGGTAACCTTCCCGGCAGAAACCACTATTTACTGGGGCGTAGAAAGCACAGACTTTACATACAACGTAAAGTGCCAGCTCAAATCAAACGACCGTCTTAATGTTACGGTAGCAAAGGAAGACGGCACAACCGACCTCAAGGCTATCGCATCAGGCAATACCGCTACTCTTCCTTTCAGCGTAGCAGGCACCACAGCTTATACTTCAGCCTCTGCAGTTGTTGCAGATGAAGCTGTTAACGCAGCAGTAAACATTGCCTCAGCTGATTGGGCAAAGGTTCCGGTAGATGAGTACGAGGGCAATCTTACACTTACGGTTTCGATAGCTCCCGCTACAATCTAAGAGTCGGAAACCCTTCCAAAATACAAGGAGAACCAATTATGAAAAAAATTCTTTCAATAGTCATTGCAGCTGCGATGCTCTTGGCTATATCGGTTCCCGCTTTTGCTGCTGAAATAAACCAGTCTACTTCCGGTGGCGTCGGTAACTCCTCGGTAGTTACCGACCGAAGCGGAATAAGCGGTACCTTTACCGTTTCTTATCCCGCCGAAACCACCATTTATTGGGGCACCGAAAGTACCGAAATCGGTTACACTGTATCGAGTACGCTTGTGAGCGGCAATAACCTCCGTGTTACTGTAGCTCAGGACAACGCAAATCTCCATACAGGCGGCGGCAGACTTCTTCCTTACACTATAGCCGGTGATACCAACATAACAACCGGTCACGAGACAGTTACCAACAGCGCATATTCGGTAAATGTCAATATTACTAAGGAAAACTGGGAATCCGTTTCCATTGATGAGTATGAAGATACTCTTACATTTACAGCTTCTGTTGAAGCGATAGCTTAATTTTTTAATCCGAAAAGGAGTTATATTATGAAAAAGTTACTTTCATTAGTTCTTGCGGCGGCTATGCTTGCGGCAGTTTCAGTTCCGTCCTTTGCAGCTGAAATCAATAAGGATACAGCGGACGGCAAGGGTTCCGCAACCGTTAAGACCGATACAACAAACGTTCCCGCAGACGGTTATTTCACAGTAACATATCCTGCTGAAATGAGCGTTAAATGGGGCGCTGAAACCTCAGCCTTCACCTACAATGTTACGTCAACTCTCAAGACCGGCAAATGTCTTTCCGTTTCGGTTGCTTCTGCCGACGGCAAAATGAAGCCCGCTACCGATAACGGCTATACCATTCCTTACGCCTTCAGCGGCGACACTTCCGTTAAGACTGATGCCGAGGTAGTTAACAATACTTACAACATTAATGTTGACGTTGCAGCAGCAGCTTGGAACGCTACCATCACCGATTACAGCGATGCTACCGTTACCTTCACAGCAGCAGTTGTTGACAAATAATTTATTTAACATTAAACATTAAGTACATCAAGGAGTTATAATTATGAAAAAGATAGTATCAATTCTTCTTGCTGTTATGATGATAGCCGCTATTGCGGTTCCATCATTCGCAGTTGACCCCATAACCATAACCGAGAAATCAGACCCCAAGCACGCCGAGGTTCAGGTTAAGACAATGATAACCGATAAGGACAACAACGATCCCGAAAACTACACCGTTACCATTCCTGCTGAGATCGCAGTCTTGGGGCGAGACGGAAGCTAAGGCCGCTCATTACACCGTTAATTCTCAGCTTAAGCTCGGTGCTAAGCTCAAGGTTTCGGCTGCTGCTGAAAATGAAGGAAAAATGACAAACGCTGCTACCGATAAATTCCTCACCTTCACCGTAGCAGGCGGAGATGTTACTGAATATCCCGAGCTTAACAAAAATGTTGAGTCTGCAACAACCGTTACAATCGCTGACTTCAACGCTCCCATAGCTGAGTATGTCGGCCACATGCTTTATACCGTAGAGTACGTTGCTGCATAATTATTGCCAGATTTTGATTTTTAAAATTTTTAAGGAGGTGGTTTCATGAAAAAGGCTTGCAGTGTGCTGTTGTCTGTTTTGCTTATATTCACCATGCAGCTTTGCGTTTTCGCCGAGGCAGGTGAAATCGGTAAAACACAGCTTAAAACTGTAGTCCCGAGTACCCATGAAATTACCGTAACGTATAACGACGGAGGTTATGTCCTTAAAGACGGCAACCTTATTGCAAGCGGTGCTAAGTTCGCCGTTGACCGTTTTGATTCGCTTTCTCTCGGAGCTGTTGCAAAGCTTGACAGCCACCTTGAGCGTGTCACGGTAAACGGTAAAGATTATACCGGTAAATTGCAGTACGGTATGTTGAGATTTGATTCGGTTACCACCGATATGAACATTGTGTTCACATTTAAAAAATGCTTCGGACCCACAGAGCCGACTACAAATCCCACAGAACCTACCGAGCCTACAAGACCCACAGAGCCGACAGCTCCGACAGATCCCTCAGGCACAACAAATCCTTCAGGCACAACTAATCCCTCAGGTACTACCAATCCTTCGGGCACTACAAATCCCTCGGGCACTACAAATCCCGGCGGAGATCACGAAGATCCTTGTGTTCGTATGGGTATGAATGGTAATGTGTATCGCGGTAAAAACCTTTTCCCGGGCGCTAAGCTCGACATTGACCTCGGCGAAATCAAGGCTGAAGCAGGAAAAGACGGTGCATACAGCGTTGACGTTATTAAAGACGGTTTCCATGTTGTAACAATCACCGACGAAAACGGTGAAGTAGCCGGCAAGACTACTTTCTCGGTAAGCGTAAGTGATACTGCAACAGAAACAACCGTTATTAAACTTGATGACGGCTCGCAGATTGCAGTTGTTCCGAAGGGCACCAATACCTTATGGCTCGACTTTGTCGTTAACGACGACGGTACTATTACTATTGTTCCCGGCACACCCGTAGAGGAGCCGACAAACGAAGTTCCGGTAACCAAACCGAGCGACAGCGGCAACCCGATAATTAATAACCCGGTAATATCCAAAACCGGTGAACTTATCCGTGAAAATCCGCTCGCCGCAGCTGCTGTTTTCCTTTGTGGATTGTCACTTATATTCTTCATAATTCTTCGTAAAAAACGTAAGGATGACGAGGAAGAGGAAAACACAAAACCCGTTTGCTGATATAAACGGTAATAAATAAGTTTAAAATACCCCGACTGCGGTCGGGGTATTTTTATGTGTATCGGCATTGCAAACGGTGATGTGTTATGTTATAATACTTTGTCAGAACTTAAACGGGTAAAAGACCGAGGTTCGTCTTCTTGAAAGAGGTGGCTGTATGCCCATAAAAATAGATAATCAGCTTCCGGCGCATCATAGCCTGGAGCTTGAAAATATATTTGTTATGACGGAGGACAGAGCCGTCAAGCAGGACATTCGTCCGCTTAAAATTATAATACTGAATTTAATGCCTACAAAAATCGAGACCGAAACTCAGCTTTTAAGGCTTCTCAGTAATTCTCCGCTTCAGCTTGAAATAGACTTGCTGCAGGTAAAAAGCCATATTTCAAAAAATGTGTCAAGGGAGCATATGCTCAAATTCTACAAAACCTATGACGATGTCAAGGACGAAAAATTCGACGGTATGATAGTTACCGGAGCGCCCGTTGAGATGATGGACTTCGAAGAGGTCGATTATTGGGACGAGCTCTGCAAAATATTTGATTGGGCCAAAACAAATGTGTATTCCACATTTAATATATGCTGGGGAGCGCAGGCTGCGCTTTACTATAATTACGGTATTCCGAAGCATCTGCTTCCCGAGAAGGTTTTCGGCGTATTTCGCCATCAACCGCTTGATTTGTATCATCCGCTTTTGCGCGGATTTTCCGATGTCTTTTATGTTCCGCATTCACGTCACACGGAAAACAGAAAAGAGGATATAATAAGAGTAAAGGATCTTCAGATTTTGTCTTATTCCGAGGAAGCCGGAGTCCATCTCGTGTCGGATATGGCGTGCCGCAATTTTTACTGTTCGGGTCATTGCGAATATGATAGCGACACCTTGGCTCGCGAGTACTTCCGCGATTTAAAAAAGGGTCTTGACATAAAGATGCCGCACAATTACTTCCCCGATAACGACATCAAAAAAACGCCCGTAGACACTTGGCGCGGTGCGGCAAGCCTGCTTTTCCAAAATTGGCTTAACTACTTTGTGTATCAAAAAACGCCTTATGACATAGCCGATATTAAATAGTCGGCGAGGCACTAAGCTTTGTAAATATATAAAAATTATAAGTAAAGGAATTATATTTATGCTTCAATACGAAGAATTGAGACTGCGACTTATAAATCACGAAAAGACTCTTGATGACCTCTCCGAGGCTCTGGGTCTTGATAAGATGAAAGAAGAGATAGCGCAGCTTGAAAAAGAGCAGACTGTTGACGGCTTTTGGGATGATATAGCAAATTCTCAAAAGGTCGTTCAGCGCACAAGCAACCTCAAGAGCAAAGTGGCGGCTTATGAAAAGCTCAGACAGGATTATGACGATGCGCTTGTTATGATTGAACTTTCAAATGAAGAAGAGGACGAGGGTATGCTCGATGAGTGCACCGAGAGCGTAGAAAAGTTTGAAAGTGATCTTGACACCATGACCCTTACAACTCTTTTGAGCGGTGAATATGATGCCAAAAATGCAATTCTTACCTTCCACGCCGGCGCAGGCGGAACGGAGGCGCAGGATTGGGCGCAGATGCTTTTCAGAATGTACTGCCGATGGGGCGAGCGTCACGGCTTTAAGGTTACTACGCTTGATTTCCTTGACGGCGACGAGGCAGGTCTCAAATCGGCAAGTATCCTCATAGAGGGCGAAAATGCCTACGGCTTTATGAAAAGTGAGACGGGCATACACCGTCTTGTAAGAGTTTCCCCGTTTGATGCGGCAGGCAGACGCCATACCTCTTTTGCTTCGGTTGAAGTAATGCCCGAAATCGATGATACGGTCGAGGTTGAAATAGCTCCGGAGGACATTAAAATGGATGTTTACCGTTCAAGCGGTGCAGGCGGTCAAAAGGTAAACAAAACCTCATCTGCCGTAAGACTTACTCATATCCCGACGGGAATTGTTGTAGCATGCCAGGTTGAGAGAAGTCAGCATCAGAACCGAGAGGTTGCCATGAGAATGTTAAAATCCAAGCTTCTTGAAATCAAGGAGCGCGAGCATCTTGACAAAATTTCGGATATTAAGGGCGACCAAAAAGAGATAGGCTGGGGCAATCAGATACGTTCGTATGTATTTATGCCGTACACACTTGTCAAGGATAACCGCACGGGCTACGAAATGGGTAACATCAATGCGGTTATGGACGGCGATATTGACGGTTTCATAAATGCGTATCTCAAAATGCAGTCTCAGAAAAAGCTTGAGGAATAAACGCTTTATCAGTGCGGTAAGGCAGTATATCAATATGTTATTAAAGCGCGGAGTGTGTAATTTCGCGCTTTTTTGTTTGTTCGTATTTGTATAATCACTAAAACACAGACCGGCTTATAATACTATTTGTAATAATGTGTGCATTGAAAAAATATGTAGAATTTGTTATTATTTGTATGTAAAAACGGTTTTTTAGGAAAGGTAGATCTGTATGCAAAAAACATCAACCAGGATTTTGAGTGTTTTGCTGTCTGTCATTATGCTGTTGACTTTGGTCCCGTCTGCTCTTGTGAGCTACGCGGCAGAAGTCTCGCTTAACATTACGGACGAAAACGGTAATGACATTACCGAAATACAGCAGTTGACCGAGTATAAAACGCTTCAACTAAAGTATACCACGACAGGCGAATTGCCTGAGGGTACTACGGTAAAGTGGGAGAGTAACCTACCGCTTCTTGCCGACGTAGACGATAACGGTAAGGTTACGGCATATGATTCGTCAAAGACGGCTATAATTCAGCTTTGGCTTGATGAAAACGTGCGCGTGCTTCCTCTCGTAGGCGATAAAATGGCTGACGAGATTATGAAACAGCTTGAAAAGTCGGGCGTTAATCTTGACAGTATGAACGATGACCTGATAGTTTCTATTGTCAGAGGCATTGCAGGTGATACTCTTGCGGACAGCCTTGCGTCTGCTCTTGCCAATATGAATGTCGAAATAACGGCTACTGTATATGACGCAAGCGGAGCAAAGCTTGCAAGTGATAAAATTAAAATAAAGGTTCAAAAGAGTGTTGTTGCGAACATCTTTCCGACCGGAACTCATATAACCAATAAAAAGAGCGTTCCTCTTACCGTTGCCGTGGGCAAAACGGTTCAGCTTTACGCGGCGGTAACACCGGTAAGACTTAAACACTCTGTAAAATGGGAGATGGGCGGCAGCGTATTTGATACAAGCTCCGGCAAGCGTGCAACGATTTCCGATACGGGACTTGTCACATTTACTGCAGCAGGCTCGGTAACGGTTAGGGCATACGACGCGAGCAATGTAGCTTTTGTTGATACCATAACCTTTAATGTAGTTGAGCAGAAGGATCTCCCGGTTGAATCCTTTGATATTATAAGCGGCACAAAAACCGTAACAGATTCATCCGTATCCGTAAGTGAAGGCTCCACAACGCAGCTTGCAATTACAAATGTTGTTCCCGCAGGAGCATATACCGGCGACCTTACTTGGGATATCGCCGATAAGTCGATTGCCGTGGTTGATGCCTCCGGTACGGTCACCGGCCTTGACGGCGGCGACGGACTCGTTGAATACAGTAAATCCACAACCCTTACCGCAACGGCGGGCGGCGTTTCCAAAAATGTTACAATAAAGGTGTCAAGAGCCGGTGTTGTCGGCAGTATCTCCTCTGTTAAAATTGAGGGTAACAGTGCCGTTCCCAATGATACGCCGACTACCTTTAAGGCAAATGTTTTGCCGTCAAGACTTAACACAAACTCGTCGATAAAACGAGAGTGGGGACTTACAAATCCCGATACAAAAGAAATAATATGGGCAACCGCCGAGGCACCCGCCGAGACAAAGCTTGCTACGCTTTCATCCGACGGTGTATTCACCCCGAAATCGAGCGGTATTAGCGAAATACACGTAAGAGCAACTCTTAACGATAAAACCGTTGAGGACTCTCTTACCGTAACGGCGGGCAAGGCGATAACAGACTTCAGCATCGGCGGCAGCACAACGGTTAACGAGAGCAAGACCACGCAGCTTTCAATCGCGAATATAGCACCGTCCGATTATGACAAAGCACTTCTCGGAACTGTCGTATGGACTTCTTCCGACCCGTCAATAGCCACTATTGATGCAAACGGTCTTGTAAAAGGTCTTGATTCCGGCGGAACGGCCCTTTGGAACACCAAAAAGGTCACAATAACCGCAACCATCGGAAGCGTGTCTAAATCCGTAGAGATAACGGTACGCGGTAACTCAATAAGACACCTCACGGGAGTTACCATAACGGGAAATGATTATGTAATCAAGGATTTTCCGGTTACCTACACCGCTAAATTCTCTCCCGAGAGAATTTCGGTCGATAAGCAGCGCTGGGGTCTCACTAAGGACGACGGCTCGGCTCCCTGGACCTCCGACTGGAATATCGGCGACGTAAATCAGAAGAATGCATATGCTTCGGTCGATTCAAACGGCGTTGTCACGGGTATTTCGGCAGGCGATACAACACTACATGCATTCGGCAGGAACGGCGTTACAAAGGTTGACGGCGCATACGTAGAAACTCAAAAGAATATAACGGTAGTTGAGGTTGAGCCGGTAAGTATTGCGTTTACCGCGCCCACTAAGACCGATTATGTAGAGGGTAGCACAGAGCTCGATCTCACCGGTATGGAGGTTAAGCTTACATATAATCGTGCGGATATTGCCGAGTATTACGGTGAAGAGGCGGCAAACGCCTATACCGACGATCAGCTTTCCGTTACGGTAACGGATTATACGGTAAGCTCCGTCAACACTTCGATACTTGATTCGGTGCAGTATATTATAGTTAACGTAGTAAGAGCCGGCAAAACATATCACGCAATATTCCCGATAACCGTTCACTCTAAGGCGGTAACATCAATTGAGCTTGAAAATCCTAAAAAGGATTATCTCGAGGGCGATAAGACCCTTGATCTTTCGGGTCTTAAGGTTAAGGCAAATTACAGCAACGCCGAGTCCGAATACGTCACCGATTATACGGTTGACACATCGTCATTTGACCCGGAGCTTTACGACGTTGAGCAGAATATAACCGTTACATACACACATGCGGGGCGCAGCGCTTCGGCTACATTCCCCGTAATTGTATACGGTAAACCCGTTGTCAGCGTTGATAAAGGCGATTATAACGGCGGATGGACAAGCAAGGACGTAACCTTTACTCTTTCATCGACTCACGAGCTTGACGGAGTTAAGTATTACTTTAAAACCGATTCCGCAGGCGTAGAAGCACCATTGGAAGGCAACACGCTTACCGTAAATGTGAACAGCAGCGATACATATTATTTTAAGGCTGTAAATTCCAAGGGTATTGAGAGCGATTACACAGAGGGCTACACCGTTATGCGTGATGATATAGAGCCTTCGTTTACACTTACTCCCGCCGTAACCGAGCTTACAAATAAGAGCTATGATGTTACAATAGGAAGTCTTAACGTAGGCGCTTCGGGAATAGCCTCCGTTACATTAAACGGTGAGGATATAACCGCTTCTCATGATTCGTTTACCGTTGCTGAGAACGGAACCTACACCGTAGTTGTAACTGCGGGTAACGGCCTTACGGCAGAAGAAAGCATCGTTATAAACAATATCGATAAAATTGCTCCCACCGTAAACAGCATAACCGTTTTACACAAAGGTATAGGCGGTGTCGCAAGAGAGGTTTCCGGAAACTTCTTCAGCAAGGCGGACACTTTATGCAGATTCTTTAACAAGACTGTTGAAATTACCGTTGATGCGTCGGATGAGGGCGTATCGGGAATAGACAAAATTGAATATCGCTTTGTAGATGCAAACGGTCAGCCGACCGGCTCCGACTGGAGCGTCTACGACAGCGAAAACAAACCGGCTAAAGACCCCGATTTCAAGGGCTTTTGTAGAGGCAAGAGCTACCGATAAGGCAGGCAATGTTTCCGCGATACTTCGTTCGGACGGCGTGGTTATAGACGGTACGGCTCCCACCGATGTTACCGTTTCCGCTGTATACGGCGGTGATAAGGAATATCAAGAGGGTGCTTGGAGCGCAACAGATGTAAATATAACTCTTTCCTCCGAGGCTTATTCGGGAATTTATAAATATTATTACCGTGTTGACGGCGGCGAATGGCAGGAGCTTTCGGGCAATACCTTTACCGCAACCGAAACAGGTGAGCATAAATACGAATTTAAGGCCGAGAGCTATGCGGCTCTTGAGAGCAACGTCACCGCGTTTACGGTTAAGATAGACCGTCAGGTACCTGTTATCCGCGTTTCGTTCGAGGGTACCTTCGGCAGATGGACGGGTGAAGGCGTTACCTTCAACTTCTCTACCGAGGAAGCTTCTCTTTCCGGTATTAACTATTATTATGACAACGGAAACGGCTGGACTCTTATCGACAGCGGCGCGAGCATTGAGATAACCGATACAACCAACGCCGTTTACAGATTTAAAGCCGTTAACAATGCCGGCACCGAGAGTTATCCCTCTGACAGCTATCACGTAATGATAGATGCAAAGGTTCCCGAAATAACTCTTACTCCCGAGGTTACCGATGTTACTCCGAATCCTTATAAGATAAACATAAGCACCGAGGTAGGCGAGTCGGGACTTCGCGAGGTTACCTGCAACGGTCAGGATATAACCAATGAAGACTCTTACACCGTGTCACAGAACGGTACATACGTATTTACCGTAGTAGGCAAAAACGGCAGAGTTGCAACAAAGATATTTACGGTTACAAATATCGACGGCGATAAACCCGTGCTTACCGTATCTTCTTACGGTAAAACAGGCGAGTGGACAAGCGGCGACGTTACAATAGTTCTCTCGGCTACAAGCAATACCGGCGTTACATATTACTATGACGACGGATCGGGCTTTAAGGAGATGAACGGCAGCGTTCTCAATATTGCCGAAAACTGCAATAAGACTTATACATTTAAGGCTGTTAATAAAGCGGGCGTTGAGAGCGATGTGTCGGACGGTGTTGTCGTTATGATTGATAAGAGCGTTCCGGCGGACGTTACGGTAACGGCATCTTGCGGTGAAGAAAATGTGGCTTCCGGTTCGCTTGTAAGGCAGGATGTGACATTTACTCTCAGCTCTTCGGCTTCGTCGGGCGTTAAATATCAGTATTCGCTTAACGGAGGCGAGTGGACAAATATTGAGGGCAACACTCTCACCACAAACGGCAGCGGAGCATATAATTACAAATTCCGCGCTGTCAGCGGCTCGGCTCTTATCAGTGATAAGAGTGAATTTAACGTACAGGTTAAAATACGTTTGTTCGGCGATGTGAACGACGACGGCAAGGTTGACAGTACGGATTACAACCTTATCGTATATCATTCGCTCGGCATTGAAACTCTTACCGATGATCAGCTTGCTGCGGCGGACCTTAACGGAGACGGTGTTGTCGATCTCTTCGATGCTTCCGTGCTTGACCTCGTTATGGCAGGCAAATATAAAGCAGGCGAATAAAGTAAAGCAAGCCCAAAATAAAACGCTTATTCCGATTTTTCGGAATAAGCGTTTTTTGTTTAGTAAGCAGCCGGAGTTTTTATCAGTAATTTGTTGTGAACCTTTTCGCAGAATGCGTACATATCTTTAATATTAAGCTCCGTGCCGTCGTCGAGAACGACCTTGCCGCTCCAAAGTCCGTGAACCTGATGTGTTTTCATACCGAACAGGTTGAGCGGAAGCATGTTTGTATAGTGGTCGTAGTACGGCTTCATGGTCAAATCAAGTCTGCCGTCCTCCGAAATAAAATGCCATTCATTCATCCATCCGGCGCCATCTTCAGGGTCTTTCTCAAGATGCACTGCGCCTATTTTATGGCATTTACCGTCATAGAATATAGCTGTTTCGGTTGCATTTGATTCGTCGCCGAAGCCCCATGTAAGCTCGAAGCCGAAGAGCTTGCCGTCAAGATAAGTGCTGCCGTTTCCCCAGTACCATGTATTCGTGTGCGGCCACACACCGCGCCCCCAGTCAAGAACCGTAAAGGTTTTATCCTTTGTAAATGTGTATTTCTCGTTCCCGGCAACAACGGTGCCTTCTGTCGCAAGGCAGTTGAGCTTTTGAGTAAGGAAGAAGCATCCCTGTTCCTTAAACGGAGTCGCTATTGTTATGCTTTCGTGCTCGGGAAGCTTATAGCAGGTAACGTCGAATTTAACCTTTTTGCCTGAAGCCGTGCCTTCAAAATAGAGGCGTCTCTCCGTTTCGCGAACGTCAAATATAAGCTTTGTTCCTCCGCGCTTATATTCGGTATAGTTCGGAACGTCGCCGTTTTTGCTGAGTCGGTTCTTGTGCGGCGTGAAAAGCTCAGTTGCCATACCGCTTATTTTTCTGCCGGTCTTGAGGTTAACAAGTCCGAAAGTAGCACAGGTGGCAAGCGATATATTAAAGAAATTGAGCTGTATCATTATATTTCCGTCGCTTATCTGGTAATAATCCCATTCCTTAAGGCGCATGGTATTTTCACGTTTTATCATTTCGGGATTATATCTGAAAAGGTTGTGCTTACAATAGCCGGGTCTTGCAAGGTTCCCGTCCGGCATAAGAAGGACGGTGCTTTCTTTTATTTCGGTCTGTTTGTTCATTTTATCCAAAATCTCCTCGCTTTATAAATTTTATATTATTATACTCCAATATAAATACAAATTCAATCTGCGTTTTTTTGTCGGAAATATACAAATACCGCTTGTGCGATTATAGACAACTGTTAAGCTGCTTGACATAATATGTAAAATGTGATTTTTTCGCAAAAAAAAGTTTATTTCTAAAATGATTTGTATTATACTATTTAAGTAAAGTTTGTATGGAGGAATATTAATGGCAAAAAACAAAATGAAAAAAACCAACACCATACATTTCGGTATTCAGCGCAAGATTGTAGCCAATATGACGACCGAATCGTGGGCAAATGTTCCTCACGTTACATACAACTACGAGCCGGACGTCACCGAATTTATGATAGAGTATAAAAGGCTTAATGAAGATTGTCCGCCCGAGAAAAAGGTCACTTTAAATACTCTTATGCTCAAAATAATAGTTGAGGGGCTCAAAGCGGATCCGATTATGAATTCTCATATCGAATTTGACCGCAAGCTTGTCAGAGGCGAAATACATACCTTTGAAAATATTGATATTTCTATGCCGATGGTCTTGCCGAGCGGCGAGATGATGACAATAAATCTTCACAACTTTGAAAACAAAAACCTTGATGAAATGGTTTCGTATATCGCGGACGTAAACCGCCGTGTCGCAAACACAAATCTTGACGAGGTTATGTTTGATGTCTCTCTTGATAACACGCTTACAGCTTTAAAGCAGGGCAAAATCAAACAAACCCTTTATCGTCTTATCGGCTCAAAGACCGGTAAGCACAAGGTTAAGACCCTCAGCGGAAAGGAAAAGAGCAATTATTATAAAATTCCCGAAAATGACAGGCTTACAAAGCACGATATCGAGCAGGGTACGATAACCGTTTCAAATATCGGCTCGGTTTACCGTGCGCAACGCGGTGAAACCTGCTTGCTTGAAATTGTTCCGCCGCAGGTTTGTGCCATAGCAGTCGGTGCCGTTCAGGATAAGCCCGTAGTCGTTGTAAATGAAGCGGGCGAAAAGGAAATAGCCATTCGTCAGGTTATGCCGCTTTGTATTGCTTTTGACCACAGAGCGCTTGATTTCGGCGAGATTGTTCCGTTTATCAAACGTCTTGATGAGATATTTGCCGCTCCGGAAATAATCCATACTTGGCGCAACACCGGTATCAGCGAGGAGCATATGGCTGAAATAAAGGTTGAGCGTGAACAGCGCGAAGCAAAGTACGAGCAGAGCAAGGAACGTGAAAAAGCGCGCAAGGATGCAGAAAAGGCCGCCGAAAAAGCCCGCAGAGATGACCGAGAAAGCTCGCAAGGATGCAGAAAAAGCCGAGCGCGAAGCGGCGGAAAAAGCTAAAAAAGCCGATGAAAAGGTGAAAAAAGAGGACTGAAAAGGCGCGCAAGGATGCAGAAAAGGCCGAGCGAGATGCCGCAGAAAAAGCCGAAAAGGCACGCCGAGAGGCAGAAAAAGCAAAAATAGAAGCCGTTGCCAAGGCAGAAAAAGCAAAACGCGATGCCGAGGAAAAGGCACGCAAGGAATCCGAAAAAGCCCGTAAAGAAGCCGAAAAAGCAAGAGCCAAAGCGGCAGAGGCAAAGGCAAAAGCCGAAAAGGCTCGTAAGGCAGCGGAAGAAATTAAGACTGATAAAGCCGAAAAGGCGGCACAGGAAGCCGAAAAAGAGGCTGAAAAGGACGAGGCAATAGCCGAGCAAACCGAAAAAGAGGCAAATAATAAATAAAACAAGCCAATGGGGCTAAAGGAGAAAAACAATGGGTAAGGACATAACTTTGGTTGTTATGGCTGCCGGTATGGGCAGTCGTTTCGGCGGATTAAAGCAGCTTGAGCCGATAGGGAAAAACGGAGAGGTAATTCTTGATTTTTCGGTTTACGATGCGGTAAAGGCAGGCTTTAATAAGGTTGTTTTGTTATAAACACGCAATCGAGGATGATTTTAAACGATCGTCGGCTCACGTATAGAAAAAAAGGTTAGGTTGAGTACGTTTTTCAGGAGACAGATGCTCTTCCGGAGGGCTTTACCTGCCCTGCAGACCGTCAAAAGCCGTGGGGAACCGCTCATGCAATTCTCTGCTGTAAGAATGTTGTAAAAGAGCCGTTTGCGGTTGTAAATGCCGATGATTATTACGGCAGAAGCGCATTTAAGAAGATTTACGACGAGCTGTCATCGGCCTCAGAGGATTATTGTATGGTCGGCTTCAGACTCAAGAATACGCTTACGGAAAACGGTACTGTTTCAAGAGGCGTTTGTGTTACAGATAATAATGCCTTAGAGAGCGTCACCGAATATACAAAGATTCGCAGCGATTGCTCATTTACCGAGGATGACGGCAAGACTTGGAATGCGTTGTCGCCGGATACGGTCGTTTCCATGAACCTTTGGGGATTTCGTCCCGATGTATTCAAATACATAGAGGATGGGTTTGTTTCTTTTCTTAAGGAGAAGCTGAATGTGCCGAAATCCGAGTATTATCTCCCGTCCGTCGTATCTTCTCTTATCGAGAGCGGAACCAAAAAGGTTAATGTTCTCGTCGCCGAGGATAAGTGGTACGGCGTAACATATAAGGAGGATAAGCCGGCTGTTGTAGCTTCGATAGGCGAGCTTATCGACAAAGGCTATTACGACGGAATATAAAAAAGAACAATAAAATTAACGGCTGTAAGATTTGCTCTTACAGCCGTTTTGTATTGCGTTTATTTATTCCTTCCAGAATTTTCGGTCGAGACTTCTGTATTGTACCGCCTCGGCTATATGCTTGGTGTCTATCACGTCGCTGCCGTCAAGGTCGGCTATTGTTCTTGCCACTCTCAACACCTTGTCATAGGCTCTTGCCGAAAGACCCAATTTGTCAAAGGAGAGCCGCAGTATGTTGGCCGCTGCCGTGGTCATAATACAGTATTTTCTTGTGAGTGCAGAATCCATTTTAGCGTTGCAGGTGACGCTTGTCCCCTTGAAACGGCGGCGCTGAATTTCTCTTGCCTTGTTGACTCTTGCCTTAATTTCGGAAGAGCATTCTTCGGAGCCTTCCTTTTGCGAGAGGGCGTCAAAATCAACCGGCGGAACCTCAATATGTATGTCAAGCCTGTCAAGCAGAGGACCCGATACCCTTGACAGATATTTTTGCGGCGCGCCCTTCGGACAAGTGCATTTTCTTGTCGGATGTCCGAAGTAACCGCACGGACACGGGTTCATGGCGCATACAAGCATAACGCTGCAAGGATATGAAAATGTTGCGGCAACGCGCGCTATTGTTATTTTACCGTCCTCTATCGGCTGACGTAAAACTTCCATTGACGTTCTCGAAAATTCGGGCAACTCGTCAAGAAACAGTACGCCGTTATGCGCTAAGGATATTTCACCCGGGCGCGGTACCGTGCCGCCTCCGGAAAGTCCGGCAGGGGAGACGGTGTGGTGCGGCGAGCGGAAAGGACGCGCTTTTATAAGGGATATTCCCTTGGGCAAAACTCCCGCTACCGAGTATATATTGGTTGTTTCAAGCGATTCTTCAAATGTCATATCGGGCAAGATTGACGGTATGCGTTTCGCGAGCATACTCTTGCCGGAGCCCGGAGGCCCTATCATCATAACATTGTGTCCGCCTGCGGCAGCAATGACCAATAAGCCCGCCGACGCCAGCGACTGGCCCATCACGTCCGAAAAATCCGGCACCTGTGCCCATGCGTCTGCAGGGTCAAAGGGACAACAGCCGACCGGGGCAAGCGGGTAGATGCCGCGCAGGGCATCTACAACTTCACGTGCCGTGTGGGCGGGGTAGACGGCCATGCTGTCGGCACAGGCTTCGGCTGCTTCGGCGGCATTCTCGGCAGGTACATACAGGGCGTGGATGCCATTTTCTGCTGCAGCCAGCGCCATGGGCAGCACGCGGAACGCGCAGGTGCCGTCAGTGCCAGTTCGCCCAGAAATGCCGCGTCGGCAGGCACATCCTCCAGCTGGCCGCTGGCAGTGAGCACTGCCAGCAGAAGCGGCAGGTCGTACACGGGCCGGTCTTGCGTCACATCCGCCGGGGCAAGATTGATGGTAATGCGCCGGTCCGGGAACTTGAAGCCCAGATTTTTGATGGCGGCGCGCACACGGTCGGCGCTTTCACGCACAGCGGAATCCGGCAGGCCCACGATGGAAAAGGCGGGCAGACCGCCGGAAATGTCGGCCTCCACTGCCACGGCAAAGCCGCTCAGGCCGTTCAGACCAAAGCTTCTGGTAACAGAATACATGTTGTTCTCCCTTATCCCAGCGGATGATATGACGGAAAAGAATTGGCAAAAGTGGAAAATATTGGATGATTATGTCATACTTCGACACAAAAATACTTCTGAATTCATTATAGTAAAGGGCAGGAAAGATGTCAATGCGATAGAGAGGAGAGAGTTTTCCATGATGAGCAAAGAATACTGCCGCTATATCCGTACATATTCAGAACTGGAAGGGCTGCAGCATGCCCACACCCTTGTATATTGCGGTGCCGCCGCTGCGCAGGGGCTTGTAAT
>ENA-OQMX01000050-OQMX01000050.1-human-gut-metagenome-genome-assembly--contig:-NODE-50-length-29445-cov-3.483457_pt1 | contig 29445 bp, 30 predicted proteins | sample MGYA00242622_ERZ504866 | MGnify/ENA primary metagenome ERZ504866 (study PRJEB26092, sample SAMD00036422) | human gut metagenome | host: Homo sapiens | study: EMG produced TPA metagenomics assembly of...
ACGGGACTTTTTCTTTATTCAATTATTTGCTTACTAAGTTTTTAATGACCTCAACCATCTTGAGCATAGCATTTACAGGTATTGCTTCATAAATACTGTGGAAGTTCATTCCACCGGTTGAAAGGTTGGGCAGGGCAGACCCTCAAACGAAAGCCTTGCACCGTCGGTTCCGCCGCGTATCGGTGTAATTTGCGGCTCCACACCGGATTTACGCATTGCTTTTTTTGCTCGTTCTACTATGTCTATATGCTCTTTAATGACATCAAGCATATTGTAATAGCTGTCTTTAATTTCAGCCGAAACCGTGTTTTCTCCGTATTTGCGGTTGAAAAATTCAACAAGTACGGTAATAAATTCCTTGCGCTTTGCAAAGCTTTGCTTGTTGTGATCTCTGATTATCATATGAAGAGTTGCCTTGCTCTCGTTGCCGTTAACCGATGAAACGTGATAAAATCCCTCGCGATTTTCGGTGTGCGCGGGAGCTTCGGCGGCAGGAAGCATATTTATAAATTCCGCAAGATACAAAACAGCGTTTTTCATCTTGTTTTTAGCCGTGCCGGGATGCGTGTTGACTCCGTTGAAGGTTATTTTTGCACCTGCCGCGTTGAAGTTTTCATATTCTATTCCGCCAAGCTCTCCGCCGTCAACGGTATATGCAAAATCCGCGTCAAAGGTTTCAAAATCAAACTTGTCGGCACCTCTGCCTATTTCTTCATCGGGTGTAAAACAAATTGAAATTTTGCCGTGGCAAAGCTCTGCGTCATCGCAAATTTCGCGGCACGCCTCGATTATTTCGGCAACACCGGCCTTGTCATCCGCGCCGAGAAGCGTTGTTCGGTCGGTAACTATAATATCCTCGCCCGAATATTTGGCATCTATCATCGGCGCATTTGTGCCGTCAAATTTTATTATTTTGGCTTTGACGTCTTTTCCGCTGACATCGGGGGATGTGTCCATATGAGAAATTAATCCGATTTTGGGAAGCTTCTCAAATCCTTTTGTCGCAGGTATATGTCCGTAAACATAACCGTATTTATCACGGTAAGCGTCACTTACACCTATGCTTTTCAGCTCTTTTACAAGGTAATCCGCAAGAACTGTTTGTTTTTCCGTTGACGGTATGCTCTCGCTGTTTTCGTTTGAGGTCGTTTCGAATTCGACGTATCTTAAAAATCTGTCAATAACACTCATCTTATTCATTCCTATCTGAAGAAATTATGCCTTTTCGGTACAAAATGATTTTAACATACGGCTATTATCTTTTCAAGCATATAAAAACCGCCCGTATCTTAAACGATACGGGCGATCTTTTTTTGCGCTTAGTGTCTTAAGAGAAATTACTTCTCAAGGGTAGCATACTGGAAGTACCAATAGCCGTACGGGCTGTGCCATACGCCCTTAAGCTCGGGCTTCTGGAGCCAGAAGTCATTGTAATAAGCAACGGGGATGCAGGCGTAATCTTCCATCATGGCTTTTCAGCCGCGTGGAGAGCCGCAAAGTGAGCTGCGGAGTCTGCAACCTTAGAGTTAGCAATGTCAGCGTCAAAAGCAGAGCTGTTGTATTTACCGTCGTTGTTGCCGTTGGTAGAAACGAAGAGCTCAAGTATATTTGAGGCGTCATTATAGTCCATTACCCAGCCGTTGCGAGCCATATCGTAATTGCCTGCACGACGCTGAGGAGTGAATGAAGACCATTCAACAATGTCAATCTTCATAGTGATACCGAGCTGAGCATAAGCACTCTGGAGATACTCTGCAACAGCCTTGTGGTAACCTGCATCGTTTGTTGAGTAGGTGATGGTCGGGAAGCCCTTACCGTCGGGATATCCTGCCTCTGCGAGAGCCTTTTTAGCCTCTTCGAGATTAGCCTGATAATCCTTGCTGATATAGGTCTCTCCGCCGTTTTCCTTAACTGCGTTATCGAAGAACATACCCTCGTTATCAACAACGCCGGGACCTGCATAGTTATAGGCGGGGGAGTATGTGCCCTGCATTATGGTGTTTGCAATGTAGTCGCGGTCAATTGCAAGGTTAAGAGCCTTGCGGACATTCTTGTTGTTGAAGGGAGCCTTGTTAAGGTTCATGCTGAGATAGTAGGTGCCGAGAATGGTGTCAACATAGAATTCTCCGCCGTCAGCAGCCTTCTTGAGAGTCGGGATTTCCTCGGTGGGAACATCCTTAATGAGCTGAGCCTCGCCGCTGTTGTATGCGGTGAAGGAAGCACTTGAGTTTTCGAGAAGCAAGAATGTGAGCTTGTTGTTAACTATGCGCTTTGAATCCCAACCGCCTTTGTAGTTCGGGTTCTTTTTGCATACAATGCGCTCACCGGGAGTCCATTCGGTAATCATGTACGGACCGTTGCAGACATAAGTATCGGGTTTTGTAGCCCAAGAGTCACCGTTAGCTTCAACGGTAGCCTTCTGTACGGGGCTCATAGTGCCGAATGCAACGATTTTGTCAAAGTAAGAGCAGGGGTAAGCAAGCTTGACTGTAAGAGTTTTGCCGTCCTCGCTTGCTACAACGTTGAGCTTGTCGGGATCGGGAGTAGTGGTGGGCTTACCGTCTTCATCCGGATTGCCGATAGCGTCCTGATAGCCCTCAACCATACCGATAACAGTCTCGGCATAGGGAGCGGCAAGCTCTGTGTTTGTAAGGCGCTTAAAGGTATACTCAAAGTCCTTGGCGTTAAGCTCGGTGCCGTCAGACCATTTAAGACCGTCACGCATTGTGAAAGTCCAAGTAAGACCGTCATCGCTTACAGTGTACTTTTCAGCCTGACCGGGCTGAACCTTGTTGTCCTCATCAATTATGAGAAGTGTCTCATAGAGCGTGATGAGCATATTGCCGCCGTCAACAGCATTGTTAAGAGCGGGATCGAGCGTTTCGGGGTTAGGTCCTATCTGAACCGTTATACCGGCGTCGTCCTTTTTGCTGTTACCGCATGAACTCAGGAGTGCCATTGCCGACAGACACATGACAACTGCGAGTATCACAGCAATAAGTCTTTTGGTTTTCATTAAATACATCTCCTTCTTATAGCAACTCGCGCTGCTTAAAAATATATCCATTGTGCTCCAGATGCACAATAAACAACTATTTTACCTTGTCAAGGTGATGGCAAGCTGCAAAATGGCCTGCCGAGATTTCGCGAAGCTCCGGGCATTTTTCGGCGCAAAGGCCGTCGGCATACGGGCAGCGGGTCCTGAAACGGCATCCGCTCGGGGGATTCAGAGGACTCGGAACATCGCCCTCAAGAGGAATTCTGTGAGAGGAGCGTGCAATTATCGGGTACTGCCTCCGGTATAGCCGAAATAAGGCTCTTAGTGTATGGATGCGCGCTGTGTGTTATAAGCTCGTAGCTGTCGGCGAGCTCAACGAGCTTGCCGAGATACATTACGCCTATACGGTTTGAAATATGTCTTACGACGCTTAAATCGTGCGCTATGAAAAGGTAGGTGAGACCGAGCTCGTTCTGTAAATCCTCAAACATATTGACGACTTGTGCCTGGATTGAAACGTCAAGAGCCGATACAGGCTCGTCGCATACGATAAATTCCGGATTTACCGCAAGAGCTCTCGCTATGCCGACGCGCTGCCTCTGACCGCCCGAAAACTCGTGCGGATAGCGGTTGGCGTGCTCGCTGTTAAGGCCGACGGTCTCAAGAAGCGATATGATTTTGTCGCGTCTTTCCTTTTTGTTGGCGGCAAGATGATGAATATCAATAGCTTCGCCGACAATATCTCCTATCGTCATACGCGGGTCAAGACTCGCATACGGGTCCTGAAATACCATCTGCATCTTTCTTCGATAGGGGAGCATATTCACCGCGATTTTTTTCTTTTGTCAAATATGACGTCTCCGTCATATATTATTGTTCCGTCTGTGGGCTCATAAAGCCTTAAAAGAGTGCGCCCTACTGTGGTTTTACCGCAGCCGGATTCGCCGACGAGCCCGAGAGTTTCGCCTTTTTTTATATAAAACGAAACATCGTCTACCGCCTGAACGTATTTTTTCTTTTTGCCTCTGCCTCCGGCAGGAAAGTACTGCTGCAAGTGCTGTACTTCTATGAGCTTTTTATCGTCACTCACAGTCTTTCTCTCCTTCCTCAAATTCTTCTTTTTGAAGCAGCCAGCAATGGCTGTAATGTGTGTCGCTTAAAACCGTTTTCGGCGGCATTTGCTTTAAGCATATCTTCATGCATTTTGAACATCTCGGTGCAAACGGACACCCTGCCGGCGGGTTGAGAAGATCGACCGGCTGCCCTTCAATCGGTACAAGCCTTTCCTTACTTTCGACATTCAGCTTCGGAATGGATTTTATAAGACCCTTTGTGTATTCGTGCTTCGGCTCATAAAATATCTCGTCTGCCGTGCCGTATTCAACTATATGACCCGCATACATAACTGCAATTTTTTCGCACATACTCGCGACAACGCCAAGGTCGTGAGTTATCATAATTATGCTCATTCCGAGCTTTTTACGCAAATCCTGCATAAGGTCAAGTATCTGCGCCTGAATTGTGACGTCAAGAGCCGTTGTAGGTTCGTCGGCTATTAAAAGCTTCGGCTCGCAGGCAAGAGCTATGGCAATCATAACTCTCTGGCGCATACCGCCCGAAAGCTCGTGCGGATACTGTTTAAGTCGCTTGGTAGGCTCGTTAATGCCTACAAGTTCTAGAAGCTCCTTAGCGCGCTCATATGCCTGTTTTTTGTCTTTATCCGTATGCAGCCTTATAACCTCTGTTATCTGGTTGCCTATTGTGTAAACGGGATTAAGGCTCGTCATAGGGTCCTGAAATATTATGGAAACCTCGTTCCCTCTTATCTTTCTGAAATCCTTATCGGTCATCTTTTCAATTTCGTGACCGTTAAATCTGATTGTTCCGCCTATAAGCTTGCCCGGGTAGGCGGTAAGCCCCATTATTGAATATGCCGTGACGGATTTTCCCGAACCCGATTCTCCGACTATTCCGAGAACCTCGCCTTCATCCATCGAAAACGAAACGCCGTTAAGTGCTTTGACTTCGCCTGCGGGAGTAAAGAACGACAGCTTCTCGTCTTTTATTTCCAAAAGTTTTTCACTCAAAATATTTACCCTCCTTTAGTTCTTGAGCTTCGGGTCAAACGCGTCGCGCAGCCCGTCTCCGAGAAGGTTAAAGGCAAGTATGATAACGCTTATAAGTAACGCCGGTAAAAACAGCAGATAGGGATAAGTGTTCATACCCTTTACGGCCTCCGTTGCAAGAGAACCGAGCGACGGCATGGGAGCCGTAACGCCGAGTCCGAGGAAACTCAAATAGCTTTCGGTAAATATTGCGGAGGGTATCTGAAGCGTGGTTGTTACTATAAGAGTACCTATGCAGTTCGTCAAAAGGTGCTTTCTGATTATACGCGAATTGCTTGCACCGAGTGCTCTTGCCGCGGTAACGTATTCGGACTCCTTGAGTACAAGTATTTGAGAACGTGTTATTCTTGCCATACCTACCCAGTATATCAAAACGAATACAAGGAATATTGCTATAAGGTTCGGTCCCATTCTCTGCATCCAAGTAAAACCCGGATTTGCAGAGAGCGCTTCGAGTCGCGGCTTTAGGGAGGTTGCAAGCAGAATTATTAAAAGTATATCTGGAATGGTATATAAAATGTCGGTAAAACGCATCATTATATTATCGACCCAACCGCCGGCAAAACCGGCTATTGCACCGAACAGCGAGCCGACTATAAGAACCAGCGCTGCGCACACAAGACCTACCGTAAGGCTTATTTTTGTGCCCATCATAAGGCGAACGGCAAAGTCTCTGCCGAGCTTATCCGTTCCGCAGATGTGAGGAAATACCTTTTGACCCGCGTCTATTTGCGCCTGTTCTGTTTCGCTGTACTGAAACGGGGAGAGGTTCTCGCTGTATTTTATTTGCTGCTCATAGCTGTACGGCCAAAAGCTGGGAAGAATGTAAGCAAAAACCACTATCAGTAAAATAAAGACAAGACTTATCATGGCAACCTTGTTTTTACGCAGACGTCTGAGGCCGTCCTTCCAAAAGTTGACGCTGTCTCGCATTACAACAAGGTTTTCTTTTCCGTCGTTGTAGCCGGTATAAAATCGTCTGCCTTCAAATGCAGACTCGGAAATTTTTGTTCATCGGCGATGCCGCTCCTTACTTAAGTTTGATTCTCGGGTCGATTATTTTATACAGTATGTCAACTATGACGTTTGCAACTATGATAAGTGTCGCAAGGACAATTGTTGTTCCCATTATCATGGTGTAGTCGCGGTTGACTATGGCCGAAACAAATTCACGGCCGAGACCGGGTATTGCAAATATCTGTTCTACTATAAACGAACCCGTCATAAGGCTTGCGAGCATTGGCCCGACGTAAGTTATTACGGGGAGTATTGCGTTTCTGAGAGCATGCTTGAAGAGTATTTTGAAGTTTGAAAGGCCTTTGGCTTTTGCCGTTCTTATATAATCCTGCCCCATAACGTCCAAAAGACTTGAGCGCATAAGCCGCGTTATATATGCCGTCGGGTAAACCGACAGCGCCGTCACCGGCATTATATATGACGACAGCGTGTTAAGACCTACCGTTGGCAGTAGATTCAGCTTGCTGCCGAATGTATACAGTAAAATTACGCTGATTATAAAGCTCGGTATTGCGATACCGCACGTCGCGAGTACTATAATAAAGTTATCGGCAAATTTACCTCGGTTGTATGCCGAAAGACATCCGAGCGGTATGCCTACAAGAAGAGAGACGAGAACAGCTATTCCGGCGAGCTTTGCCGATACGGGGAATTTAGAAAAAATAATGTCCGATACGGTTCTTCCTCTTTGACGTAAGCTTACGCCCATATCGCCCTTGATAAAATCAGTAATATAGGTTATATATTGCTCAAATAAAGGCTTGTCCAATCCGTATTTTGCAGCGAGAGCTTCCTGTGCAGCCTTGCTTATGGATTTTTCCGCAACGAACGGACCGCCGGGAACAAGGTTCATAAGGAAAAACGTCAGCGTGGCAACAATGAAAATGCTGAGCAAGCCCATTGCTATGCGCTTGATGATGTACTTGGTCAAATGATAGACCCCCTGTTAATTTGTGTATTTTTTTCAAAAGACATAGAAGTCTTTTTATATTATTGTCTCAAATAACCAATTATTGCTAAATCGCAGGTATTCTTGACGACATTATTTGTACATTTTAGCACAATGGCTCACTAAAATCAAGATTTTTGCTTTGTATTTATTTAACTATTCCGCAAAACAAAGCATTTTTTCGTGATATGTACCGATATAAGACATTTTGCCCACTAAATAACGATTTAAAAATATTTGTAATTTTTTCTTGACAAAGAAAGAACGGCGTGATAACATTGTGGCAACATCTAAAAAACCTGTGATTAAGAAGAGTAGCTTTACTTAAAGCTTGCAGAGAGCGGTTGTCGGTGTAAATACCGCAGGGGAGAGTACAGCGAATGGACTTATGAGGGCGGCACGAAAGCGTTTGTGAGTAGCGGCCGACGGGTTCCGTACCCGTTATCAGAGCGGCTTATATGTAAGTATAAGAAACGAGCGGTCGGTTTTTCCGGCAATTTGGGTGGTACCGCAGGATTCAAAGTCTTGTCCCATATATGGGATAAGGCTTTTTTTTATTTGCTTATTAAGGAGAAAAGAATGCAATATTATTTAAGACGATGGCGATGGCGATTTTTAAAATATAACATTGTACACTGATTTATTTTAAAAATTAAGGAGTCATCATCATGAAAAAAGTAAAAATAACGGTAGCGATAATTTTAGCGGCAATAACAATATTCTTCGTAGGCTGTACGGCGAAAAAAGACAAGGTTCCGGTAATAGGCATCAGTCAGTACGGTGAGCACGCCTCGCTTGATAATTGCCGCGAGGGCTTCCTTCTCGGTCTTAAGGAGGCCGGACTCACAGAGGGTGAGGATTATACAATAGATTATCAGAATGCTTCGTTTGACAATGCCACCGCAACACAGATTGCCAATAACTTCTCTTCCAAAAACGTCGCGCTTATGTGCGCCATAGCAACCCCCTCGGCAACAGCTTGCTACGCTGCGGCAGAGGATAAGAACATTCCGGTTGTATTTAACGCCATAACAGACCCCGGCGAAGCAGGTCTTACAACAGGCAACATCACGGGCGTTTCGGATAAGCTTCCCGTTGACCCGCAGCTTGAGCTTATAAGAAAACTCCAGCCTGATGCAAAAACAATCGGTATCATCTACACAACAAGCGAACCGAATTCAGTATCGGCAATCGCCGAGTATAAAGAAAAAGCAGGTAACTACGGATTTACTATCGAAGCCATAGGCGTTGCCGATCAGGCGTCCGTTACACAGGCTGCCGATACTCTTATAAACAAGAAGGTTGATTGCATCACAAACCTTACCGACAATAATGTTGTAGGCGTCCTTCCGTCAATACTTGAAAAAACCAATGCCGCAGGTATTCCCGTATACGGCAGCGAAATTGAGCAGGTTAAAAAAGGCTGTGTGGCGTCTGCCGGTATCGATTATGTGGAGCTCGGCAAAATGGCAGGCAAGCTTGCCGCTCAAATTTTAAAGGGAGAAGCTAAGGCTTCCGATCTTCCGTACGAAACAGTGACCGAGTACAGCACATATATAAATTCCGACGCAGCAAGCGCTATGGGAATTACCGTTCCGTCGGATGTAGCCGCAAAGGCAATAGAATGTAAATAAGGTAGTGTAAAAAAATGCTGGATCTTATTATAAGCACGTTAACTCAAGGCTTTATATACGCTCTTCTCTCCTTCGGCGTATATATTACATATAAAATATTGGATTTTCCCGATCTCACCGTAGACGGCAGTTTCCCTTTGGGAGCTGCCGTAACGGCTGTTTTACTTGTAAAGGGCGTAAATCCGTTTCTCGCTCTTTTAATATCTTTTCTTGTCGGAGCTCTTGCCGGATTTGTCACGGGATTTATCCACGTCCGTTTGAAGGTACGCGACCTGCTTTCGGGTATTATAACGATGACGGCTTTATTTTCAATAAATCTGCAGATAGCCGGTTCGAATCTTTCAATCGCGCGTGAAAAAGATACTATATTTACATCTCCCGCTACAATGTCGGTTTTCGGGTCGATGTCGCTTATTTTAAGAAAACTTATCGTTTCCGCAATTCTGATGATAGTCTGCAAGGTGCTTCTTGACCTTTACTTTAAGACAAAAAACGGCTTTTTGCTTCGCGCGGTAGGCGATAACAGCGTACTTGTAACCTCTCTCTCAAAGGACAAGGGCACAATAAAAATAATCGGACTTGTAATATCGAACGCTCTTGTGGCTCTTTCGGGTGCCGTCGCCTGTCAGGAGCAGCGCTCGTTTTCCGCGACGATGGGAACCGGTCAGATAGTGTTCGGCCTCGCAGCGGTGATTATAGGAACAACGCTTTTCAGGCGCGTAAGCTTTATAAAGGGCACCACCGCCGTAATATTCGGCAGCGTAATTTACAAAGCTTGCATACAAATTGCAATAAGCCTCGGCTTGCCGGCGAATCTTTTGAAGCTTATAACGGCTGTTTTGTTCCTGGCAATACTTGTTCTCGGCAATCTTCAGAAAGGTTCGGTGAAGAAAAATGTTGGAGCTTAAGCATATTTCAAAAATATATAATCCCGGGCTCGTTACGGAGATGTGCCTTTTCGACGATTTTAATTTTACCGTAAATGACGGGGAATTCGTCTCCGTAATAGGCTCAAACGGCAGCGGAAAAACCTCCATGCTGAATATAATATGCGGAAGTATACCCGTAAACGCAGGCGAAGTTCTTATAAACGGCAAGTGCGTGAATAAGAAGAAAGATTTTGAACGCTATGCCTATATCGGCAGAGTGTACCAAAATCCCTCAATGGGCAATTGCCCGAATATGACGATACTCGAAAATATGTCGCTTGCCGACAATAAAGGAAAGCCCTTCGGTTTGTCATTTGCGCTCAATAAAAACGTTATGATTTTTACCGCGAACAGCTTTCGTCGCTCGGTCTCGGACTTGAGGATAAATTGCATGTGAAAATGGGTTCGCTGTCGGGCGGCCAACGTCAGGCGGTTTCACTTATTATGGCAACGCTGACACCGATAGACTTCCTTATCCTTGATGAGCACACCGCCGCACTTGACCCCAAGACCGCGGAAATAATTATGGAGCTTACCGATAAAGTGGTTAAGCAGAAAAAACTTACGGCTGTTATGGTAACGCATAATCTTCGCTATGCCGTGGAGTACGGCACGCGCCTTGTTATGATGGACAGGGGCAATATTATACTTGATAAGGTGGGCGAGGATAAAAAGAATACGTCGATAGATGATATTCTCGCAATATTTAATAAGATAAGTATTGAATGCGGAAATTAACATTTTTTATATAAATACGTATATCAAAGCAGCTTTGAATTAGCAGCTTTGAATTTTAAAATCGGCTTCTCAATTAAAAATATATAAAAATGACCGAAAGCAGAGATTATTTTCCGCTTTCGGTCAAAATTTTGGTCGGAGTGAAGGGACTCGAACCCCCGGCATCCTGCTCCCAAACCTATGTCTGAACCTTCAGGCAGAACTGAGTCGCCCTCTTTGGCACTTTCCGGCACTTCTGCGGTTCCTCTTTGGAACTCTATTGGCCTGTTTATTTCAGGCACCGCTTTCGGCTTTTGGGATTTGTGTGGGATTGAATTCTGTATATTAAAAGTGCTTCCGACCGGGTTTACCTCCAACAGCGGGTGCTTTTTGCCGCAGAGAGCAGCTCAGAAACTGCGCCGCATAAACAAAGAAATAAGCGCTGGCGTGATATTACCCACCCTCTCGATAAACGGAAAATGTGTTGTGGTCGCTAAAACTCCCTCAGAAAATGTGCAGACATAGCAAGGATGACCTGAGAAATGCTTACCCGCTGGGAATACAGGCTGTTCCGGATGAGGAAGTGGTACGTATCCATTCATCTTCAGGAACAACAGGAAAGCCGGTCATCATACCTTACACAGCAAAGGATGTCGATGATTGGGCAATCATGTTCGCAAGATGCTACGAGACAGCCGGAGTGACAAAGAAAGACCGAGTACATATCACACCGGGATATGGTCTGTGGACAGCCGGAATAGGATTTCAGGCAGGCGCGGAGAAGCTTGGTGCCATGGTAATTCCTATGGGCCCTGGAAATACTGACAAACAGTTACAGATGATGATCGATCTTGAAAGTACAGTTCTCACAGCAACATCATCATACGCACTTCTTCTTGCCGAAGAGATAGATAAGAGAGGGCTTAAGGATAAGATACATTTGAAGAAGGGCGTATTTGGCTCAGAACGCTGGAGTGAGAAGAAGAGAGAGTATATAAAAGAGAAGCTTGGAATAGAGCTGTATGATATATATGGACTTACAGAGATCTATGGACCTGGTATCGGAATAAGCTGCGATGCCCAGAATGGAATGCACTATTGGGATGATTATGTTTATATAGAGATAATAGATCCGAAGACCGGAAAGACTCTCCCTGACGGAGAGGAGGGAGAGATAGTTATCACTACTCTGGTTAAGGAGGGGGCTCCGCTCATCCGTTTCAGGACACACGATATATCAAGGATCATTCCGGGTGAGTGTCCATGCGGAAGAAAGCATCCCAGACTGGATATCATCAAGGGCAGAAGTGACGATATGTTCAAGGTACACGGCGTAAATATGTTCCCAAGTCAGGTTGAGGAGCTGCTTGCACTCGTGGATGGAGTTCCAAGTGAGTACACCATAAATATAGCCCATGATGAGCCTGCCAATAAGGATATCATGCTGGTTACAGTTGAGGCCGAGGGACGTGTAGATTTTGAGCAGACAGGACGTCAGATCAGAGATCTGTTCAAGTCAAGGATCGGAGTTACACCGAAGATCACTGTTGTCCCTGTTGGAACACTGCCTAGAAGTGAGAAGAAGACACAGCGTGTCATCGACCATCGTGAGCAGTGATATTTTTAGAAGGGATATTATATTTATGAATTCAATCAATATAGCAGCTTGTATAGTTGCGTTTTTACTTGGGGTGGTGCTTTTCACTCTGGCGAATGAGATCATACTCAAGCTGCCGAACAATGAGAATATTTTTAAGGGAAAGCCGAAGAGCTTTGAGAAGTTTTCTCCGAGATGTCTGTTCATACAGATCCTTGGTGGGGTGTTCGGAGTGCTTATGGTGTGGCAGTTTGATGTGAGCCTTGAGGCGGTCACGGTATTCCTGTTCTTTGGACTGCTGACTATCATCACATTCATAGACGCTGATACCATGGAGATACCATTTGTGCTGAATGTGTGTATACTGGTGCTTGGAGTTATATCCATATTCACGAGAGGTGGATTTTCACTGACAGGCGGAGATCTCTCTCTTGTGAGCAGACTTATTGGAATGCTTTGCGTGAGTCTTCCTCTGTTCCTGATAGTGCTGGTTATACCGGATGGATTTGGCGGAGGAGATATCAAGCTCATGTTTGCCGCAGGATTCTTCCTTGGCTGGAAGGCAACCGTCATAGCATTCTTCATCGGACTTATCATTGGTGGATGCCAGGGCGTGATACTTCTTGCAAGGCGTAAGAAAGGCAAGGACGATCATTTCGCATTTGGCCCGGCGCTCAGCGTTGGCCTGATGATTGCGACATTTGTGGGATCACAGATGATGAACAGCTATATCAATATGATCAAGGCATCATTCTACGCGTAGAGTGATGAATCCATGAAAAAGAAATAGTGCTGGTGTATAAGTGATAAAAAACTTATACATCAGCACTATTTTTATGATAGTATTCAAATGTAATTGCCTATTGTATATTTTCCATGTGAGGGATATACTGTAAAGAGCGTGCAATTTAACGCGTTAAAGCTTTTAATTGAGAAAGAAGAGCAATTATTAAGAGAGGTTAGGAGTTACGATTATGCCAATCACAGATTACTTAGAGAGAAATGCCAGAGAATATGGAAATGATGTCGCTCTGGTAGAGATAAATCCTGATGTGCAGGAGACGAGAAGGGTTACATGGAGAGAGTATGAACTCATAGAGTCTAATCCTACATGTCAGTACAGAAGAGAGATAACATGGAGCGTGTTCAACGAGAAGGCAAACAGATTTGCCAATCTTCTGGTGTCACGTGGAATCCAGAAGGGAGACAAGGTAGGTATCCTCATGATGAACTGCCTTGAGTGGCTTCCAATATATTTCGGAGTGTTGAAGACGGGAGCCATAGTGGTTCCGTTCAACTTCAGATACGATGCGGAGGAGATCAAATACTGTGTAGAGCTTGCAGATGTTGACGTGCTTGTATTTGGCCCTGAGTTCATCGGACGTATAGAGGCTGTCGTTGACGAGATAGCTGAGAAGAGAATCCTCTTCTATGTGGGCGGAAATTGTCCTACATTTGCAGAGGACTATGACAAGCTGACATCCAACTGCTCAAGCGTGTTCGAGAAGAGAGACATCAAGGACAGTGATGATGCGGCTATATATTTCTCATCTGGAACAACAGGATTCCCAAAGGCTATTCTGCACAACCATGAGAGCCTGATGCATGCGGCAAAGGTCGAGAATGTACATCACGGACAGACAAAGGATGATGTATTCTTGTGTATTCCTCCGCTGTACCACACGGGTGCCAAGATGCACTGGTTTGGAAGTCTGATAGTGGGCGGCAAGGCAGTTCTGCTCAAGGGAGTAAGCGCCAAGACTATACTTCAGACTGTAAGTGATGAGAAGTGTACTATAGTATGGCTTCTTGTGCCATGGGCTCAGGATATACTGCTTGCCATAGAGAACGGCGATGTACATCTGGAGGATTATGAGCTGTCACAGTGGAGACTGATGCACATCGGAGCACAGCCAGTGCCACAGAGTCTTATAAAGAAATGGAAAGAGATATTCCCTAACCATCAGTACGACACGAACTATGGACTTTCAGAGTCTATCGGACCGGGCGCTGTACATCTGGGAGTAGAGAACATACATAAGGTCGGAGCCATCGGTGTGCCGGGCTACGGCTGGCAGGCAAAGATCGTGAATGAGGACGGAACAGAGGTTGAGCAAGGCGCAGTCGGCGAGCTTATCCTCAAGGGACCTGGTGTCATGACCTGCTACTACAAGAATCCGAAGGCGACAGAGGAGTGCCTGAAGGACGGCTGGCTGTACACAGGAGATATGGCTATGCAGGACGAAGATGGATTTATTTATCTTGTAGATAGAAAGAAAGATGTTATAATCAGTGGTGGAGAGAATATCTACCCTGTACAGATAGAGAACTTCCTCAGCAAATACGAGAAGATCAAGGACGTTGCGGTCATCGGTATCGCAGATGCCCGTCTCGGAGAGATCACAGCGGCTATCATAGAGGTAAAGGATGGCATGACCTGTACAGAGGAAGAGATCAACGAGTTCTGTAAAGAACTTCCAAGATATAAGAGACCAAGGAAGATCATATTTGAGCACGTTCCGAGAAATGCTACAGGTAAGATAGAAAAGCCACTTCTCCGTAAGATGCACAATAGTGAGAACCTGGTAGCGGCAGAAAACAACGCATAGTGAGATACTTGCCGTAATACAGCACAGAAAGGACAAAAAAGATGAAGACACCATTTATTACAAAGGCAAAGGCAGAAGAGATCATCAAGGAGATCCCTACACCATTTCACATTTACGATGAAGAAGGAATCAGAGAGAATGCGCGAAAGCTTTACAAGGCGTTTTCATGGAATAAAGGATTCAAGGAGTATTTCGCTGTAAAGGCTACTCCGAACCCAACAATACTCAAGATCCTCAAGGAAGAGGGCTGCGGAACAGACTGTTCATCACTGACAGAGCTTATGATGTCAGACAAGATGGGATTTAAGGGCGATGAGATCATGTTCTCGTCCAATGACACCCCTGCCGAAGAATTCGTGCTTGCAAAGAAGCTGAACGCAACCATCAATCTTGACGATTTCACACACATTGATTTTCTGGAGAAGTCAGCAGGAATCCCAGAGAAGATCTGCTGCAGATTCAATCCGGGTGGAAAGTTCTCTATATCAACAACCATCATGGACAACCCTGGTGATGCAAAGTATGGTATGACAAAGGATCAGATCATCGAGGCATACAAGATCCTCAAGGCAAAGGGCGTGAAGAGATTCGGAATGCATGCATTCCTTGCCAGCAATACAGTGACAAATGAATACTATCCAACACTTGCAAAGATTCTGTTTGAGACAGCAGTTGAGATCAAGGAGAAGACCGGAGTGAAGCTTGACTTCATCAACCTGTCAGGCGGAGTAGGAATCCCATACACACCTGACAAGGAGCCAAATGACATCATGGTCATCGGCGAGGGTGTAAGAAAGGTATACGAGGAGGTTCTCGTACCAGCAGGAATGGGTGATGTTGCTATCTTCACAGAGCTCGGACGTTTCATGCTGGCACCTTACGGACACCTGGTTACAACAGCTATCCATGAGAAGCACACACACAAGGAGTACATCGGAGTGGACGCATGTGCAGTCAACCTCATGAGACCTGCTATGTATGGTGCATACCATCACATCACAGTCCTTGGCAAAGAGAATGAGCCATGTGATCACAAGTATGATGTGACAGGTTCACTGTGTGAGAACAATGACAAGTTCGCTATAGACAGAATGCTTCCAAAGATCGACATGGGAGACATCCTTGTCATCCACGACACAGGTGCTCATGGATTTGCCATGGGTTACAACTACAATGGAAAGCTTAAGTCCGCAGAGGTTCTGCTCAGACCGGACGGATCATTCAAACTTATCCGCCGTGCAGAGACACCGGAGGATTACTTTGCAACCATCAAGGATTTCTGGGATGTAGAGCTGTAACAGGCAGACCATAGATAAGCATAGAAAACCGGCAGTATATGAGTTGAAGTCCAACTGTATACTGCCGGTTTTCTATGTGCATGAGCTGCGTTACACTGTCACCTCGAAGCAAATATAATTCTGTCCGGATATGGTTCGGTTATCCAGACATATCTTTCCCTCATATTCATCCACAAGCTTTTTCATGTTCGGAAGACCATATCCGTGATGCTGCTTGTCGATGGTCTTGGTTGTGTAGCCGTAGGTAAACATATTTCTTCTAAGATCAGAGCTCAACACAGGACCTTTGTTCATGGTGCTTATGATGATCTGGTTCTGACTGCTGTCAAGAGACAGGGTGGCAGATCCCGGAGCATCTACAGCCTCCAGAGCATTGTCTATTAATATTCCAAGTATACGTATGATCTCATATTCGGGCATACAGCTTTTCAACGTATGCTGTCTGACTATCACATTCAGAGTCTTTCCGTTCTTTTCGGCATTGATCATCTTGCTATATATAAAACCGGCGACAACAGACAGATTGATGCGAAGCAGCTCAGACTCACGGTATTCAGATACCATATTGTCCGAATAGTTTATCAGGGCATTTTTCAGAGACTCATAATCCCTATAGGTGTATGGAAGCATTCTGACTGCAGTCAGATGGTTGTCAAAGTCATGTTGTTTGCTTCGCAGATCCTTTATCAGATCAGCCATCATAGGCTGATAGGTTTTAAAGCATTCCAGGTCGTGCTGCTGCTTTCCTATGGTTCGCTGCTGTCCCAGAATGATGATATCCGAGAGAATGACCACAACTGCAAAGCATGATATCACAGGTATATACACCGAGGTGTCGATGGTACTGAATTTGTACAGCCCGGTCTCGATCATAAACACAACGTACAAATGAATAGACAGGAATTTGATAATTCCACTGCCGCCCATGAAGGTTTGGAACACATGGTTCATAGGCGCATATCTGCACAGAGCCACTGAAATCAGAAATGAAAATACAGCACAGGAAATGGACAAGTATGTCTCATTGTTCGCACCCAGACGTGTCATACCCATGATGATAATGTCCTCAAGAAAAGCCGCATACAGATATTCAAGAATATACGCCATCAATACATAAAAATATCTGGTCTTCATAATATACAACAGCATGAGATAGGATAGCAGGCATAATGCCAGCCATCCAAATGCATTTGGGAAAATTAAGGATACCGTATTCCCGAGTATAAGGTAAGCAGCCGTTCCGATAATTGGGTGGCGCATATCCCGGAATTTTCTTCCGATGAGGGCAGATATAAAAATAACATCCTTCATTGTTTCCAATGTAAAGCATAGGAGATCTATTATAGAATTCAGCATTTCAAATACCCCTTATCATTGTTAAGCCTGTTCAACGTGTTTGCGCGCAGCCGTGGAAGCTTTAAGTCTGTGACCAAACTCTGTGGCGTATTTGCGGCCAACCGGTATCCATTGATAGTCCGGTGTGTCAAGCGATACCATGGCGGTAACCTTGTCGTAGGTATCCACATGGTGAAGGTTTACGACAAAGCTCTTGTGGCAGCGTGCAAAATACGATGGAAGAGAGTCCGCAAATACAGAGAGTCTTGTTCCTGTGGATATAAATAGTCCGGTGGTTGTGTGGACATGCATGTTTCGCAGCTCGGATTTAATGTATAGTATATTGTCTGGTCTGATCCTGGCAAGTACACCATCTCTGTCGGTAAGCTCTATTGGTTCCTCCCTGATCAGAGAAAAGTTCAGAAGCTTGGAGACAGATTCTATCAGATCCTGCTGTGAGTAGGGCTTGACCAGATAATCGTAGCAGTTGGTCTTGTGGATCGCTCTGGGAGCTTCGTTTACAAGAGCTGTCACGTACAAAATAGGAGTTGTCTGATAACGCGGATTTCTTCGCAATTGTTCTCCCAGCTTTATTCCGTCCTTATCCGGGTCGGCGCCAAGCTGTATATCCAGCAGAAAAAGCTGGATGCTGTGCGAATCTGCCAGAGCCAGAGCATCATCATAACAGGCGGCCTTCAGACATTCTATGTCGGGGAAGCTTTCTTCTATTATCTCTGCCAGACCATTTAATTGTGCCACATTGTCTTCAACTACCAAAGCTCTCATTATAAAAGACTCCTTCCTTCTATGTGTTGTATTTTAAACCATTACTTCAAAACGCACCAGAGTATCATCCAGAAGATAATCGTTTTCCAGATATATTTTTCCATTATATTTAAATACCAGACGCCTGAGATTGTAAAGACCAAGGCCGTGCTTCTGACGATCACAGGTCTTGGTGGTATAGCCTGCTGTGAAAAGCTTTGCTCTGATCTCGGGTGTTAGCAGAGGACCTTTGTTCAGAGTGGTGATGATGATTCTGCCGTCCCGGCTATCCAGGTGCAGAGTCATACTATCGTGCTCAGATATGGCCTCCAGTGCATTGTCGATGAGTATTCCCAGAACCCTGACCAGCTCATATTCAGGCATCCGGCTCTCGAGCAGATAGCTGTGAACGACAATATTCAGCTTTTTGTGCGCCTTTTCTGCCTGCTTTTGTTTGCTGTATATAAACCCGGCGATCACGAACATGTTGATTTTTAGAAGCTCGGTGGTTCTGTATTCGGATATAACCTCATCTGAACTGCTGATAAGAGCCTCCTTTAATGAACTGTAGTCGGTGTGTGTATATGGAAGCATTCGAATACCGGTCAATATATTGTCAAAGTCATGCTGCCTTCCCGTGACGTCCTCAATCAGATCATCCATCATAGGCTGATAGACGTTGTAATTTGCCAGATCGTGCTGCTGCTTGCTGATGATCTGTTGCTGGCTGAGGATTACTATGTCGGTGATGAGGACTATCACGGTGAAAAATGAGATGAGGGGGATATATATGATTGTGTTAAATGTGCTGTATTTACGCAGTCCCAGCTCAAGCATGATTATCAGAAAAACATGTATTACAAGGTACTTGGATAAAAATCTGCCATTAATCAACTGAGAGTAGAAGCTATGGAATGGAAGTAGCCTGCATATAGCACAAGCAATAGAAAAAGTAATCAGGGAGCCTGCGATGGAGGAGGCTATCTGATTATTAAAATTCACTCTGTAAAATAACAGAATTATAGAATTTTGAATAAGAAGGATAAAAGTGTGTGATATGACGAAGGCAATTAGAGAATTAAATATAGTCGTATTTAAGATAAAAAGAGTCGTTAAATAGGCTAGTGAACATAAGATGATCCACCCAAGCGCACCTGGAAACAGGGATGAAAAAAAGGTTCCCAAACAAAAGTATAAAATTGCACTTATCACAGGATGTCGCATTTCTTTTATATGTACTCCGGCAATGGATGAGAGCATGATGAGATCATATAAAATTTCAATAATATAACAAAAAGAGTCTACGATATGATGTATCATGGCAACCTCCATAAAGATAATATAACATTATACAAAGACGATTTATACCGCGTCAATTGTCGTTTATGACATGATAGATACCGTTCATGACAAATTAAGCAAAATATATTGCAATCTAAGTAGTTGTATGATAAAAGAAAAGTGGAGGTGGTCAAATAGATAATCTAAACAATAAGCTGGGAATATTATTAACACAGATCCTGCTGGGCAGAAAATACAGAAGCGATGAGGATCGTGATGTAAAAATACAATATTCTATACTGCTTCTTATTGACAAGGTAGAGAAATATTTAATTATTTTGGGCCTCTTTTCAATATTGGGACACGTTGATATAGCAATAATAACAGGATTGACAATAGAACTTACAAGAAATTATCTTGGCGGTATACATATGAAAACATGGTATGGCTGTACAGCGGTGACTGTATTGTTTTATATCGTGGTGTTAGCATGCGGAGAAAATATTATATTGTCAAGCAAACTGCAGAATTCATTGTGGGTATCGGAGATAGTAGTTATAGCATTATTTGCGCCTATACCATCAAAACAGAGACCTAAATATAATCAACATAGAAAAAATATGATAAAGGCTCGTGGTATAGCAGGTGTGCTGATAATTGGAGCGGTGAGTCTTGGGGTGAAATCTTACAATAACTATATTGTATGGATATGGTTGTTGCAGATTATAGAAGTGATGATATTAAAATTATCATCTCTGATAAAAAGAAATAAAAAGGGGGTGACAATGCGTGACGCAGAAGAGGGTTAGAAATATGCTGTCGGACATACTTGAGAATATGGCAGAAGATGTGATTAGACTGACAGGATGTTTCGGTGCATGGGGAGAGATAGAACTCCCAGAGTGTCTCAGGAATATCGATTCACAGAAAGAGACAAAGTAAAATATCCTGAAGAGTTGAGCTTCAGGATATTAGAAATATCAAGACAATCATTTGCTGGAAAAATCTTGATAAACGGATTGTACTATCAGACACAGAAAAGTACAATAGCAAAATTGTTAAAAGTGGCAAAATTGGAGTAAAGACCGCAGATAATTAATTAGGAGGGACAAAAGGTTATGAAGAAGTCAATGAAATCAAAGCTTGCGATGTTCGCTGTTGCAGGAGCGATGGCAGTGTCAGGAGCAGCGGGAATTGCTGCACCTGCTAAGGCTGAGAATGTACATACAAATAATGCAGGTACAGTGGTTACATGCAAAGAATCATATTCTAATACAGATAACGAGCTGTTTACTTTTAGCAACAATAACAGCGGATATGGTTATAGTTCGTACAGACGTAAATATAATAAGACAAAGGTTTATGTATATCCAACAGTAGGACCAAAGCTCAGTTACACAGTAATGGGCTCGCATTCATCAAAAGGGACAAACCCAATAGTAAAATCTGATACGCATATTATTCCGCTTGGAATTGAGGCGAGTATCACAAACATGGTAAACGAGAAAGGCTATGCCTATGCAGGCTTGAGGATGCACAGGACAGTCAAAGCACAGACTGATTCAAAGGGCTGGTGGAGTCCGGATTCCACAAGAAATTACACTATTTATGACTGATTAAAGCAGTGACATAAGACGGATGGCAAAGGCAGAGTTGGGAGGAGTAGAAGTGAAGAAGAAAAGATATCTTGTGATGACAGTGGCAGCAGTGCTGATCATGGCAGCAGTGGCAGCTTCGGCGTATGTGCTCCAGAAAAAACGGGAACCCCAGAGGACAGAGCGTTAAGGAAGTCGTCTGAGGCGGCATCTGAAGAGACAGACAGCGAAGCTTCGGGAAACAAGACCGGAGAGAAAATAAGTGAAAAAGAAGGTGTGGGTGATAACGTGCTGATGTCAGGAGCGGTGAAGATAGAGCTGCTGTCGGCTGATGTATACACAGGTGACGAGATAACAACAGAGGATAAATATCCGGTTGAATATTTTCGCAGTGAGACTCTGCCGGAGCCTGAGTCGGAGGAGGAGATAACAGACTGGGATGCTCTGTATGAGGAGGCTCCGGGATACAAGGAATTTCAGGAGTCGGCAGGGGATGCGTATACTCCTGAGGAGTGTGAGGAGATAACTGCACAGTATCAGGATGTGATAGATAAGCATACGCAGACTGTGGTAAAGACCAATAAGCTGTATTTTATTAAGTGCAGACTGACGAATACCGGGGATGCGGTTGTGAAGAATGTGTTCCCATACGACATTGTGGAGAGGATTCCCGGTGAGAGTGAGGTTTCGTTCGTAGAAGGAATGGTATACTTTGACAAATCAGTCCACACAGAGGGCGATGACAGAGCCAGTTGGTACTATCTATACAGACTGGAAGGACACGAGACAATGGAATGTACGATTGGACTTGTTGTGCCACAGGAGCCGGAGGATGGCGTGAAATATTATTATGGACAGGTGATCACAGGATATTTTACGTACAATCCGGCGGATCTTCCGGATTTTGTGGATCTGGATGCACTCCCAAAGCCGGAAGCGGATGACAAGCCATGAGGTGGGAATCAGATTTTGTGGAGGTATATGCATGAGGAGAGGTGTTCTGATGGCATTGGGTGTTGTGAGCTTGTGTGCAGTCACCTTGTGGTGCGGAAGAATATTCAGCGTTAACAGGGCGTACAGTGATGACACCAGAGTTGTAGAAGCGGCTGAGAATGTATCGGTGGATGGATTGCTTATAAAATGCAGGGAGACCCGCATATACAGTATAGATGAGTATAAAGCACGTTTTAATGTGGACAGTGTGGATGTGCTGAGCCCGGAGGATCGGTTTATCTGTACACGCCTGAATGTAGATAATACAACTGAAGAACCGATCGATTGGGATACTGTGATGGCGGCGACTGAGTGTGGCTTTGAGTCACAGACATGGTGCAGTTCGGTGAATTTGTATTCTGGCCGGGAACTGAATACGTTTACAAGTAATGATCTGGAGCCCGGAATGAATCAGGATATATGGTATGTGACAAGTCTGGCGCGGGTGTCATTTAGCAGGGATACGTGGGATAACCTGGAGCGGGAGAGCTTCTATTATGTACTCACCCTTGAACCTGATAAGCTGATGATCAGACTGGATATTGAATGAAGTGGTGTTGAGATATGAGAGTATTAAGATTTGAAATGACCAGAGCGTTCAGAAATAAGTGGCTTGCAGTAAGCGTAGCTCTGGGAACGTTGATTGGGCTGGCGGACATATGGCTTAATGTCAGCCAGTATGGATTTAACAGAGGCAGGGCTTTGATCCAGACATGGATCGGGACAGACTATCAGTTTGCATACAACAGCTTGTTTTACGTACTGCTGCCACTGATTGCGTGTTTTCCGTATGCGGGGTCGTGTTATCAGGATCAAAAAAACCGGATATGAAAGCAGTATATGTATTAAGACGTCCCGCTTAAGCTATATGATTGCAAAGGAAGCGGCTGTGGCGGCTTCGGGAGCGGCAGCCGTGGCGTGCCCGCTGCTCATAGCCATGTTCATTGCTGCGGGGATATATCCGGATAAAAGACCGGAAAAACTGACATTTTTGTATGCAGGAATTATAGACTGCCACATGTTCCCGAGAATATTTGCAGAGCATCCTGTGTGCTATGCGCTGCTGTTTACGCTGCTCGATGCAGTGTTTGGAGGGATAACAGGTCTTGTGGCTATGTGCTTTGCGAGGTGGTGCGGGAGCAGATTTTCAACGATAATGGCTCCGTTCGCATTGTATGTATTTACCGGTGTGATGTTTGAGGGACGTGGGATTGGAACCTGGTCAGCCATGCAGATGGTCAATCCACTGCAGAATGTGGTTACATACAGGTACCAGATGGTGACGATGTATGCTGCGGTGAGTGCAGCGGCACTCGTTCTTATATACATATGGCACAGAAGAAGGGATATTCTATGAAAGAAGGAAATACAGATAAAAAAGGAATGTATGTGGTGGACAGATATGAGGTGATGCGGGAATGAGGACTCTGAGACTTCTCGGAAGAGATATGGAAAATGGGAATATTAAGGAGATGTGTTCTTTTTATACTGCCGTTACTGTTTGCGGTGTCGCAGACACGTGAGCTCCACGCATATCTTATCGAGCTTGCAGATGGGAATATCCTGTTGACCAACGGAACATTTGCGGACTATCTTCTGTTTGCGATGAAGGGGATGGAGGTGTATTACTTTGATCCAAGGAGCGTATTTTACATACCGATATACTGGTTTGCGTTCCAGATAGGCCTGGCCTATTTCCTGGCATATTATTCCAGTGATGATTTCGCCGCAAATGCGAGAGTGGTGTGCCTTGCGTCCGGAAGCAGAAGAAGCTGGTGGGTCAGCAAGCTCATATACTGTACGGTGGCTGTGGTAATGTATTTTGCTGTATGTGTGCTGACGATATATTTAATGGCGGCGGCATATGGGGCAGATATGACCATGGATATGACGGCGGCGCTGACAACACGGCTGTATCCTCCGCAGACATACAATCTTAGTGCCGCAGATCTGCTTCTGATAACATTATTTATACCGATGCTGGTAACGCTGGGGATAAGCCAGCTTCAGGTACTGGCGGGTTTTATAATCACGCCGGTCATCAGCTTTGCAGCGGTGTGTGGAGTGTATGTTCTGTCGGCATACTATACTGTATGGTATCTGTCGGGAAATTATACGATGTGGCAGAGAGTGTCATATGTAGTGGCAGATGGGGTTAATCCCATGAGTGGAGTGGTGCTTGCGGCTGGTATGCTGATCACTGCATTTGCAGGAGGAATCGTGTATTTTGATAATAAGGATATAATCTGATAGGAGAATACATATGAGCGAGATAAGGATAGAAAATCTGAATAAGAAGATAAAGGGTTCAGTCATACTTGATGATATCAGTCTGACCATGACTCCGGGCAGGATATATGGACTCCGTGGAAAGAATGGCTGTGGCAAGACAATGCTTATGAGAGCTATATGTGGTCTGCTCATACCTGATGGAGGACACATATATATAGATGATGAGGAGCTCCACAGGGACATAAAGTTTCCACGGAGTATAGGTGCTCTGATAGAGAATCCGTCATTTCTGCCTCAGTACACAGGCTTCAGGAACCTCAGGCTTCTGGCAAAGCTCATGGGAGGGATCAGTGATGACGATGTCAGATATGCCATAGAGAGGACAGGTCTTGATCCGGATGATAAGAGGGTATACAGAAAGTATTCCCTTGGAATGAAGCAGAAGCTTGGCATAGCAAATGCAATCATGGGAGAGCCGGATGTCATAGTGCTGGATGAACCTATCAACGCACTTGATGAAGAGTCTGTAGAGAACATAAAGAAGGAGCTGCTGAAGCTGCGTGATGGAGGAAGTCTTATAATCACTGCCTGCCACGACAGGGAGGAGCTGGAATATCTGTGCGATGAGATATATGAGATGAAGGATGGAAGGATAGTACAATAAATGAACATAAAAAAACATCTGCTGCGAACTCCTGTATACCTGGGATCGCAGGGCAGATGTTTATTTTTTTGTAAGAAGAATTATAAGTGTTTTCAAAAACTGCTATATGGGTTATAATACTTTCGATTAAGCCTTTACAGGTTCAGGATAATCAACACCGAAGGTCTCGACTGTTACAGTCTTCATCTTCTGTTCCTGACGAGGCTTGTCATTGTAGTCAGTTGGCACATTTGCAATCTTGTCTACGATGTCAAGTCCCTCGATAACCTTACCGAAGGCAGCGTAAGCACCGTCCAGATGAGGAGATGTCTTATGCATGATAAAGAACTGTGAACCTGCTGAGTCAGGCATCATGGAACGGGCCATTGACAGCACTCCGGGAGTGTGGGCCAGATCGTTCTTGAATCCGTTCTGTGAGAATTCACCTTTGATTGAGTATCCAGGACCGCCGATGCCGATTCCCTGAGGGTCTCCACCCTGTATCATGAAGCCTTTTATTACACGATGGAAGATTATTCCGTCATAGAAGCCTTTCTTGATCAGTGAGATGAAGTTGTTTACAGTGTTTGGAGCAATGTCAGGATAGAGTTCTGCTTTCATGACATCGCCATTTTCCATAGTGATAGTAACTATTGGATTTGCCATGTATATCATTCCTTTCTTGGTATAAGATAGGGTAATGATAACATCAGTTAACAGAACAGGCAAATGAAATTTGCAGATACAGAAGGAGAAAGAGATGGATTGGAGAAACATAGCAAGACCCGTTATTATAATAGCGCTGGCGGTATGTCTGGTGCTGTTCGGGGTATACAAGGTTAAGGAGACGTATACCGGATTTATGCAGGAATATGAGGGCACCTACAGTGCCGGCGGCGGAGAGAAGATCGAGGTTACCATACCTGAGGATACATCTGTCAAGGAGGCAGCATCTATACTTAAAGATGCGGGGCTTATAAAGTATAAGCTTGCATTCCAGCTCAGAATGACCGGCTCGCAGTACAGCCACAGTCTTCAGCCGGGTACTTACACACTCACAACAGGTATGTCGACATTGGATATGATAAAGACTCTGTGTTACGTGGAGTCGACCAGAGAGGTAAAATATACACTGACAGTTCCTGAGGGATTTACGGTTGAACAGATCGCTGACAGATGCGAGGAGCTGGGCTTCTGCTCTGCAAAGGAGTTTCTTGAGGCGTGCAAGTCGGGAGAGTTTGAGTATCCGTTTGAGATACCTTCATCGGAAGTCAAGTACGCATTACAGGGCTTCCTGTTCCCTGCTACTTACGACATATATGCAGATATGACTCCAAAGGAGCTCATACAGGACATGATAGACAAGTTTAACAGCATTTACACAGATGACTTCAGGAAGAAGGCAGAGGAGCTTGGATATACAGATTTTGAGGTTCTCACCATGGCTTCCATAGTTGAGAAGGAGTGTAAGCTGGATTCAGACAGAGCGATGGTTGCGGGAGTATTTATCAACAGATTGAATGATGACATGCCTCTTCAGGTAGATCCATCTGTTCTCTATGTTGTGACTGACGGTCAGTACAATCAGGCAGAACTGTCATATGATGATCTGGAGGTTGATTCACCGTACAATACCTACAAGTACACAGGACTTCCTGTCGGCCCTATATGTAATCCGGGCGAGGCATCCATAGAGGGTGTCCTGAATGCGGTTAAGCATGATTACTACTACTACCTGACATCAGATGAGAGCCAGGGAGCATGTATCTTTAATAAGACATACGAGGGACATCTTGCTGACATAGAAAAGGCTGATGCAGCCAAGGCGGAAAAGGAAGCTGCAGAGGGTGATGGATCAGAAGATGGCTCCGATGAAAGCACTGATTCAGAGTAAAAAAATATAGACAAAATTATATAGCGAAAATTATCTAAAAGGGTATAAACTGCTTGCGATATATAGACTTTTTATATATAATAAAGGAGTATGTACCCTTTTGGGTTTTTATGCATCTAGTTATGCGCTTATGGAGGTGCGATAGGAGGAATATTTGATGAGGAAAATAAGTTTCAAGGTAAGAAATATCGGCTCTGAGAAATATTTGTCATATATTCTGAATGATGATTGTGAGTTTGACGAGGAGTTATTGGATTATCTGGAGGAGAACCGGATTCCTGAGCTCATTGATATCATTTATGAAGAGGATGATGAGAACGATTATCTTACATATAACGTTACAGGCAGGACAACGGTTGACGCACTCCTTTCGAATACGGTAAATGCTGAGAAGATATTGGGGATAATCAGAGGGGTAGCTTCTGGTATAGTTAATTTACGTGATCTTGGAATACCGGCATCATATGTGGTTCTTCACAAGGAGTTTACATATGTTAATCCGGTTACATACGATGTTGGAATGTTATGTGTTCCAGTTGAGTCAGAAGCCAATATCAATGCCGAATTCAGGATGTTCGCAAAGGACTTGCTGACGAGCGTTATTTATGATGACAGTGAGGATTGCAACTATGTGGCAAAGCTTCTCAATCTGTTGAATGCGGATAAGTTCACAGTGAGAAACTTCTATGCACAGCTCACAGAGCTTATGGAGTCTGCAGGAATGCAGGTGGAGGAGAACTTCGTTGATATAGGCTCAGATATGTCGGTTTCACAGTCTTCGGTTGACACGGCGGCATCTGATACAAGTATGGATGATCTGCCTGAGTTTGAGGACGTGTCATTTGGCGATGATGAGGAAGACGAGCTTGATGAGGTAGAGGAGATCAGTGACGAGGCGGCCGCAGCGAATGCGATATTCAAGGATCTTGATCTTGATTCGGATGAGACGAAGAAAGAGAATGTATCAAGCGAGATAGATATGTCGGTATTTGATGACAGCGTTCTTGAGGAGCTCGAGTTAGATGAGAGCCTTGATGAGGAAGAAGAGGATGACGAGGAGGGCATGACAGAGGCTCTCACATCAGATATGGCAGTACATGAGCCATCAGGACTTACAGAGGTTGCAAAGGCTGCCGATGGAGTTACGGAGGTTGAGCTTGACAAGAAGGATGAGCAGAAGCCGGTTCTGATATCTACGGACGAGCTTATGGATAATCCACCTGTTGTTAAGAATATCAAGATCAACCGTGCGAAGATCATACAGAAGGCGGTTGCTGAGACAGAGGAAGCTCAGATAGATAACCCTACAGAACAGATAGTTGCACCACAGTTCATGGACGGTGACCAGCCGGAGCCTGAGACGAATATGGATCCGGTGAAGGAGAAGGCAGAGGAGCCTGAGCAGAAGGGCACAGGAAGCACTGTTGAGCTGACCGGAGGAATGAACGTAGTTAAGGATACCGAACCTGAGAAGGCAGCGGTTAACAGGAACGCTCCAAAGGCTATGCCATATATAGTCCGTGTCAACACAGGCGAGCGAGTTATGGTCAACAAGGCTGTGTTCAAGATAGGAAAGGCGGCAAGAGGTGTTGATTACCATGTCGGTGGTAATGGTGCCATCAGCAAGGTACATGTCATCATCTACCAGAGAGAGGATGGATGTTATCTGAAGGATAACAAGGCGACAAATGGCACATATCTCAACGGAGCGCGCCTGGATGAGAATGCAGAGCAGAAGCTTTCAAACGATGCCATGATAAGCATCGGTGGAGAGGACTTTATCTTCAAATTAAGTTAATATACACCACCCACGATGTGGGACAAGAGCAGGTAGCAATACCTGCTTTTGGTGTTTGAATGAAGAAATAATTTTTGACGGAAAATATGCGGATTTAGACGAAAGGGATTGAAAAAATGAACAGAGAAAAGGTTGTTGTAGTTCCGGCGGGGGAAACTTACAGAGTGAGTTACAGTCTGGATATCAGTGATGTGATAGATGCTAAAGTGTATGATATGAGCAGAAGCGGATCTATGCCTGAGATGGCACCGTGTGACATGCAGGAGAATGCCGGAGTCAGGGTGTTCAATTATCAGATCGATGACAAGAAGCCTCTTGCGGAGATACTGAGACAGGAGATGAACAAGAAGGAGATACTCACACTTCTGTACAACATTCTGCATGCACTGGAGATGTTTGGTAAGAATATGGTTTCGCTCAGCTATGTTGCAAGGGACGAGCAGTGTGTATTTGTATCGCCTGAGACATACGATGTCTGCTTTATTGTCGCTCCGGTACAGAAGGAAGTGACAGATCTCAATGAGGTCAGAGCATTTGTGAAGTCGGTGATAGTTGATGCGAGATACTCAGAGAATGACAATGACAATTACGTAGCACGCCTTATAAACTGTGCGAATATGAGAGGTACATTTTCAAACTCGGACATGAAGAACGAGGTTAAGGCGATGCTTGCAGAAGCAGGCATAGACGCTGCTGAGATAGACAGAATGAAGGAGCTTTCCACAAATACTCCAAAGGGTGGCAACAGCCACATACTTCGAGGTGAGTCACCTAAGGTGAGCAGACTCGAGGTTATGAGAAATAATGCGAGAATGAATGGATATGCACAGCCGATGGGACCAAACGGCCAGATGCCAAACGGAATGCCATCGATGGGCATGCCACCGATGGACCGAACGGCCCGATGGATCAAACGGCCAGATGCCAAACGGAATGCCACCGATGGGAATGCCACCGATGGGACCGAACGGCCCGATGGGATCAAATGGTCAGATGCCGAATGGCCAGGTTCCGAACGGAATGCCACCGATGGGC
>ENA-OQMX01000051-OQMX01000051.1-human-gut-metagenome-genome-assembly--contig:-NODE-51-length-29001-cov-3.285447_pt1 | contig 29001 bp, 24 predicted proteins | sample MGYA00242622_ERZ504866 | MGnify/ENA primary metagenome ERZ504866 (study PRJEB26092, sample SAMD00036422) | human gut metagenome | host: Homo sapiens | study: EMG produced TPA metagenomics assembly of...
ACTCGGACATGTCGATACGCACGAGCGCGCGCTCGTCATCGAACAGGCACTCGGCCAGCGCCTTGGCGAGCTCGGTCTTGCCTACGCCAGTGGGGCCCAGGAAGAAGAAGCTGCCGATGGGCTTGTCCGGATCGGAGAGGCCCGCACGACTGCGGCGCACGGCTGCGGCGACGGCGGAGACGGCCTCATCCTGGCCGATGACGCGCTTATGCAGCTCGCCCTCCAAGCCCTTGAGCTTGTCGAGCTCGCCCTGCATCATCTTGGACACGGGCACGCCGGTCCAGGCGCTCACGACCTCGGCGATCTCGTCGGAGGTCACCTGCTCGTTGAGGCCCTCGCCGTCCTGTTGCTTTTGCGCCTCGAGCGCGGCCTCGGAATCCTGAATCTGCTGCTGCAGGCCCGGAATCACGGAGTAGCGCAGCTCGGACGCACGGCCCAGGTCGCCGTTGCGCGTCGCGCGCTCCTCTTCGCTCTTGGCCTCGTCGAGCTGTCCCTTAAGCTCCTGCACGTGGTCGATGGCGTTCTTCTGGTTGAGCCAGCCGGCCTTTTGCACGTTGAGCTTTTCCTGGACCTCGGCGATCTCTTGGCGCAGGGCCTCCAGACGCTCCTTGGAGGCGTCGTCGGTCTCCTTCATGAGCGCCTGTTCCTCGATCTGCAGCTGGGTGAGCTGACGCGTGGTGGCGTCGATCTCGACCGGCATGCTGTCGAGCTCCATGCGCAAGCGGCTTGCCGCCTCATCGACCAGGTCGATGGCCTTGTCGGGCAGGAAGCGGTCGGCGATGTAGCGATCGGAGAGGTCGGCAGCTGCCACGAGCGCGCTATCGGTGATATGCACGCCGTGGAAGATCTCGTACTTCTCCTTGAGGCCACGCAGGATGGAGATGGTGTCCTCGACGGTGGGCTCGCTCACCATCACCGTCTGGAAACGACGGGCGAGCGCCGCGTCCTTCTCGATGTACTTGCGGTATTCGTCGAGCGTGGTCGCGCCGATCGCGTGCAGATCGCCACGGGCGAGCGCCGGCTTGAGGATGTTGCCGGCGTCCATGGAGCCCTCGGTGGCACCCGCACCCACGATGGTGTGGAGCTCATCGATGAACAGGATGACCTTGCCCTCGGACTTCTGTACCTCCTTGAGCACGGCCTTCAAGCGGTCCTCGAACTCGCCGCGGTACTTGGCACCGGCGACCAGCGCGCTCATGTCAAGCTCGATAAGGTCGCGGTCACGCAGGGTACTCGGCACGTCGCCGGCCACGATACGCTGGGCGATGCCCTCGACGATGGCCGTCTTGCCGACGCCCGGCTCACCGATGAGCACGGGGTTGTTCTTGGTGCGGCGAGACAGGACCTGGATGGTACGACGGATTTCGTCGGTACGGCCGATGACCGGGTCGAGCTTGCCGGCGCGGGCAAGGTCGCAGATGTTGCGTCCGTATTGTTCCAGCGCCTCAAACTGGGTCTTGTCCTCGGCAGACGTCACGCGGTCATCGCCACGCAGCTCCTCGTAGACCTGCTCGATACGCTCCTTGGTCACGCCGGCATTCGCGCAGCACACGACCAGCCTCGCCCTTGTCCTCGGCAAGCGCCATCAGCAGGTGCTCGGTCACCACAAAGCTGTCGCCCATCTTGGTGCCTTTTTCTCGGCCTTTCTCGATTGACGCGGACGAGCTCATTGGAAAGACCCATCTGCTGACCCTCGCCCGAAACCTTTGGGCGCGCGGTCGATGGCATCTTGCGTGGAGCGCGCAAGCTGGGCCGGTCGGCGCCGATGCGCTCGATGATCACGGAGATATTGCGCTCGCCGGCACCGAGCAGGGCGGACAGCAGGTGAATCGGCTCCACCGCGCCGGCCTGCGCATCGGCAGCCGTGCTCATGGCGGTCTGCAGCGCCTCGCGCGACGTCATTGCTAGCTTATCGATTCTCATGGAATCACCTCTCTTGGGGCGGCCGCCCTACGGGGCGGCTTCACGTTGTTCGAGAAGTATTGTTGCCAGCTTTATACGATCTTATACATAAATCTAAGTCTCTATATATAAGATTTTCTGAGTGATTGAGGGATAGGGAGCAGGTGCGCTCACCCGCTACGGCCTCGTCCCCTTACTATCTCAATCTGTAACATCTAGCGACTGTTTATGGCTCCAGATGTTACAGATCGAGATGAAATGACCAGCGGCACCCGTTTATCTAAATCTGTAACATCTAGTCAGCAAATAGAGCTCTATCTGTTACAAATCGAGACGAACAGAAAACACCCGGATCAAAAATCTAAATCTGTAACACCAGGCCCACTTTTAGCGGCCAAGATGTTACAGATCGAGACAGACCGAAAACCACCACAAAGAGGACAGGCACCTTTGTGGTGGTCGCGGTTTCTACTCCTTCGCCGAACCCGTACTTCCCGATTCGACGGTCCAGGGCATCTCATCCTCGAACAGCCATGTACGGGCAGACCCACTATCGCGTGCAGTCTGCGGGTCAGGCAAGCAGGTCTGTTTATAGGCATCTTGGATACACTGACCCATAAAATCGTTGAGCTCGGTCTCGTCGCCCTCCATGACATAGGCGACATCGCCGTCCATGATGTAGATGCCCGGACCCTCATTGCCCTCGTAGCCCGGATCGTACGAGACATCACATAACTTTGCGCCGTTTGCAGTGTCCAGCTCGATGGACGAGTGGCATCCGCCAACCATGTCGTTCGCTTTTGCCCGATAGGACGCATATCCATACCAGCGCTTAAAGATTTTGCCCTTGAGCAGCTCGGACGCCCTGTCGATCAGACTAGAATCCGTGGTATAGCGCATAGCCCCAAGCTGAATAAGTGGATAATTACTAATGCCCAGCGCAGCCGGCTGCTCATCAAAATCAACGGTAATGGTCTCGGGCTTGTCGTCGCCGGTCAGAAGTTCGACAGATTGAGTCACAGGCTTGACCACCGGCTCCGTCACCGCAGCAGGTAGAAATGCCATACCGACAGCGCCCGCGCCAACCACAGCGATCGCAAGCGCCAAGACAATCAATCCAATACGGGCAGAACGGCTCACGGCAAAACACCCCACAATGCAAACCTTCGCCACCTGCACTAATGATACCGCCAGCTAACACTATTACCAAAAGAAGCCGCGCGCTCCTCACCACCACAAAGGGGACAGGCACCTTTGTGGTGGTTTTCGACGCTAACGGTCGACCATCTCGCGCAATGAGATTAAACTTGAATTGCTCTCTGAACATATCCATTTCTGCCTATCCTCAACAGATCTTTGTCTCGAGGAGCGCATATGAAGCCGCCTCATTCCACCGGTCGCAACGTCATCGCCATTCTCGCCATACCCATCGTGATGCTCTTCCTTATCGTCATCACGCCCTTTTCCCTTGGTATCACCTCGCCCTTCGATTTATGCGGAATGGTCGACGCCGGCTCGCGTGCCACCTCGCTCTCCTTTATCTGTCGCGGCGTGTTTTACGAAGATGGAATTCCCACCGGAAGTTGGCAGTCAAAGTTGCTACTGCTCGGTCAGATCGACGGATGCTCCCCCTATTTCTGCCTTGGACCTCAGACGCTAAACTATCTAATCGACGACCAGCCACTCGACTTCATCACCCTCGCCTACGACTACGCACCAAACACCGATGAGCGCCACATGAACCAAGTCCTCGACAAGATGCTTGGACAGTGCGGGCTCACCGAGGAGGCCGGTCGAACCATCTATAGCAACCAGAAATTAAAGCGAACAGAACTCCGCCGTGTCGGAAAAATCAAAGGGCGAAACGGGGCCGCCTACTGGGATGCCTGGGCAACACGCGACAAGGGCGAATTCGGACACAGCACCTATATGGTCACTGTCTACACCAAAGACGGAATTAAGGACAATGTTGACGATTTCGCGTCATCCAAACTCGGCATCCCCAAAACAACCAAACCCGCCAGCCCAGATGAAATTCTGTAGAGCCGCCCATTAACATGCCGCTCAACGATCACAACAGCATCGAGCTCGTCCCCACCACCACAAAGGTGCCTGCCCCCTTTGTGGTGGTTTTCAACAAAAAGAAGCCGCCCCGATAACAGAGGCGGCATCAAGCAAGTCTATTTATTAGCGTCCCTCAAGACCCAACGAGAACGCAGAAATGTAGCCCGGGGCTTACCCTTTCCCGAACGCGGCCCTCGCGAAGCGCGTGAGCGGGCGGGAAAGGGTAAGCCCCGGGCGGACAATTAAGTGCGCTACTCGGCAGCGGCCTTGAACTTGTTGTAGTTGATCAGGCAGCCGGCCTTGACGATGGCACGTTCTTCGGCTGTCATATCGGCAATGTAGAGCTCAATCTGCTCGACCGCACCATCGGCGCGCACCACGTAGGCGGCGATGTCCTTCAGGTCGCCATCGAGCGCGGCACGGATACCCGGCACAAAGACGTAATCGCCCACCTCAAAGTTGGGCTCGGCCTCCATCTGGAAGGGCACCATGCCCCAGTTCATCACGTTGGAGCGATAGCGCTTGGTGGCGTACTCGTGGACGATGTTGGCCAGGCCGCCAATTACGCGCTGGCAGCTCGCGGCCTGCTCGCGGGCGCTGCCGTCGCCAGGCTTCTTGGCGTAAATCATGGAACCGAACTCGGTCGCCTTGGCATCGGCCGCGACACCCGCGCCGGCCAGCGCCTCAAACACACCGGCAAGCTCGGCATCGAACGCCGCCAGGTCGCCCGCGGACTCGCCGGCAACGCGACGCTTCTCCACAGCGTCGACCTCCTTGGAGCGACCCACGTAGGCCGGATCGCGGCGGCTCAGCGTAAACTCGGCCAGACCCAGCGGGTTGGAGCGGAAGGAACTCGTCTCGCCCGAGGGAATGAGCTCGTCGGTCGTGGTGACCGGGTCCATGATCTTGGAGCACACCTTAAGCAGGATGTCGTCGCCGAGCGGCTCCATCGCGGGCCACGGCTTGATGTTGGGACCCTCGACCAGCTCGTCTGCCGGCTCGGCCTTGCCAAAGCCCCAGTACACGCGCTTCTTGTAGGGAGCGTCGTCAAAGGTGTACTCGCAGGCCTCGTCCCAAGTCTCCTCGGGCAGGTCGGTCGCCGGCGTCAGGACGCCGCCGTTGGCAGCCGTCGCCGCGATGGAGCGGGCGTCCATCAGAGCCACAGCGCTCAGCTGGCCATTACCCGGCTTGGAACCCTCGCGGTTGGGGAAATTGCGCGTGGTGTGGCGGATGGACAGGCCGTTGTTGGCAGGCGTGTCGCCGGCGCCAAAGCACGGGCCGCAGAACGCCGTGCGCACGATCGCGCCGGCCTCCATAAGGTCGTAGATATAGCCGCGACGCGTGAGTTCGAGCGCCACGGGCTGGCTCGTGGGATAGACCGACAGCGAGAACTCGCCGCAGCCGGTATTGGCGCCCTTGAGCACGCGGGCAGCCTGGACCACGGAGTCATAGTTGCCGCCCGAGCAGCCGGCGATAACGCCCTGCTGCACGTGCAGCTTGCCGTCGACGATCTTGTCGAGCAGGCTAAAGTGCGTCTTGCCCTCGCCGATCTTGGCAGCCTCGAGCTCCACCTCATGCAGGATATCCTCGAGGTTCTCGTTGAGCTCGTCGATCTCAAAGCCGTTGGAAGGATGGAACGGCAGCGCGATCATGGGCTTGATGCTGGACAGATCGACCTCGACGCAGCCGTCATAGTAGGCGACATCGGCGGGCTTGAGCTCGCGGTAGTCGTCGCCGCGGCCATGCATGGTCAAAAACGCGCGTGTGTCCTCGTCGGTGGCCCAGATGCTCGACAGGCAGGTGGTCTCGGTGGTCATGACATCGACGCCATTGCGGTAATCGGTCGTCATGCTCGCGATGCCCGGGCCCACAAACTCCATGACCTTGTTCTTGACGTAGCCCTTGGCAAAGACCGCCTTGATGATAGCGAGCGCCACATCGTGCGGGCCGACGCCGGGGCGCGGGGTGCCCGTGAGGTAGATGGCGACGACGCCGGGATAGGCAACGTCGTAGGTGTCGCGCAGCAGCTGCTTTGCCAGCTCGCCGCCGCCCTCGCCCACGGCCATGGTGCCCAGGGCGCCATAGCGGGTGTGCGAGTCGGAACCCAGGATCATCTTGCCGCAACCGGCAAAGTTCTCACGCATAAAGGAGTGGATAACGGCGATGTGCGGCGGGACGAAGATGCCGCCGTACTTCTTGGCCGCGGAGAGGCCAAAGACGTGGTCGTCCTCGTTGATGGTGCCGCCCACGGCGCACAGCGAGTTATGGCAATTGGTGAGCACGTAGGGCAGCGGGAACTGCTCCATGCCCGAGGCACGCGCCGTCTGGATGATGCCGACAAAGGTGATGTCGTGGCTCGCCATGGCGTCGAAGCGAATCTTGAGCGCCTCGGGGTCGCCGGACGTATTGTGTGCCTGGAGGATCGAATACGCGATGGTTCCGCGTTTGGCATCCTCGGGCGCCTGCGTAATGCCGCGCTCGGCAGCCTCGGCCGCAGGCACAACCTCGCTGCCGCCGCGCAGGTAGATGCCGTCCTCGTACAGCTTGACCATACTGTCTCCCACTCTGCCCAAAAGATTTGGGCGCATAGCATACATTCGTTCAATATCGTGCCATAGAACGGTTGCGAGTGGGTTACGAATCTCTGCGTTCACTTTATCTCAGTAAAGCAGAGGACGAGTTAGGTCCTGGGGAGGCAGACTTAGACGCTCAAATGACGAGAGTGGATAATCTCCCACTTTGAGCCTGCAAACAGGCAAAAAACGGGAGATTATCCACTCTCATTCTGCAGGTACTCATTTAAGTCTGTCCCCAATGAGTGCCTACAGGTCGCCGCCCGTGCCCAGCAGTTTGCGCATGACCTGTTCGGGGTTAACCGAGCCGTCGCGCGGGGCTAGGGCGGTGATCTTCTTCTGCATCTTGTACTCGTGCAGCTCGTCCTCGAGCTGGCGTACGCGGACACGGAGTTTTTCGTCTCGCGGTCGCGCTCCTCGGCACGCTCCTTCATATCGAGGATGCGCACCACGCCGGCAAGGTTGATACCCTCGTCGGTCAGCTGGTTGATGAGCTCCAGGCGCTCGATATCGGCGCGCGAATACAGGCGCGTGTTGCCGCCCGAGCGCTGGGGGTTCACCAGGCCCTTGGACTCGTAGACGCGCAGAGTCTGCGGGTGCATGCCGGTCAGCTCGGCCGCCACGCTGATCATGTACAGCGGTTTGTTCCTATTGTCCTCGGCCATGCTACCTGACCCCTTTCCGTCTCGTTATCGTCCATCATAAGCCCGCGGGCGCGGGCGCGCGCCGCGACCGCCCTAGTACGTCGCCTTGTAACGGTTGACCTTCTCGCGATAGTCGCGCGTGTCGGCCTCGCGCAGCTTGGTCATGGCATCGCGCTCGTCATCGGATAGGTTCGTGGGGACCTGCACCTTGATCTCGACGAGCAGCGCGCCCGTACGGCCACGGTGCTTAACGTCGGGCGCTCCCATCTCCTTAAAGCGGAACTTCTTGCCCGTCTGGGTACCCGCGGGCACTTTCAAACGGACCGTCGCACCGCCGGGCGTAGGCACGTCCACCGTGCAGCCGAGCGCCGCCTCGTAGACCGAGACCGGTACCTCCATGGTCACGTCGGCGCCTTTGCGCTTAAACAGCGGGTGCTCCTCCACATGCGTGGTCACGACCAGGTCGCCGCGCTCGCCACCCGCAACGCCATACTCGCCGCGACGCTTGTAGCGTAGCTTGCCGCCATCGACCGCGCCCGCGGGCACCGAGACCGTGATGGTCTGCTGCTCGCCTGTCGAGGGAATGCGATAGGTGACCTTGTGCGTCACGCCGCGAAACGCGTCCTCGGCCGTCACATCGACGGTCAGCGATAGGTCGCCGCCCTTGCGAGCACGGCTGCGACCCGCGCCGGCACCGGCAGCGCCCGCAGCCCCGGCAAAGCCCGAGCCCCAATCGCTGCCCCAGGCGCCATTGCCGCTAAAGATGCTGTCGAAGATGTCGCCCCAGCCGCTGGCGCCCGCGCCGGCACCGTAGCCGCCGCCATACGCGCCGCCTGCGCCCGGCATGCCGCCAAACATGAGCATCTGGTCGTACTCTTTGCGCTTCTTCTCGTCCGAAAGCGTCTCGTAGGCCTCGCTGATCTCCTTGAACTTGGCCTCGTCGCCGCCGGCATCGGGGTGATATTTTTGCGCGAGCTTGCGAAACGCGCTCTTGATCTCTTTGTCGGAGGCGCTCTTGGATACGCCCAGGATGTCATAGAAGGTTTTGCCTGCAGCCATCGTAGCTCCTCTCCTGTTTCATCCGCCGCCCAGCGGGCGGCGGCTCATGCTTTCATATGGCACTAGGCCAGAAAGGGCCCCGGGTGTTGCCCCGGGGCCTTCTCAATTACTCCTCGGTGCTCTCGGCCGTATCGGCCGAAGCATCCTCGGGCGCCGCTTCGGGCTCCGGTGCGGGGCGCTTCTCGCCACCGTAGGTCACCGTCACCATCGCGGAACGCAGGATGCGATCCGCCATGCGGTAGCCCTTCTGGTACACGTCGTTGACGGTCTCGTCGTACTGCGATGCGTCCTCGACGCGACCCACAGCCTGGTGCTCGAGCGGATCGAACGCCTCGCCCTTGGGGTCGATGGGCTCAACGCCCTCGTGCGCAAACACATCGAGCAGCTTGGCATGCACCGCGTCGACGCCATCGACGAACTGCTTAAAATCGTCGGAAAGCTCCTGGCTACGGGCATGGTCGATCGCGCGCTCGATATCGTCAATCACCGGCAGCAGCGCAGTGACAAGCTTCTCGGTCGCGCGCTCGCGCTCAGCGATGCGCTCGTTGGCGGTGCGGCGACGAAAGTTCTCCCAGTCGGCCTGTAGACGGGCGGTGCGCTCGGTGGCGTCCTTTGCCTTGTCCTCGGCGGCCTTCTGAGCCTCTGCCGCAGCATCGAGCTCGCTGCGCACGTCGGTAAGCTCCTTTTGGGCCTGCTCGAACTTGAGCTTAAAGTCGTTGTCGGCGGCTTCCTCACCGGCGCGGATAGCGGCTTCCACCATCTCGTCCTCGGTCATCGTCGCCTCCTTGTTGGAATCCTCTACCTGGTTCTCGGCAGCCTCGGCGGCCGGGGCCTCGTTGGCCTCGGTATCGTCGACGGCCTCTACGGGAATCTTCACGTCCTTCTCCTCAGAGTCAACGGGGGCGGCGCCAGTGGCGGCCGCCTCCGTGCGAGCTTTACGGGCGGACATGATTACTTGTCCTCGTCGTCCACAACCTCGTAGTCGGCGTCGACCACGTCATCGTCGGCAGGCTGGGCGCCGGCGGCACCGTCGGTCTGCTGCTGAGCGTCGGCGTAGACAACCTGGGCCAGCTCGTAGGCCACAGACTGCAGGGACTCGCCAGCGGCCTTGATGGCCTCGACGTCAGAACCCTCGAGCGCCTTCTTGGCGTCGGCGATAGCAGCCTCGGCCTTGGACTTCACATCGGCGGAAACCTTGTCGCCCAGCTCGTTGAGGGTCTGCTCGGTGGAGTAGCACAGGCTGTCGGTCTGGTTGCGGACCTCGACCTCTTCCTTCTGCTTCTTGTCCTCCTCGGCATGAGCCTCGGCGTCCTTGACCATACGATCGACTTCGTCGTCGGACAGAGCGGTGGAGCCGGAAATGGTGATCTGCTGCTCCTTGCCGGTGCCCTTGTCCTTAGCGGAGACCTTGACGATGCCGTTGGCGTCGATGTCGAAGGTGACCTCGATCTGCGGCACACCGCGGCGGGCAGCCGGGATACCGGTCAGCTGGAACTTACCGAGCGACTTGTTGTCGCGAGCAAGCTCGCGCTCGCCCTGGAGCACGTTGATCTCGACGCTGGTCTGGTTGTCGGCAGCGGTGGAGTAGACCTCGGTCTTGGAGGTCGGGATCGTGGTGTTGCGGTCGATCATCTTGGTCATGATGCCGCCCATGGTCTCGACGCCCAGCGACAGCGGGGTAACGTCGAGCAGCAGGATGCCCTCGACGTCGCCGGTGAGCACGCCGCCCTGGACGGCAGCGCCGTCGGCAACGACCTCGTCGGGGTTCACGGACATGTTGGGCTGCTTGCCGGTCATGGTCTTGACGAGCTCCTGGACGGCGGGCATACGGGTGGAGCCGCCGACGAGGATGACCTCGGTCAAATCGGAGAGCTTAAGCTTAGCGTCGCGCAGGGCGTTGGTGACAGGCTGCTTGCAGCGCTCGAGCAGGTCGCGGGTGATCTTCTCGAACTCGGCGCGGGTCAGCGTGTAGTTGAGGTGCAGCGGGCCGGACTGGTTCATGGTAATGAACGGCAGGTTGATGGTGGTCTGCTGGGCGGCGGAGAGCTCCTTCTTGGCGTTCTCGGCGGCCTCCTTCAGACGCTGCAGGGCCATGGGGTCCTGACGCAGGTCGACACCGTTCTCCTGCTGGAACTTATCGGCCATCCAATCGATGACGCGCTGATCCCAGTCGTCGCCGCCCAGGTGGTTGTCGCCCGAGGTGGACAGAACCTCAAACACGCCGTCGGCGAGGTCGAGGATGGAGACGTCGAAGGTGCCGCCGCCCAGGTCGAAGACCAGGATGCGCTGGTCGGAGCCCTGCTTGTCCAGGCCATAGGCCAGAGCAGCAGCGGTCGGCTCGTTGACGATACGCTTGACGTTGAGGCCGGCGATCTTACCGGCGTCCTTGGTGGCCTGACGCTGGGCGTCGTTGAAGTAGGCCGGGACGGTGATGACGGCGTCGGTGACGGTCTCGCCCAGATACTTCTCGGCATCGGCCTTCATCTTTGCGAGCGTCATGGCGCTCACCTGCTCAGCGGTGTAATCCTTGCCCTCGATGTCGACGACGGCACGGCCACCCTGGCCCTCCTTGACCTCATACGGCACGGTCTTGATCTCGGAGGTGCACTCGGAGTACTTGCGACCCATGAAGCGCTTGATGGAGAACACGGTGTTCTTGGGGTTGGTGACCGCCTGGTTCTTAGCGGCCTTGCCCACGACGCGGTCGCCGTCGGCACGGAAGCCCACGACGGACGGGGTGGTGCGGTCGCCCTCGGCGTTCACGATAATGGTCGGAGAACCGCCCTCGAGAACGGCCATTGCGGAGTTAGTAGTACCAAGGTCGATACCAAGAATCTTGCCCATTAGAAATTCCCTCTCTCTTGTGCGTTCGCGTCGCCTCGACGGTCTGTCGCGCGGCGCTTCGGCTTGTCTTTCAGGATGTAGTGTATCCCCTTATGGGCTGGAATATACAAAATCTAAGTCAATTCATATAAGATTTCTTATTGCTGAGAGTTTAGGTCCTTAAATGCGCAGGTAGATGCGCTGATTGAGTTCTCGGCAAATCTATTGAGATCTATGTAGAGATGGCTGAGATTTGGGCCCGAAGGTGCCTAGGGCTGCCTTGCGGAAAGGGTATCCCGGTCTGAGCGCGAATTCTGGGACACAGTTTCCGCCAGGCGGTCCAACCGGAAGCTGCGACCCGTTTTTCGGCCAAATAACGGGATGCCCTTTCCGCAGGCGCGCTTAATAGCTCAATATTTCAAGTCACCTTTAGCTAACATTTACGCAGCTCAACGGCCCCACCTGCGTGTTTTTTAGTAAACCTTGGCATACTCGGCGAACGGTATGAAGATGCCGGCCAGAGGGTATTGCAAACGGTCGCTCCCGTGGTATGTTTTTGCCCGAATCAAACCGGCGCGCATCGTCTGTAGCGTCGGTCAACAGAGAGGAAACTACCATGGCTCATCCCGTAATTGATGCCGACGAGTGCATCGCTTGTGGCGTTTGCGTCGACTCCTGCCCCGCTGGCGTTCTGGAGCTCCAGGACGTCGCTACCGTCGCTGACGAGGACTCCTGCGTCGCCTGTGGCGCTTGCCAGGACGCTTGCCCCGCCGGCGCGATCACCGAGATCGTCGAGGAGTAACAACTCCCCCGCTTGCACACTCACAAGTACACCGTGCACAAAAGGAGGCCTCCGCATCGCCGCGGAGGCCTCCTTTTGCATGTGTTCTAGGACAAATCATCCTCGTAGGGCATTAAATCGGCAAGGTAGCCCTTCTCCTTGAGCATGGCCTCGATCTCGTCGAGGGTCTGCTCGTCTTCCGCGGCGATGCGATGGAAGTGGTAGCCGCTGGTCACCGTCAGCAGCGGGAAGCTCTTGCCGCTCTCGATATCGTGCAGGTAGCGCTCAACATCGCGACGATTGCGAATGTCCAAGTCGGCCGTGATCTTACCGTACACGCGGTGATTGACGATCACGTTGAGCACGGCGCCACCGGCGTCGACGATACTCGTGAGCTCATCGCCTGCCTGCTCCACGCTGTGGCGAACCTTGACCAAGCGCGTGGGCACGGCGGGGCTGCTGGGGGCCTCCTGCAGCACATAACCACGGTTGGTCGCCACGATATCGTGCCCATCGGCACGTAACAGGGCAATATCCTGAACCACGACCTGACGGCTCACGCTAACCTCGCGGGCAAGCGCGCTGCCCGATACGGGCTCCGTGGCTCCCTCGAGCACGGCCATGATGGCACGGCGACGCTCGCGGGCGTCCATTATTTACCGTCCAACAGACGCAGGTGCTTAAGCGAGAGGTCGAGGATCGGCGCGGAGTGCGTCAGGGCGCCCGAGCTAATGTAGTCGACGCCCAGATCAGCCAGGGCGCGGATATTGCTGGCATCCACGTTGCCCGAGCACTCGGTCTTGGCGCGGCCGGCGATAAGCTCAATCGCGGCAGCCATGTCGTCGTGAGTCATGTTGTCGAACATGATGATATCGGCGCCGGCTTCCACGGCCTCGCACACCATGTCCAGGTTCTCGCACTCAATCTCGACCGTCGTGGTAAACGACGCATGGGCGCGCGCCATCTCGATCGCGCGCGTCACGCCACCGGCGGCATCGATGTGGTTGTCCTTGAGCATGACGGCCGTCGACAGGTTGTAGCGGTGGTTGCTGCCGCCGCCGATCTCAACCGCCGCCTTCTCAAACACGCGCATGCCCGGCGTGGTCTTGCGTGTGTCGACAAGCACGGTCTTGGTACCCTCGAGCGCCGCAGCCATTCTGTGCGTATAGGTAGCGATACCGCTCATGCGCTGCAGGTAGTTGAGCGCCACGCGCTCGCCCGAAAGCAACACGCGCGCATCGCCGCGCACCTGGCCCACGTGGTCGCCGGCGTGCACTTCGTCACCGTCGGCAACATCAAACAGCACCGAGCTCTGCGAATCCAGCAGCTCAAAGGTGCGAGCGAACACATCCAAGCCCGCGATGATGCCATCGGCCTTGGCGATAAGCTCCACCGTGGCGGGACGCGCCGTGGGGCACACGCTCGCCGTGCTCACGTCCTCAAACGTAATGTCCTCGCGCAGAGCCTGCAGAATCAGATCATCGACGACGAGCTTCATGGTAATGGGATTCATGGTCTACTCCTCCACGGCCTGCGTGCCGGCGGCACGGGCCAAATCATCGATTGCCAGGGAGTCGGCGCTCAGGGCGCGATGACGCCCGTCAAGCGCGGGCTCGCCCGCCCGCTCCACGGCGAGCGACTCGCCGGTGCGCATGCACCAGGCGGCACGGCGGCCCCAAACCAGGGACTCGAGCAGGCTGTTGGAAGCCAGGCGATTCTTGCCGTGCACGCCGTTGCAGGCCGTCTCGCCCGCGGCGTAGAGCTCGGGCATCGAGGTGCGGCCGTCCTTGTCGACCCACACGCCGCCCATAAAGTAGTGCTGCGTGGGCGTAACGGGGATGGGCTCGTCCAAGATGTCGCGGCCGTCCTCAAGGCAGCGCGCGCGAATGTTGGCAAAGTGCCCGGTCACCACATCGCGCTCGACGGGGGCAAAACTCAGCCACTCGTGCTCGGTACCGTCCTGCTTCATCTGCTCGCGAATAGCGGCAGCGACCACATCGCGCGGCTGAAGCTCGTCGGTAAAGCGCTCGCCGGCGGCGTTGAGCAAAATCGCGCCCTCGCCGCGGCAGCTCTCGCTGATCAGGAAGGTGCGACCCGGCTGCGGCGAGAACAGCCCCGTGGGGTGAATCTGCACGTAGTCCAGGTGCTCCATCTTAATGCCATGCTCCTGAGCGATGTAGCATGCATCGCCCGTGAGCTGCGGGTAGTTAGTCGAATGGTCGTACACGCCGCCGATACCGCCTGTCGCCCACAGCGTGCGGCGGGCATGAATCTTAAACGGCTCGCCGGCATGCACGCCCTCGGCGGCATTTGCCAGCTCGTCGGCGGGACGAACCGAGTTGTCCTCGTCCACGGAAACGGCGACGACACCGACACACACCGTGACGCCGTCACGCTCGCCCGTCAGGATGTCGGTCATGGCCACGTGCTCCAAAATCTGCACGTTATCCAGCTTGCGAACGGCCTGGAGCAGCTTGGTCGTGATCTCCTTGCCCGTAATGTCGGCATGGAAGGCAATACGCGGACGGCTGTGCGCGCCCTCGCGGGTAAAGTTGAGGCTGCCGTCGGCCTTGCGCTCAAAATCCACGCCCATCGCTAGCAGGTCGTTGATGACCGAACGGCTCGAACGGATCATGATGTCGACGCTCTCGCGGCGATTCTCGTAGTGGCCGGCGTGCATGGTGTCCTCAAAGAAGGCATCGTAGTCCGAGCCCTCGGGCAGTACGCAGATGCCGCCCTGCGCGAGCATCGAATCGCACTCGTCGACAGCGCCCTTGGAGAGCATGATCACGCGCGTGCTCGTCGGCAGGTTGAGAGCCGCGTACAGGCCCGCCACGCCACAGCCGGCAATGACGACGTCGCACTCCATGTCGGGGTATTGTTTGGTTTCCACAGGAATCCTCTCCCTTGTAATGTGACATGCGGGACTGTCCCTCATGTCACATTGTTCTAGCGCGCTGCGTACTCGAGCATACGGTCGAGCGTGAGCTTGGCCTGGTCTGCCGCCTCGTCCGAGACGCCGATCTGCACCTCGCCCTCGCCCGTCTCCAGGCAGCGCACGAGCTTTTCGAGCGTGATGAGGTCCATGTTGACGCAGGTGGGCTGCACCGCGGGGAAGTGGAACTTCTTGCCGGTGCCCTGGCAGCGGCGCTCGAGCTCGTAGAGCACGCCGCGGACCGTCACGATAATGAACTCGCTGGCGTCGGACTCCTCGGCATACTTGATGATGCCGGCGGTGGAGCCGATGTAGTCGGCCTCGGCCAGGACGTCGGCCTTGCACTCAGGATGCGCCAGCACGAGCGCGTCGGGGTGGGCCTCCGTCGCGTCGACAATCTGCTCGACGGTGATGATGTGATGGCGCGGGCAGTAGCCGTTGTTGAGGATGACGTGCTTTTGCGGCACCTGCTCGGCTACGAAGCGGCCCAGGTTTTGGTCGGGGATGAACAGGACGTGCTGCTGCGGCAGCTCGGACACGATCTTGACGGCGTTGGAGCTGGTGACGCACACGTCGCTCCAGCTCTTGATCTCGACCGTGGAGTTGACGTAGCAGACCACGGCAAGGTCGTCACCGTACTCGGCGCGCGCCGCGTCGACCGTCTCACGCTTGACCATGTGCGCCATGGGGCAGTCCGCGCCCGGCTCGGGCAGCAGCACGGTCTTGGTGGGGTTGAGCAGCTTGGCACTCTCGCCCATAAACTCCACGCCGCACAGCACGATAGTCTGCTGCGGCAGGCTCTTGGCGAGTTTTGCCAGGTAGAAACTGTCGCCGACGTAATCGGCAACGGCTTGGACCTCGGGCGCCACATAGTAGTGCGCCAGGATTACCGCGTCACGTTGGGCTTTTAGTTGCTGAATGGCCTCGACGAGCTCTGCGGGCACCAGTGCCGCGCGCTCCGTTGCCGTCGTTGCCGATGCTAGGCCGGCCGCGATATCGCGTGCAAGCTCCGATGCATCCATGTTCGCGCTCTGTGCCATCAAGGCCCCTCTCTTTTGGCGAATCTTGGGGCTTTAGTATGACACCTGGCTTTACAGCTGACAAGACAGCTGTAAACCTAGGTGTAAAGTTGAAATAAAGATTCAATCATGCGGCAGGTCCATTTTCGAACTGGCAAGCTGAGGACAGCCGAAAATGGACCCGCCCCATGATTCGGGCAGCCCGTTTTGTCCTGGACCAAGGGGCAGTGGTCAAAAAGGGCCAAATATAAGTACTGTCACCAAATTAGTAGCATCGATTTTCCGGTCCAGAGCAGCAAAATCGCCTTGTTTGGAGCCCGATCGCGACTCTGAAGAACGAAAATCGATGCACTTTTGGCCTCTGGCACCGATTTTTGAGGCCATTTGGCTGCCACCAAACTGGTAACAGTACTCATATTTGGCCCTTTTTGACCACCGGGTTTCCGGCAGGCCCCAAAAGCGGGCCCGAATCGCTCGATCCGGGCCCGCTGGGGGTAGCGAGCACAATCGAGGTGTAAGAAGCAAGAGAGGGCCATCGCCTAGAATCGTCAGCGCCTAGATATTCAACGAGAGGAAAGACAATGGTCCGCAGCGACATGCTACCCCAGCCGGACCGGGGGCTCGGCCTCGACCGGCCCCAGACCGAGGCATTTCACCGACGAGTTCAAGAGGAAGATAGTCGATCTCCACAACGCCGGAAAGCCCAGGCGCGAGGCCATGGACGAGTGCGACCTTGACAAGAGCACCGTGGAGAGGCGGGTCAAGTCGATAAACGAGACCGGCTCGCCGCGCGCCGCCGACAACCGCACGCCCGAGTAGAACCGGATCCTGGAGCCCGAGCGCGAGAACCGCAGGCTCCGGATGGAGGTCAACGTCTTAAGACGAGCGGCGCCAGCATACGCTCGGAAGTCAGGGCCATGGCGGCCAACGGGGGGGCCGCTGCCCCATATCGGCGCAGCGCTGGCATCGAGGCCTTCTGACCTGTGTCAAGATTTCGGACACGCAAGCTCGAGGAATCAAGCGGCCATAGGCATGGCCTCGGGCTTGGGCTCGGTTCTCTCGAAGAAGGCCGCCATGGCCTCGGCCGGCACCTTGTAGCCGATCGTCGAGCGGGGCCTTCGGCGGTTGTAGTACGCCTCGATGAACTCGACCACCGCGTGCTTGGCGGAATCCCTGGTCGGGAAGCTGCGCCTGTAGTACATCTCGTTCTTCAGCGTGGCGAGGAACGACTCGGCCACCGCGTTGTCGTGGCAGTTGCCGGTGCGGCTGCAGGACAGCCGCACGTCGTTGTCGCGCGCCCATTCGGCCAGAAGCCTGCTGGTGTACTGGGCGCCGCGGTCGGCGTGGAATATCGCGTTGCCGGCCACGTAGCCGCGCGATTTGGCCGACGCCAGCGCCGAAACCACGATGTCGGCGGTCATGCGCTCGGAGAGCGACCAGCCCACCACCATGCGGGTGTTGAGGTCGATGACCGTCGACAGGTACAGCCATCCCTCGCCGGTGCGCAGGTAGGTGATGTCGCCCACGAGCTTGTAGGTTGGAACGGGACTGGTGAAGTCGCGGCGCACCAGGTCGGGCCGGGGCCTGGCCTTCGGGTCGGGGATGGTGGTGCGCTTCCTGTCGTTGGGCGTGCAGCCGCGTATTCCCAGCTCGCGCATCAGCTTGCGCACCCTGTACAGGGTCAATCCGGAGAACTCGCCGGGCAGGAAGCATTTCACGAACCGGAAGCCGAACCTGCGGTCCGACTCCAGCCACACGCGCCGGACCGCCTCGCGCTCGGCCGACCAGTTTTCTCGCGGGCAGCCGTTGGAGAGCCACGAGTAGAAGCCCGATCGGCTCACGCCGAGCACGCGGGCCATCATTTTCACCGGGAATTCGGCCTTCTCCGCCAACATCATCCGGTAGCATGCGGCTACGCCTGGCTTTTGGCGAAGAAGGCCGCGGCTTTTTCAAGAAGGCGTTCTCCATCTCGAGCTCGCGTATGCGCCTTTTCGCCTCGCGAAGCTCGCGGTCCTCGGCCTTGGGGTCGGGCCCGCCGGCAAGCTCGCGCCGGCGGTTCTGCACCCACTTGTTCACGGTCTTGGAATTCAGGCCCAGTTCTGCGCAGCATTCCGTTATCGGCCTGCCCGTCGAGATGATGTAGTCGGCGGTCTCGCGCCTGAACTCGTCGGTGTACTTGGCGGCTGGGTTGGACATAGCATACCGTCCTCTCGGTCGTCGATGAATGCATTCTAAAGGATTGGGCCTCTAGCATGCGTGTCCGAAAAGACGATACAGGTCAGACAACCCAATCAGACGTCGTCTCGAGCGCGTCCTCTGCACGGTCGAGCGTGCTTCTGGCCTTGGCACCCTGTTTGAACCACGAGCGCAGGTCCTCGAGCGTGCTGCCCGCTGCATACACCTTGATTTTGCGACCGCCTTTCGTGGTCACCGTGCAACGGTCGCCGCTCTCGCTGTTCTCGTGCGCCGTGACCTTCTTGAGGTAATCGCGACGGAACGCCACGACGCGGGCATTGCTGATCTCGATGAACCAATCATCGTCGACAAGCGAAGTGCCCGTGGTACCTCGACTTGCCATCTCCTCGGCGAAGGAGAAGCCGAGTTCGCGCTCCTGCCTGCCGATCTCGAGGATGCCGCGGGCGGGCATGCTGAGCATGAGCAGGGGCAGGAGTCCCCCTATGAACAGGAAGAGGAACGGGACGAGCAAGAGCAGACGAGCACCGGCATCGGTGAAAACAGCCATGAAGGCGATCACGAGCGAGAAGACGAGCGCCATGCCGTTGAAAACAATCGTCAACGGCTTGATGGCAGACCAACACAGGCCCGCCTTGGTCATGGGACCGTCGACGGCGTCCGAGACTTCGATGCCCTCTTCCTCCAGACGGGCGAGGAGGTTGAGCGAGCACACCCCCTCGAGGCTTATCGAGCAGAACTTCCGGTCGCCCTCGAACAGGTCGATCCTCATCATCTGCGTGTGAAGCGTTGCACGGGTGATGTTGCCAAACGTCGTCTCCTTGCGGATGCCGAAGGCGTTACGCGAGAGAATTCGCTCACCATCCACGTCGATGCGCGGGATGCTCAGCAGGGCCCAGATGGCCATGCCCGCGAGCGCCATGGCGTGACCGAACCACACAAGTTCGTGGTCCCACTCGCCCAACGAGACGCCCTGCCAGACGTAGACACCCAGCATGAGCAGTTCAAACGCGACGGCGCAGCAGGCGATGATCGTGCGAATGGCAGCGGGCATGCGCACCGTGAAGCGATCGAGGCTGTCCGTCGCCTCACTGCGCTCGCGCGCGCCGCGACGGGCGACCCATGCAGTGAGCGGACCGACGATGAACACCACCATCGCCACGCGCAGGAACGATTCGAGTATGTCGCCCATATTAACCACCATCCCAATAGAAAACGTGAATTTGGGAGACTATAGCAGAGCGAAGCGATCTGCACGGCATCGTCCGGGTGTTTTCGGCATACGGTGGAAACCAGCGGCAGCGGACGTTGAGAACTCACCCAAAAGACGCGATTCGACCGAAGCGATTCTTCTTGACTTGGTCTCAATGTGATACGACATGCGCCACTACCTGCGCGGTCTAGCGGCCCTGATCGAAGAGGGTCACACCGATGAGGCGCTCGAGCGCATCGACGCGCTCTGCGAGACCAACGACCGCACCGCCGTGCGCCGCTACTGCGCCAACGAAACGGTCAACATTGCGCTCTCGTCGCTTTCCGCGGACATCAACGCGCACGGCATCACCGCCGACCTACGCGCCGCCGTGCCCGAAACCGTCCACGTGGGCGATGCCGATCTGTTCAGTGTGGTATCGAACGCCCTGGACAATGCCATCGCCGCGGCGAGCGCCGCCCCGAAGGCAAGCGGTTTGTCGACCTGGACCTTCGCTACGAAGACGGTCAGCTTCTATTGCTGGTTTCCAACACGTTTGGCCGTGCGCCGCACATGGTCGACGGCATGCCCGTGGCTCAGCACACTGGACACGGCTTTGGCACCAAGAGCATTAAGCTTGCCGTCGAGCGCATGAACGGCAACTGCCAGTTCCGCATTAACGGCGACCGGTTTGAGCTGCGCGCCGTGATGTAGGGGCTGCCGCCAGCCTCGCTACAGCGGTGCAGCCGCCGGGGTCAGCTGCTTGATGTAGGCCCACATGCGCTGCTTGGCGGCCTTGTCGGTGAGCGCCGCCTCAAAACCGTCGAGCGCCAGCACGCGGCGCCCCTGCACATGGGCGACCAAGCCGGGCTTGAGCATGGCAGTGTCAAAGTCATCAATCGCCACAAGCATATCGGCATAGGTCTCGCGCATGACATCGGCCGCGCTGTTGTCCAGCAGCAGCACCGCCTCGGGGTCTAAGGTCTCCAGCGCCTCGCGGAACAGATCGCACGTCAGGGCCTCGCCCGCCGCGACCGCTCCGTCGCCCGCGCCGGCGACGCTTGCCAGCACGCAAAAATCCTCGGGGGCATATCCGATAGCGCCGAGCGCCTTGCGCAACGCGGCGCCATCCGCGCCGGCAGCCAGCTCGCCGCCCGAGCACTCGGCTTCATCCAAATCGCCTTTGACCAGCACAATCGGCGAGCACGCGTTGCCCGCGATGCGCACACCGCGATCTGCAAGCGACGCGAGCTCCTGCTCGGTCGCCTGAGCGATGGCTTCTTTTTTCTGGCTTTGTGACGTGGGCATGCGCTCTCCAATCGTTTGCGTGCCCACCATTATATAAAAGAGCCGCCCGCGAGTGGTTGCTTTGCGGGCCGCTGGGTATAAGCACGGTCGTACTGAGTTTTACGCGGCCGAGCCGCGTCGTATTATGGAGGTCACCATGGCTGACATTAAGCAGATTACCCCCGAGAACTTCGGCGCTGTCGTCAACGATAGCCTGCCCGTACTGGTTGATTTTTGGGCCCCGTGGTGCGGCCCCTGCCGCTCGCTCTCGCCCATCGTAGACGAGGTTGCCGACGAGCTGGCCGGCAAGTTGGCTGTGGCCAAGTGCAACGTCGACGACAACCAGGACCTGGCTATGAAGTTTGGCGTCATGAGCATCCCCACGCTGATCGTCTTTAAGAACGGCGAGGAGGTCGACCGCTCGGTTGGCGCCCTACCCAAGGCAAGACTTCAGGCACTGCTGGAGAAACATCTGTAATACGCTTGTTACTTGCCTGCCGTCCATGAGCGGTTTCGCACCGCTCACCGGAGTGCCAAACGCAAGGCATGCGACCACGGATAGTATGGTAGATACAAACAGCCCCCAGTGAACGGGTGCGGGTCAGACGGACTCGCACCCGTTTTCTTATGCGGCGGCGCTCAAGGCGGGCGTAGTAGAATCTGAACCACCATATCGCCCCGTACAAAAGGAGATTCCTATGCATGACGTCGGAATGAACATGAGCCAGCTTGCCATGAGCGTCAAGCAGGTCGACGACACCATTGAGCTCGCTCACGAGTGGAGCCATCAGCTGCTGCATGCGACCGAGAACTTTGATATGGAGCGCATTGGCGCCAAGCTCGAGGCCGCCATGTCTGCGCTGCACGAGGCGCACGATGCGCTCGAGGGCTACGAGGAGGCCATCGAGGCAGATCACAACTCCGTCGGCTCTGTGAAACTGGTGTAACGTGGCCGAGCACGAGCACGCGCACGATCACGGCCACGGTGCGGACGACGATGCGAGCTGCCGCTGCAGCGGCCCCAGCTCCGAGCTGGTCCGTTTTTCGGTCACCGCGCCCGACGACCTGCTGCGCCGCTTTGACGAGCAGATCGCGCGCCGCGGCGACGTGGCCAACCGCTCCGAGGCAGTGCGCGACCTGATTCGCGCCTCGATTGCCAAGGAGCAGATGCGAACGCCCGACGAGCAGGTCATCGGGTCGCTCACCATGATTTATGACCATCACACCGGCGACCTGACGCGTCGCCTGGACGAGGTGCAGCACGACTACACCGACGAGATCGTATCGACCATGCATGTGCACCTGGATCACCACAACTGCTTGGAGATTCTGGCGCTTAAGGGTCGCGGCGAGCGTGTCTACGAGCTGGCAGACCGTCTGCTGGGCCTGCGCGGCGTTAAACACGGCGAGCTCACCTGCGCCGCCACCGAGCAGAGCCTGGGGCTGTAACAGCACACATTTCAACGAAGGAGGGTCGCATGCGACATGTGCATATCCATGTAACGGGCATTGTGCAGGGCGTCGGCATGCGACCGTTTGTGTATCGCGAGGCCATGGCGCACGGCATTTGCGGCTGGGTGCTCAACGCGGGCGATGGCGTGCATATCGAGGCGCACGCTCCAAGCGAGTCGCTCGATGAATTTGTCGACGCGCTTTCCGAGCATGCGCCTGCGGCGTCTCGCGTGGAGCATGTCGAGGTTGTGGACCTAGCACCCGGCAACTGGGACGCCGCCAACGAACAGGGCTTTCGCATTGTGGCGTCGCAGGATCAAACCGCCCACACGACGCTCATCTCGCCCGACATCGCCACGTGCGACGACTGTCTGCGCGAGCTGTTCGACCCCGCCGACCGACGCTTTCACTACCCCTTTATCAACTGCACCAACTGTGGACCGCGCTTTACCATCATCCGCTCGCTGCCCTATGACCGAGCGGCTACCTCGATGGATCGCTTTCCCATGTGCCCCACCTGCGCCTCAGAGTATGCCGACCCGCTCGATCGGCGGTTTCACGCGCAGCCCGATGCCTGCTTTGATTGCGGACCGCATATTACGTGGCGCGAGGCGGATCGCGGTGTTATGCCAGATGGTGCCGACGCAACACCAGCCGTCGGCTCCACGCGCGAGGCCAGCGATGCCATCATCGAACGCTGCGTCGAGCTGCTGGCTGGCGGCGGCATCGTCGCCATCAAGGGTCTGGGCGGATTCCACCTGGCCTGCGATGCCACCAACGAACAAGCGGTATGCGAGTTGCGCCGTCGCAAGCGTCGCAGCAACAAGCCACTTGCCGTTATGGTGCGCGGCCTTGCCGACGCCGAGCGCCTGTGTCATATCGATGGCATTGAGCGCAACCTGCTGGCCGGCAGTGTTCGTCCCATTGTGCTGCTGCGTCGCCGCGCAGCCGGCAACGACGCCCACAGCTCCCCCAACGCCCTCGAACTCGCGCCATCCGTCGCGCACGACTTGCCCGAGCTTGGCGTCATGCTCCCCTACACCCCGCTTCAACATTTGCTGCTCGCCGCAGCCGCGGCGCACGGCATGAGCGCACTCGTCATGACCAGCGGAAACCTGAGCGAAGAGCCCATCGAGACCGACGATGCCCTTGCATGGGAGCACCTCGTTGCCGCCGGCATCGCCGACGCGCTGCTCGGTAACGACCGCGCGATTCTGTCGCGCTACGACGACTCCGTGGTACGCGTAGTCGACGGGGTCGTCATGCCCGTGCGCCGCGCACGCGGATATGCGCCGCAGCCGCTGTCGTTGCCGGCGCTCGACAACGCCACGCCCTGTGTGCTCGCCTGCGGGCCGCAGCAAAAAGCCACGATCGCACTCACGCGCATGGACTCGGACGGCCATGCGGCCTGTTTTGTGTCGCAGCATATCGGCGATGTCGAAAACGGCGCGACTTTCGATGCTTGGAGCGCCGCACGCACGCGTCTGAAAAGCCTCTTTGACCTGGCGCCTGCCGCCTTGGCATGCGACATGCATCCCAGTTATCTGTCGAGCCAATGGGCGCGCGAGCAGGCACGGGAGCACAATCTGCCGCTTATCGAAGTCCAGCACCATCATGCGCACATCGCGAGCGTCATGGCAGAGGCGATTGCCGCAGGCCGGCTTGCGCCCGATGCACGCGTCCTCGGCATCGCCTTCGACGGCACGGGTGCCGGCACCGACGGCACCATATGGGGCGGTGAGTTTCTTGTCGCCCATCTCGCCGATTTTGAGCGCGTCGCGCATCTGCGCACCTGGGCGCTTCCCGGTGGCGCCGCATCCGTACACGATGCCCGCCGCAACGCCTTTGCCCTGCTCAGCGAGCTCGACCTGCTCGAGCACCCAGGAGCCGTGGGGCTCTTGAACAGCCTTGACGAGCAAACGCGCAGCATAACGGCAACGATGATCGAGCGCGGCATCAACAGTCCGCGCACCAGCAGTATGGGTCGCCTGTTTGATGCCGCAGCCGCGATTTTGGGCATTTGCGGCCAGGCAACCTACGAGGGCGAACCCGCCATCGAGCTCGAAGCCGCCGCCTGGCATGCGCTAGACGACGAAATCGCCCATTTTCCCGACGACAGCGCCGGCTATTTCGCATCTGGCCCATCGTGGTTGGACGGCCCTTATGTTCTGGACCAGAAAGCACTCTTTGAGGCACTTTTGGAGGGAATTGAAGCCGGAGCGCCCGCCGACAGGCTCGCACTCGACTTCCATGTCGCCGTCGCGCGCTCCTCGTCGCGCATCGCCACCGAAATCTGCGCGCGAGAGGGCATTGGCACCGTCGCGCTCTCGGGCGGCGTGTTCATGAACCGACTTCTGCTCCAGCTCCTCACCCGCGAGCTCAAATACGCGGGCCTTGCTGTCTTGGTCCCCCACACCGCACCCGTCAATGACGGCTGCATCGCCTACGGTCAGGCGGCGGTCGCAAGCGCTCGTCTTGCGCAGATTGCATCGCAGTAGCTCGCCCTCACACGCCGCTGTGCCCAGCCGTCTCACAGGCGTAACGCGTTTGCCCGCAAACCCCGCGAGCGCTACCATCAACTGATGGATTATTGAGCGCCTATCCAGCGCAAAGCGTCTAAAAGGGGAACAATATGTGCCTTGCCGTTCCCGGTAAAGTAGTCAAACGCGACGACGACCTCAAGGCCACCGTCGACATGATGGGCATCGAGCGCCCCGTGTCGCTACGACTCGTGCCGACGGCGCGGGTTGGCGACTATATTCTCGTACACGCCGGCTTTGGCATCCAGATCGTCGACGAGCAGGAAGCGCAGGAGACGCTCGACCTGGTCAACACCATGACCGAACTGGCCGAAGAAGACCAACTGGCCAGCAACCCGGCCGAGGCATACTAGTGGCGGCCGGACAGCCGGCTCGCTCCGGTATCGACTTTTCGGCATTTCGCGATTCCAAGCTGGCCCGCGAGCTCATCGAACGCATCCATGAACTCGTCGGCGACCGCACCATCAACCTTATGGAAGTCTGCGGCACGCACACCGTGAGCATCGGCCGCTATGGCTTTCGCTCCATTATGCCGGCCGGGCTCAAGCTGCTGAGCGGACCGGGCTGCCCCGTCTGCGTAACCGCCAACTGCGACATCGACCACGCGATCGCGCTCGCCAACATAGACGGCGCCATCATCACCACCTTTGGCGACATGATGCGCGTGCCCGGATCGTCCACCTCGCTCGCTGCGCAAAAGGCGGCAGGGCGCGACATCCGCATCGTCTATTCCCCGCTCGACGCGCTCGACATCGCCGAGCAAAGCCCCGATCGTCCGGTCATTTTTATGGGCGTGGGCTTTGAGACTACGACGCCCACCATCGCCGCCGCCATCTTGGAGGCCGAGGCACGCGGGCTTTTGAACTTTTCGGTCTATTGCGCCCACAAGACCACGCCGCCGGCGTTGCGCGCCATCGCCAACGACCCCGAGACCGCCATCGACGGCTTTATCCTGCCGGGCCATGTCGCCACCATCACGGGCTTGGCGCCCTTTAGCTTTTTGGTCGACGAGTTCAATACCCCGGGCGTGGTCACGGGATTTGAACCGGTCGATATCCTGCAGGGCATCTGCATGCTGGTCCAGATGGTTGTCGAGGGCAGGCCCGCGATCGACAACGCCTACCGCCGTGGCGTCAACGCAGACGGCAACCCCGTGGCGCGCCAGCTGGTCGAGCAGGTGTTTGAGCCATGCGGCACCACGTGGCGCGGGCTGGGGCCGATTGCCAACTCGGGCCTTTCTATCCGCCCCGAGTTCTCGCGCTTTGATGCCCGCGCTCGCTTTGACGTGCCCGTTGAGGCGACGGTCGAGCCGCGTGGATGCCGCTGCGGCGACGTGCTGCGCGGGGCCATTACGCCGAACAGCTGCCCGCTCTTTGGCCGCACCTGCACGCCCGAGCACCCCGTCGGCCCGTGCATGGTGAGCTCCGAGGGCAGCTGCGCGGCGTACTACCGTTATCGCGACTAGCCCGGACGCACCCGCACGCCGGCACCACCCACGATTGGAGTTTTGGATATGTCCCATAGCACCACCGATAGCACCGTCCTGTTGGGCCACGGCTCTGGCGGTCAGATGATGAAACGCATCATCGATGAGGTCTTTTTGGATGCCTTTGGGTCGCCCGAGCTGCTCGAGGGCAACGACGCCGGCGTCGCCGCGCTGCCCGCGAGCGGGCGCATCGCCATGTCGACCGACAGCTTTGTAGTCTCGCCGCAGTTCTTCCCCGGTGGCAACATCGGCCGCCTTGCCGTGTGCGGAACCGTCAACGACGTCGCGACCTCGGGCGCCAACGTGCGCTACCTGTCGTGCGGCTTTATCCTCGAAGAGGGCTATCCCATGGATAAGCTCCGCCAGATTGTGCAGACGATGGCCGAGACGGCGCGCGAGGCGGGCGTGTCCATAATCACGGGCGACACCAAGGTGGTCGAGCGCGGCGGGGCCGACGGCGTCTATATCAATACCGCCGGCGTGGGCGAGGTTCCCACGGGCGTGGCGCTCAGCGGCGCCAACTGCCGCCCCGGCGACGTCATCCTGGTGTCGGGCACACTGGGCGACCACGGTATCGCCATCATGAGCCAGCGCGAGGGTTTGGCCTTTTCGAGCACGATAGAAAGCGACGCCGCGCCGCTCAACCACCTGATTGCCGACGTTCTGGCCGCAGCGCCCGGCACGCGTTGCTTTCGCGACCCCACGCGCGGTGGCCTGGCGTCCACGCTCAACGAGTTTGCCCAGGCAAGCGGCGTTGCCATGGAGGTTGACGAGGATGCCGCGCCCGTGCGTCCCGACGTGCAGGCCGCCTGCGAGATGCTCGGCTACGATGTGCTGCAGGTGGCAAACGAGGGCAAGATGGTTGCCGTCGTGCCGGCCGAGCAGGCCGATGCGGCTCTAGCCGCCATGCGTGCTGCCCGCTACGGCGAGAACGCCGCGATTATCGGCCGCGTACTGCCGCTTGCCGAGGGCACCCGCCCCGCCGTGCGCGTGCGCACCGGCTGGGGCTCAACCCGCATCCTCGACATGCTCGTGGGAGAGCAGCTGCCCAGGATTTGCTAGCGGCTGCTCTGCAAGCTGCCCAGCATCCGGCCACAATCGGCCCGCCCATTTTCACTGGGACGTTGGCCCACTCAAACTGCGGGGAGATGGAAGGGCCCTCCTGCCGAGCTGATCGGCAGGAGGGCCCTTCGCTTTGCAAAACCATACTCCTTGCAGTATTTACCTGTCAGGCAGACGCTCGCTACGCCGCGCGACGCTTGGTGTAGAAAAACCAGCCGCCGACGGCCGCGATACCGACGATGCCCGCGGCAACACCGGCGATGGCAAAGCCGTTCGAGCCCGCGTCCGCAGCCTTGTTGGCGGCGCCGGCGCTCAACGCGGCGGTCTTGCCGGACGTGCCCGACTTTTTGCCGCTCTTGTCTGTCTTGCCGGCGACGGAAGACTCCGTCGAATCCTTCTTGCCGGATTCGACCTCGGCCTTGGAATCGCCAGCTGCCTTGGCGCCCTCGCTCGAGGAAGCACCGGCCATCTTGGCGGCCACAGGAGCCATTACGCCCGCAAAACCGGCGGTCCCGTTGCCGGCACCGCCGTCCGACCCGGCACCCGGCGTCAGGACGCCCGGCGCCACCGTGGGCTTCTGCGGGTCCTTGCTGCTCGAGCCCTTGCCCGCCGTCACGGCCGTCTTCCAGGCAATCGTCTCTCCCGAGGAGACACGATACGTCGTGAGCGCGCGGAGCGCCTGCTCGGTCGCCATGGCGTTGGCCGCGCCGCCCTTGCTGTGCGCATAGCCGTTGCCGCCGTCCACGCGGTACAGGTCCAGCGCGCAGACCACGTTGGTCACGGCATTTGCAAACCCGTTAACGGGGTTGGCCGGGTCACGGTCGAGCGAAAGCAGCGCGAGGATCACCTGGGCATTGGCCTCGGCAGAACCGAAATCACAGGTGCCCGCGCTCATCTTGCCCTTGAGGTAAGAGAGGCCGTTCTCGATGGCAGCATCGACCTTGGTGTCGCCCTCATAGGGCGCCACGGCCTGGATCGCCATGGCCGTCAGGTCCACGTCGCCCAGACGCGTACCCTCCACGGCGTCGTCGCTGCCGAGAAGCTCGCAGACGGCGTCCGCGAGGCTCGCGCGCGTCCAGGCAGAACCGGCGGGTACATCCGAGCCGCTCGCATTAAGCGCCATCAGCGCAAAGATCTTCTCGTTGGCGCGCGTCATATCGGTGCGGCTGCAGATGAGCTCGACCAGGTTGACGCCGTCATAGTCGGTGATGTCCTCGCCGATGGCGGAGAGGGCCAGCGCCACACGCTCGGTCTCAGTCAGAGCGCAGGTCGCACTCCCCCACTCGGCCTTGTGCTTGGCCAGCGAGGTGCGGTAGTTGTCGAGCAGCTTGGAATCGATCTTGCGGCCCGCCTTGGCAAAGTCGTAGATCTCCCACTCGTCGCCGTACTGGAAGGCGTCGGAGCTGCGGCGCACGTCGATGAACGCAGCGGCAGCATCGATGCCCGCCGAGGCGGACTCACTCGTGGCGGGGCTCGCGGCCACACCGGCCACGGTGATGGTAAGCGTCACGGGCTCGGCACCGGCGGTCGTGTCCACCGGCGTACCCGTCGCGACCACCGTGCCGGCCGAAAGCGCAGTCACCGTGTAGTCACTCGAGGCCACGTACAGGCCGTCATCGGGAGCGCCGTCGACGTGCTTCCAGGCGCCCTTCTCGATGCGGTCGATGCCCATGATACCCGAGGCGTCCTTGCCGTCGAGCGTCTTGAACGTCCAGGTGAGGCCGGGCTCGGTCACGCTCCAGCCGTCCGCGTTGTTTTTACCGGTAAAGGTCAGGTCGAGCTTTTGCGCCGAGCCGGCCTTGAGGTAGAGGCTGTCCGTGCCGGCCGTCACGCTCGCAAGCGGATTTTGATAAGCATAAGTCACGTCGCACGACGCGCTGATGACCTTGCCATCGGCGTCCGTGTCGGGCAGCGTCGCGGTAAACGTGGTGGTGCCAGCCTTGTACGCGTGTAGCCGATCTCGCCCGCGGTGGCGTAGGCCGCCGACGG
>ENA-OQMX01000052-OQMX01000052.1-human-gut-metagenome-genome-assembly--contig:-NODE-52-length-28976-cov-3.375611_pt1 | contig 28976 bp, 27 predicted proteins | sample MGYA00242622_ERZ504866 | MGnify/ENA primary metagenome ERZ504866 (study PRJEB26092, sample SAMD00036422) | human gut metagenome | host: Homo sapiens | study: EMG produced TPA metagenomics assembly of...
GTAAGCTCTGAAAAAAGTAACAGAGATATTCACACATTCTCCCCATCTGCATATCTATGTAATAGACACACAACAATGCAGATAGGGAGATTTGTATGAGTGAAGAATTTAAGTATATTCCTTACAGCCCGGACGATGAAAACCTCAGGGGGCTTATAAGGGATGGAAATGTCTATAATATCAAGACACCTGTGATACCCGGTATGGGTGAGACTGGTGGATACAGTATGAGTTCTACAGGAATCATGCTTCCTGACTGTGATGATGGGACAGATGAAATGATGAGGGATATTGAGTACATGAAGGAGATGTACCCGGAAGAACTCCGAAAGGTCAGCATGGCCGTGGAGGAGGAGTGTGACAAGCTCGAGTATGAGGGCAGTCCGATGCTTGTTCAATATCCTGACAGAGAAGAGATGCGCCGTGTTGCGCGAAGGGTGTACGATGATCTGAGCGAAAGTGGACAGATATCGGAGGATTGTTATGCAGGAATGGCTTCGGCAGGTGAAGCTTCGTACGAGGAACCGCCATATGTCCCAGAGGGACCCGGATGCGCCAATTGTGTTATGAGAAATATAATCGAACTGCTTGTGTGCAATGAATTCTGTATGAGACGCGACAGGCATAGAAGACGTAGAAGAAGGTTTTATTAAGTGAAGAAGAAAATAAATGTACTTGTAAGAATACTTGTGATGGCAGCAATATTTGTGATCACAATATATTTGGTCAATATATTTCAGAATAGAAGTTACAAGAATCTGGCTGCGGAGATGAAGGATGCAGAGTTGCCATTAGCTTATGTGTGCTATGGCGATTCGCTTCTCAATTGTATGCATGGTTATACAGGGGAGGTCGACCTCACACTTCTCAGGGACTCTGTGACGCCGATAGATGAGAATAAGAATCTTGAGATAATGGTGGAGAACGATGCATTTAAGGATGCGTCGTATTCGTATGAGATCAGGTCGATATCCGGAGATTCCCTTATAGAGAAGGGTGATCTGGAGGCGGCCTCGGGAACTGATGGCTACGATGTGCTTGATATAAGTGCGAGAATGGATCTCAAGCAGGATATGGAGTATATGCTGGTTGTCAAGCTTAAGAGCGGTGATGGCAGGAGTGCTTCATACTATACCAGAGTGGTCGTAAATGACAATTATCATGAGTCTCAACTGCTGAATGCCGCAAAGGATTTCCACGATGCGACATTTGCATTTGACAAGCTGGAGTCGGAATCGGTCATAGGGACCTACAAGCAGGAATACACGGGCGGCGGAACGGGAGATTCCTACGGACTGGGACATGTGAACCTTGCAAATGCATACTCGGATCTCCTCTGGGATGGACTTAAGCCTACGGTTATAAGCGATGTAAACACATATATAAAGGAGATAGATGTCAACTATGCGGTGATCGAGATGGAATATAAAGCCATGTCCATCACATCGCAGGATGTCATGAGCTATTATACAGTTAAGGAGTTCTATAAGATCAGCTACAAGGATGTGCCTGTTGCCAGCCAGACTGATGAGGCGGACGGAGCCGGCACTGATGGAATATATTTTGACGAAACAGCTTCGTATGATGAGGCCTATTCGGATGAACAGGATGCAGATACTGTTACGGAGACTGAGCCGAAGATCACCATGCTCAGCTATGACAGATATGTGGACGAGTATTTTGACAAAGACGGCATAGATGCTATAAACAATGTGTATGAGATAGGTATCGTGTCATCGGATGATCTGGAATACCGCTACACAGAGGATAACAAGAAGATCGCATTTGTGAGAAATGGACAGCTCTGGATGTATGACTACGGCGATGGACAGATAACTCTGGTGTACGGATCAGGAATGGATGACCATGCAAATGACTCAAACACTTACGCCGACCATGACATGAACATCATAAGCTTTGACAAAGATGGAAATATGACATTTGCGGTGTATGGATATATGAACAGCGGAGATCATGAGGGAAAGCTCGGAGTTGCGCTGTATACATTTGATTATACGACTCTGGAGGTGGACGAGCTTCTGTTCGTCGAGTGCAATGTGCCTTATGAGGCTATGAAGAGCGAGACCTCTAGACTGACATATTACGACGGAGATAAGTTTTATTACATGCTCGGCGGAAAGGTGAACGCCGTGGACATGAGGACGAGACAGCAGTCTTATATTGCGGAGGGACTGTCAGCCAGCGATGTCAAGGTGTCGGTGAACATGGAAGTTATGGCGTATGGAGAGAGCGAGGACCAGAGCAGCAATACAAAGCTGACTCTGATGAATATGCATACCGGAAAGAGTTATGAGATAACCGCCGGAGCAGGGGAATGTCTGATATGCTATGGCTTTAAGGACTCAGATATGGTATACGGAGTGTCAAGCATATCTGATGCGCAGGTTGATGTGGATGCCGAGTCGTTTGTTGGTACGAGGTACAGCGAGGAGTCCAGAGATAACATACCTGCATCCAGATTGTATATAGTAAACAGCGATGGCGAGCAGATAAAGGAATACGCAAAGAGCGGGTATTATCTGATGCAGGTTGATGTGGATACGAATCTGCTGTATCTGACAAGAGGAGAGAAATCCGACAGTGGATTCAAGTCTGTGGACGATGATTTCATAACCTTCAAGGAGGACGATACAAAGGAGACGATAGGAACTACCCATCTGTCATCCATAACCGGATATGACAGGCTGTATTTTACGGTCCCGTCAAATATGTATCTGAGCTATATACCGGCGCTGAACATAACAAAGGAAAAGATAGATCCTGATGCTGCAAGTATGATAATGACAGTAGTGCGTGATAAGGTGACCTATCATGTGTACGACAATCTTGGACTTTCAAAGATATATGACGTGGCGGGTGATGCGATAAATTATGCAGTGTCTGTATCAGGTATAGTGGTGTCAAGCGAAGGCGAGGTAATATACAGGCAGGCTGAGAGCCAGGAATACAACACCATTGCCTCTGGAATATTCCATCGCAGTACGGGAAGTGTGGATGCGTCACTCGGCGATTGTCTGTACATGGTTCTGACGTATCAGGGAGTACAGGTGACAGAGGATGATATAGCACAGTATACAGATCCTGTCGAGGTTCTTAACTCTCTTGGAAAGAGACAGGGCATAGATGTTACAGGTCTTTCGCTGGATATGCTCCTCGGTTATGTGAGTTCGGGAATACCGGTAATATCGAGGATAAGCGATGGCAGATATGTTCTCATAGTGAGCTATAATGAGGCAGACATAAGATATTATGATCCTGTCGAGGACAAGGAGATAGTTGTGTCAAGAGATGAGTATACGGATATGATGCTCCAGTGGCACAATGAATCCTACACTTATGTTGAGGAATAAAGATAAAAAGAAAACGGAGCGTGTTACCGCTCCGTTTTCTTTATAATAGTTGTAGTATAAGTTACTTAGCATGGATCCGAATGTTACGGATCATGTAGATTACTCCTCTGCGATTGTTCCTACTGGACAAGAACCAGCACAAGCACCACATGAGATACACTGTGAACCATCGATAACAAATACGCCGCCATTATCGCTGATAGCACCTACTGGACAAGCACCAGCACATGAACCACAACCGATACATGAATCGCCAATAACGAATGCCATAATTGTTTCCTCCTTATAAAGTAAAAATAATCACACGCTTATTGTAAAACAAAACTCATTAATTAGCAAGTGATAATAATATTTATCAACAACGGGTTTTATCAATAAGTAACAATAAAAGGGATAGACATTTAAAATTGGGTATAATATAATGTGAATGCTGAGTAAGAGTGCAATCTAAGGAGGATATAAATAATGGTAAAGATAAGTAAAGACATGCTTATAAATGACATTCTTGCAGTTGATGCAGGAAATGCAGCAATACTGATGGCAGCAGGTATGCATTGCATAGGATGCCTTGCAGCAGCAGGAGAGAGTCTTGAGGAGGCAGCAGCCGTTCACGGACTTGATGCAGAGGAGCTTGAGCAGGAGATCAATGATTATCTTGCAAAAAAGGAGGCTGAGTAGTATACTTGCCAAAGTAACCAGGTGTACTATAAAGGATGGAGAGATATATGAAGACAGACGGAACAAATCCTCCCGGGCAGGGAATATTTGGACTGATAGATATTAATTGTCATATTTTACCGGGAACAGAGGATGGACCGGATAATTTCCGGGAAGCGGCAGAGATGCTCAGAATAGCGTATGATGAGGGAATAAGGACGATAGTTGCCACCCCGCCATACAACAAGAAGAATCCGATAATGGATGGAGACAAACTGGACAGACTTGTGGAACAGCTCAACGTTGAAGCTGGGAAGATAGATCCGGATTACAGAGTCTATCTTGGAAGAGAGATAGAGTATAACGATGAGAACCACCAGAAGATCATATCTGGTCAGTTGGATTCCATGGCAGACAGCAAGTATGTTATGATCAGATTCCCTTACGATGTGGATTTTGAGACGATATCTGAAGCTATAAGAGACATCAATATGGACGGATATATACCGATAGTTGCCAATGTAGAACAGTATGAATGTCTTGAGGAAGACGAGGACAAGGTCGAGGAGCTCATTCAGTTTGGTGCATATGTACAGATAAGTGCATCGGCTGTGGTTGGAGATCTTGGACATGACATCAAGAATTTTTCGAGAAAGCTTCTCAAGGGAGAGCTTGTTCACTTTGTGGCAAGTGATGCATTGGATTCAGAGGATAAAGCACCATACCTCAGGGAGTGTGCTGAGTACATAGAGCGAAAGTATGGAGAGGATTACATGACGGAGCTCTTCTACACCAATCCAAAAGCAGTTATCGAGAATGATGATATTGACATATAAAAACAAAAAGACGTATCGCTTGTGCGGTACGTCTTTTTTTGCTACGCCGGAATCTCTGGCTATTACTTATAATGCTGACAGTGTCTGAAGTGCTTCCTCCGGCATAATAGCGGTGAAGTGCTCCTTGAAATGTGCCGGCATGGCATATGTGAGCTTCTGTGCTGTTCCGTATTCTGCAAGGATATTGCAGACTCTCACAAATTCCTGGCTTGTGTTATTGCTGTTCGTGAGAACCAGATAATATCTTCCGTTGGAAGGATTCTTGTACAGGCAGTTCTCGCTGAAGTAGAAAGAAGCAACCTGTTTTGCTGCACTTATGATGGTTGCAAGTGAGTCAAAGATGTACAGTGAGCACATGCTCTCCCTTGCTGAACCTGATTCCTTTGTGCTGCCTGTTGTACTGGCGGCAGTGCCTGTGGTGCTGTCATCAGATGATGCATTGCTGCCATTTGCCGCAGCGGCAAAATCTCCTGCGGTTCCGGCAAGTCCGGATATGGTGTTGAAAATGCCCTCAAGTGCTTCTCTTACGCCCTGTGGAACGGAACCGGATCCACTGATCTCAAGTCTTGCGATGGTTCCGTTGTTATCCCTGGACTCATCGTTGTCGTCAAGATCGTCATCTATGTCATCATCATCCATGTATTCGTCATCGTCATCAATATCATATTCGCTGGTCTTTGAGAATCTGGAAAAGCGGGTATCCAGTTCTTCCGGATCTTCAACCTTTGTCACAATGAGTATGAGACAATCTGGTGATACCGGTATGGCTTCGATCATAAGTGGAGTGTCGTCAGCCTCAAAGCCTAATTCTACAGATGCCTGCTGCATCATATCCTTGAAGAGCTCTTTTGCCTTCGGTGTGCCATAGGCAAGCTCGGAGATCTTGAGCTGCTTTTCGGTGAGATCGGCTTTGTTGAGTGTGCATCTTATCTGATTTTCACTTAGACGTTCAATCTTCATAGAATCGACCCCCTTCAATAATTTTATGGTATTAAAATGTGTATTATAGTTTACCACATTTGTCAAGCAAGTAAATAGGATATATGGAGAAAATATTGGAATTTTCCGTGAAAAATATCCCTAATTCTACGTTATGTATACTTTTATGAAAATTTCATAAAATATGCTCAAATGGGGTTGGAAAATGGCTTTTTATGCGTTATTGTGGAGTTGTGAGCGGGACGTGCTCAGGATATTTAGATGAGCTCATTTCTTTATTTTTCTACAAATTCTGTCTGATTCTTATCGTCTCAGATACAATTCCCAGAGATAGTGATATGACAGTGCTCACACATTTCCATAACTGACACATGGCACATAAAAGGAGAATAATACATCACAACACATCTGTCTTTACATTGCATGGCAGGGATGGAAAAATAAACTATTTGGGGGTGATGCCTATAGGGGGTTAAAAGGCAGCAGTAGCATATAGAACATAATTATATGCACAGAATTACACTTAACATCTATTTGGGGGCTCTGCCGCTGTCACAGCAGAGCTCCTGGTTTTATTTGGCGTGCTGTTCATGCCATGTACAGACTGCATTGCAGATGGCGTTTGCTAGGGCGGTCTGGTATTCATCATTGCACAGATCGGAACATTCCTTTGTGTTGCTCAGAAAGCCGCACTCAACGATGACGGCGGTGCATGGACTTTCCCGCAAAACAAGGTATTCGGAATTGCCCTTTGCCGCCCGTGTGTTGGATGGATCGGCTTCGGAGATGAGATGCTCCTGGATGCACTCCGCCAAGGCTTTACCACCGGAGGAAGTGGAGTAATAAAATACCTGCGCTCCGTGGACATACTCGGCTGAATAGCTGTTCTGGTGGATGCTGATGTAGAGATCAGCGTTTACATTTGTGGCGAGGTTGGTGCGGGCTTTCAGATCTGAAGTCTTCTTGCTGGATGCATTTTCACTGTTCAGGGACTTGTCGGAGTCTCTGGTCAGATACACGGAAAATCCATGATCCGTAAGTGCCGATGCCAGCTTTGAGGCGATGGCCAGATTTATATCCTTTTCCATGATCCCATCCGGGCTGACCTTACCCGGGTCAAATCCGCCGTGTCCCGGATCTATGAGGATCGTAAATGATTTTGCCGCATCTGTGGTGTCCAAACCTTCGGTGGATGTGCGCTCATTTCCTGTATTGGTGGAAGTATCTTGCCCGGCTGTATGGTCTGCGGGACGGACTATAAATATGTAGCAGAGGATTGGAGGAAGTATTACTGCAAATATTATGGCAAATACAAGTATGTATAATTTGGTGGAAGTACGCATCGGTGATACCCGGGAAGTGTAATTACTATTTTATATGACGGCGGCGGACGTTATATGATATATGTTACCCAAATATAGCCTAAACATTTGACACACATGCAGTGCTGGGCTAAAATATGGGCGTATATGCAATAATATAGAAGCGATAACAATTTATTATAGAAGAAGGTAAAGTGATGAACACTATAATTGCAAAAGCAGGAGTGGATGACGACCGCATGTATGAGCAGGCGGCGGAGATACTTAAGAGAGGTGGTCTTGTAGCATTTCCGACAGAGACAGTGTATGGCCTTGGAGGAGACGCGCTGAATCCGGATGCGTCACATCGGATATATGCGGCAAAGGGCCGGCCATCGGACAATCCGCTCATAGTCCATATAGCAGAGACATCAAGCGTGTATGAACTGGCGGAGACAGTGAGTGACGACACGAAGAAGCTCATGGAAGCATTCTGGCCGGGACCACTCACCATCATACTCAACAAGAAAGAGGTCGTTCCGCACACGACCACTGGCGGACTTGATACGGTTGCCATCAGGATGCCATCGCATCCGGTTGCCATGAGGCTCATAAAGGATTCGGGAGTGTATATCGCAGCTCCAAGTGCCAATCTGTCCGGACGACCATCCCCGACCACTGCGCAGCATGTGCAGCAGGATATGGACGGCAGGATAGATATGATCATCGACGGCGGGGCAGTCGGAATCGGTATAGAGTCGACGATAGTGGACATGACCGGGGACAGACCGACTATATTGCGGCCTGGATATATCACTCCGGAGATGATAAGGGATATCGTTGGCGATGTGACTATAGATCCGGCGATAACAGGTATGAACAATGCTCTGAGACCTAAGGCTCCGGGGATGAAGTACACACACTATGCTCCAAAGGGAGAACTCAGCATAGTAGAGGGCGATAGACTGGCTGCGGCTGAGAAGATAAGAAGTCTTGTTGCGGAGAAAAAGGCGCAGGGATACAAGACTGCGGTACTGTGTGACACTGACAATGTCAGTCTTTATGATGACGGAGTATGCGAGAACGTATACGATGCCGGAAGCAAGAAGAACGAGATAACTGTGTCTGCCGGACTGTACAGTCTGCTCAGAACCTGTGATGACATAGGTGCACAGTATATATACAGCGAGTCATTTGAGGAGGGGGACATGGGCTACGCCATCATGAACCGTCTCATCAAGGCTGCAGGACACAGGATAATAAGCTGTTAGTTAATTTCGAAAAAAATATTATATAAAAAGGAGAATCAGAACATGATAGCACTTGGATGTGACCACGGCGGATATGAGCTTATGCAGGAGGTTATAAAGCATCTTGAGGAGAGAGGCCTTGAGTACAAGAACTTTGGCTGTTACAGCACAGAGTCAGTTGACTACCCGGTATATGGACAGGCAGCAGCAAAGGCAGTAGCCTCAGGTGAGTGTGATAAGGGAATCATCATCTGCGGAACAGGAATAGGAATATCGATTTCAGCGAATAAGATAAAGGGAATCAGAGCTGCACTCTGCCACGACTGCTTCTCGGCACAGGCGACAAGAGAGCACAACGATGCAAATATGCTGGCTATGGGTGCCAGAGTCATAGGACCTGGACTTGCACTTAAGATAGTCGACATATTCCTCGACACACCATTCTCAAATGATGAGCGTCACGTAAGAAGAATCGGAATGATTGAGTAGTATCATAAGTTATGCCGTAAGGGGGACCCCGTTCATACTCAAAAAAGAATCCCATGACAGTATGGTCAAGACTGTCATGGGATCTTTTTTTATACGGTTTTCGTCAAACTGCATCATTTGTTCGACATATAACCGCGTTAAAAGGAAGAAAAATGATTAATGGATAAACATAAGTATTATCAACATAGTCACATTGTACATTAACAATAAAAAATATCAAGGGGGTTGTACAAACTTTACAAAATGTTTATTTACAATATAGCCAACTCATTATAAAATAATATTACTTGAGTTTTGACATAATAATCTAAAGTGATGCTTTGATGAAGTGTTTATGGAATTGAGTCTGCTCATAAATTTTATAAGGGAGGAATGTTATGCTGCAGGAGACTATGAAGAAGATAACCGATGCAGAGTCTGAAGCTGACGAGATCATTCGCAAGGCCAAGGAAGAAGCCGACTATACAGTAGCTGCTGCAAAGAAGGAGGCTGCGGATATGATCGCGGCCGCAGGATCAGCTTCGAGAGAAAGCATGAAGAGTGCCGAGGGAGCCGGCAGATCTGAGGAGGAGAAACTCACGGTGAAGGCGATGGATATTGCCACCGCTGAGATCGCACATCTCAGGGAACGTGCATCGTCCATGGAAGGCGAGGTTACTTCCATGATCATCGCAGAGCTGGTGGGATGAAAAGTCCTGCAGGCATTTTAAGAAAGGGGGTAAATGTATGGCGGTACTTCCTATGAAGAAGATTGAGATCTGTGCCATGAAGAGGGACAGAAAAGCAATTCTTGAGAAGCTCCAGTCGCTGGGAATGGTTGAGATACAGACTGATAACGAAGAGACTGATGACTTCAGGAAGATGAGTACCACAAGCCAGAGAGCAAAGTACGAGAAGAGAGTACAGAATACAGATGAAGCCTTACAGATAATTGATAAATATGCTCCGGAGGAGAAATCCATATTTGCCAGCCTGGAAGGACGGCAGGAGGCGTCAGAGGCTGACATTCAGGAGATCATAGCTGGAAGATGGGATTATAACCGTGAGGTTAAAAAGATCCAGGAGATCAGCAAGGACATAGCCGGCTGCGAGGCGGGGATAATCAAATGTCAGGTGGCTATAGACGGATTGGCGCCGTGGCTGAATATGGACATACCGATCAATACCACAGGGACCGAGAAGACGGATGTGATGATCGGAACTATGCCACCGGGGCTCACGGAGACGGATATTCAGGGGTATATAAGCTCTGCGGAACCGGAGATAGCGGGATACACAGTCACTGTTGTAGGATCTGATAAGGACCAGACTTGTATGGTGGCAATAGCCATTAAAACTGTATCACAGAGGGTGGAGGAGATATTGAGATCCCATGGATTTACAAGAATTTCGTATTTCTCCAAAAGAACACCTGAACAGAAGACGGATAAGTACAGGGCGGATATAAGGGAGTTCGAACAGTGGATAGAGGACAAGAAGAATGAACTAGTATCCATGGCTGATGACAGAGACAAGCTGAGACTTCTGGCTGACTATTACCGCATAAGGGCGGATAAATATAAGGTCCTTGGAAGTATTCTCCAATCAAAGAGCACATTTGTCATATCGGGATATGTGCTGGAGAGAGACGTAGACAGGGTAGTGGCTGTACTCAATGAGAAATTTAGCCTTATGGCTGATGTATATGATGTTCCTGAGGATGAAGCGGCACCTATACAGCTTCAGAATCCGAAGATGTTCGCATCGGCGGAGGGCGTACTGGAGTCATTTGGACTTCCGGGAAAAGGTGAGATGGATCCAACCACACCGATGGCGATATTCTATATATTCCTGTTCGGACTCATGTTGTCCGATGCGGCGTATGGACTCATCATATTCCTGGCATGTTTTATTTTGATCAGGAAATTCCCGAGGATGGAGAACGGACTTCAAAAGTCCCTGCGTCTGTTCATGTACTGTGGTATATCCACACTGATATGGGGAATATTATTTGGTGGTTTTTTCGGAGACCTGATAACGGTGGTATCGAGGACGTTTTTCCACCACGAGGTGACGTTCAAGCCGGTATGGTTTGCACCGCTGGATGACCCGATGAAGCTTTTGTTATTCTCTTTGCTGTTCGGACTTATACATTTGTTCGGCGGACTGGCACTCAAGGGATATATGTGCCTGAAGAAGGGAGATGCGAAATCATTCATATGCGACGTGCTGTCGTGGTTCATGCTCATCACAGGACTTGTGCTGATGCTCATGCCGACGGAGCTGTTCGCATCCATAGCACAGATGCAGTTCAATTTCCCTGGCTGGCTTAAGAATACAAGCTACGGACTGGCGATTGTGGGAGCTGCGATCATCGTGCTCATGTCGGGAAGAGACCACAAGAATCCGGTGCTCAGACTTGCACTTGGACTGTATGACATATACAACCTGACAGGCTGGGCTGTCAGATCTGCTGTCGTACTCAAGGCTTCTTGCTCTGGGACTTGCGACGGGAGTTATAGCACAGGTAATAAACCAGATGGGAAGCATGGCTGGCGATGGAATATTCGGAGCCATAGTGTTCGTCATCGTATTTATAGTAGGACATCTGTTCAACCTTGCGATCAACATGCTGGGAGCATACGTGCACACATGCCGTCTCCAGTATGTAGAGTTCTTCGGCAAATTCTACGAGGGCGGCGGCAATCCATTCAGGCCGTTCAGGGAGAATACGAAGTACGTTGATATAGTAAGTGGTACAGAAACACAGAAATAAGAAACCAATTTTAGGAGGAGAAAATATTATGACAATGGGAACAGTTTTGGCATTAATAGGAGCTGCGCTGGCAGTAATTCTTGCAGGCATGGGATCTGCATATGGAGTAGGAGTTGCCGGTCAGGCGGCAGCAGGTGTAGTAAGTGAGGATCCAAGCAAATTCGCAAAGGTTCTTATCATCCAGCTTCTTCCGGGTACACAGGGTATCTACGGACTTCTTGTTGGATTCATAGCATTGTCCAACATAGGAATCCTTTCAGGAACACCGAAGGAGCTCACAGTAGCACAGGGACTTATGATGCTTGCAGCATGTCTTCCAATAGCGGTAGTTGGTCTTGTATCAGCAATGCATCAGGGCAAGACAGCAGTTGCAGCAGTTGGAATAGTTGTAAAGAAGCCTGATCAGTTTGGTAAGGCGATGCTTTTCCCAGCCATGGTTGAGACATATGCGATCCTTGCACTTCTGGTATCAATTCTTGCGGTAAATGGAATCAAATTATAACTTTTTGTAAGGAGGATGTACTTTATGACGGGATTGGAAACAATCGTAGAACAGATCCTTCAGGAAGCGCAGAAGGAAGCTGAAGAGATCAAAGCTCAGGCTGCCAGAAACGCGGATTCCATCATTGCAAATGCCAAAAAGACTGTGGATAAGATGAATGAGGAGACCATAGAGAAGGTTGCCCAGGCAGAAAAGTCCGGATCATTCAGGGCAAAGTCCTCATCAGAGCTTAAGAAGAGACAGGCGATACTTGCGGCAAAGCAGTCCATAATTGGGAATATGCTGGATAAGGCATATGACGCAATGGTGGCGCTCCCGGATGAGGAGTATTTCCAGGTGATCGTCAAATGTCTGGAGAAGTCGGTACAGCCGAAAAGCGGAGAGATATGTTTCTCCGGGAAAGACAGAAAACGACTTACACCACAGACTGAGAAGCAGATAGAGCAGATAGCTGCAGCTCATGGAGGAAGCCTTAAGGTGTCCAATGGGAACTGTGATATAGATGGAGGATTTATCCTGATCTACGGAGGAATCGAGGAAAACTGTTCATTCAGGGCAATGCTGGACGCGAACAGAGAACATTTGGCAGACAAGGTAAATGAATTATTATTTGTTGATAACAGATAGCTGGAGGTAGGCAGATGGCAGACAAATATATATATGCAGTTGCCAGGATCAGGGCACTTGAGATGACGCTTATGAGTCAGGCAGTCATAGAACAGCTCGTGGCCACGGATTCCTACAAGAAGGCGGTTCAGTTCATCATAGAGAAGGGCTGGGGCGATAGTGATAAAGCCAGTATGGATGAAAATGACATACTTAGGGCGAGACTGACAAGACGTGGGCTGCTGTGGCTGAGATGGTGGATGATATGTCCGTGTTCGATGTCATAAGACTTCCAGATCTGTATCACAACCTCAAGGCGGCGATCAAGACTGTGGTTGCTGGGGAGACTCCTGCCCATGTGTTCTTCGACAATGCCGAGATAGACGGTCAGAAGATGCTGTCCATTGTCAGGGACAAGGCGTGGGACAGACTTCCAGAACACATGAGAGACTGCGCGAGGGAGGCTTGGGACTGTATGGCACAGGCTGGAGATGGACAGATGTGCGATGCTGTGATAGATCGAGGAACACTGCTGGCGATCATGCAGGCTGCAAAGAAGGCAGATGACAGCCTGCTCAGGGATTATGCAGAGACGACGGTGGCTGTTGCAGATATCAAGATAGCGGTGAGATCCATGAAGACAGGCAAAAACAAGGATTTCATGAAGAGAGCCATGGCGGAGTGCAACACTCTGGATATTGACAGGCTGGCGACGGCTGCGGTGGCTGGCATGGAGGAGATAGAGAGATACCTTGCAGATACAGCATACGCTGGTGGGGCAGAGGCACTTTCTGAGTCGGCATCGGCATTTGAGAGATGGTGTGACAACCGTATCATAGAAACGATAAAGCCTCAGAAGTACAACCCATTTACGGTGGGACCGATAGTGGCGTACATTCTGGCGAGGCTCAACGAGATAAAGACAGTCAGGATCATATTGACATGCAAGCTGAACCAGCTTCCGGAGGAGGCTATCAGGGAAAGGGTAAGGGAGATGTATGTATAAGATAGCTGTTATGGGCGATTATGACAGTATATACGGATTTGCAACTCTGGGCCTGGATACATTCCCTGTAGATAATCTGGATTATGGGGTCACGTTGCTGAAAAGGCTGGCGGAGGACAATTATGCAGTCATATATATGACCGAGGCACTGGCTTCGGATCTCAATAAAGAGATAGACAGATACAGAGAGGTTATGAAGCCTGCGATCATTCTCATACCGGGGATATCAGGCAATACAGGGGCCGGAATAGCGGGAGTAAAGAAATCCGTTGAGCAGGCCGTAGGCTCGGATATTTTATTTAATGAAGAGTAGTGGAGCATACAAATAGAAGGGAGCGTGAGCTGTTAAGTGGCTACAGGAAAGATTAAGAAGGTCGCCGGACCACTGGTCATCGCAGAGGGCATGCGTGATGCAAATATGTACGACGTGGTGCGTGTAAGTGAGAGCAGACTTATCGGCGAGATCATAGAGATGCATGGAGATCAGGCATCAGTTCAGGTATACGAGGAGACATCGGGACTTGCACCGGGAGCACCGGTGGAGTCAACGGGAATGCCTCTGTCGGTTGAGCTGGGACCGGGACTTATAAGCAGTATATACGATGGAATCCAGAGACCGCTGGATGATATCATGAAGATATGTGGTAACAACCTGAAGCGAGGAGTTGAAGTCCCATCGCTGAAGAGAGATATCAAGTGGACATTTGTGCCGACTGCCAAGGTGGGTGATAAAGTGTCGGCAGGCGATGTGATAGGAACAGTTCAGGAGACTGTGGTCGTCACACAGAAGATTATGGTGCCTTATGGTGTGACAGGAACCATCAAAGAGATAAAGGCAGGAGAATTCACAGTTGAGGAGACTGTGTGTGTGGTTGAGACAGACAAGGGTGACAGGGAGCTGACACTCATGCAGAAGTGGCCGGTTCGTAAGGGCCGTCCATATCAGGAAAAGATACCACCGATCATGCCCCTTATCACAGGACAGAGAGTTGTAGATACATTCTTCCCTATAGCAAAGGGAGGAGTGGCTGCGGTTCCCGGACCTTTCGGAAGCGGTAAGACAGTCATCCAGCATCAGCTTGCAAAGTGGGCTGAGGCGGATATCGTTGTCTACATCGGATGCGGAGAGCGTGGAAATGAGATGACAGATGTTCTGAACGAGTTCCCAGAGCTGAAGGATCCGAAGACCGGACATTCACTCATGCAGAGAACAGTCCTCATAGCCAACACATCGGATATGCCGGTTGCGGCCAGAGAGGCATCTATATATACGGGTATAACTATAGCTGAGTATTTCCGTGATATGGGTTACTCGGTGGCACTCATGGCGGATTCCACATCGCGTTGGGCTGAGGCACTCAGAGAGATGTCAGGACGTCTGCAGGAGATGCCTGGTGAGGAGGGTTACCCTGCTTACCTCGGTTCAAGACTTGCACAGTTCTACGAGAGAGCCGGAATGGTCAAGACTCTCGGCAGCGAGGGCAGAACCGGTGCACTGTCGGTTATCGGTGCGGTTTCTCCTCCGGGTGGTGATATTTCCGAGCCGGTTTCACAGGCAACACTTCGAATCGTCAAGGTATTCTGGGGACTGGATTCATCGCTTGCGTACAAGAGACATTTCCCTGCCATCAACTGGCTGACATCATACTCTCTGTATGTGGACAATATGGGCAAATGGTTCGAGGAAAATGTAAATGAAAAGTTCATGGTCGACAGACAGAAGATGATGACACTGCTTCAGGAGGAGGCAGAGCTTGATGAGATCGTTAAAATGGTAGGTATGGATGCCCTTTCAGCGGGAGACCGATTGAAGATGGAGGCGGCGAGATCCATCAGAGAGGATTTTCTTCACCAGAACTCATTCCATGATGTGGACACATACACACCGCTTCACAAGCAGTTTTTGATGATGGAGCTCATCATGGCATTTTATGAGGAGTCGGCGCAGGCTCTTGCCGGTGGAGCAAGCATAAGAAATATTCTGAACATGCCGATCAGAGAAAAGATCGGACGATTCAAATATGTGCTTCCTGAGAATGTGGATGAAGAGTACGAGAAGATATCCAGGGAGCTTGACAAGGAGCTTCAGGAAGCTATAGAGAAGGAGGACTAAGACTATGCCAAAGGAATATAGAACTATACAGGAAGTTGCGGGTCCTCTGATGCTGGTGCACGGAGTTGAGAATGTAGCTTATGATGAGCTGGGTGAGATTGAGCTGGCGGACGGCGAGATCAGACGATGCAAGGTCCTTGAGATAAATGGTGAGGATGCCCTGGTACAGCTCTTTGAGAACTCGACAGGTATCAATCTTTCAAACAGCAAGGTAAGATTCCTTGGAAGGAGTATGGAGCTCGGCGTATCAGAAGATATGCTTGGCCGTGTATTTGACGGACTTGGAAGACCTATAGATGGCGGCCCTGAGATACTTCCTGATGAGAGAAGAGATATCAATGGTCTGCCGATGAATCCGGCTGCCAGGAACTATCCGTCTGAGTTCATTCAGACAGGTATATCAGCCATAGACGGACTGAACACACTGGTAAGAGGACAGAAGCTGCCGATATTCTCGGCTTCAGGACTTCCGCACAGCCAGCTTGCAGCACAGATAGCAAGACAGGCGAAGGTGCGCGGAACAGATGAGCCATTTGCCGTTGTATTTGCGGCTATGGGTATCACATTTGAGGAGGCAAACTTCTTCACAGAGAGCTTCAAGGAGACTGGTGCCATAGACAGAACAGTCCTCTTCATCAACCTGGCAAATGATCCTGCGGTTGAGCGTATCGCCACACCTAGAATGGCACTTACCGCCGCTGAGTATCTTGCATTTGAGAAGAACATGCACGTTCTGGTAATCCTCACGGATATCACGAACTATGCGGATGCACTTCGTGAGGTATCAGCCGCAAGAAAAGAGGTTCCGGGACGCCGTGGTTATCCTGGATACATGTACACTGACCTGGCAACTCTGTACGAGAGAGCAGGAAGACAGAAGGGCAAGAATGGAAGTATAACAATGATACCGATCCTGACCATGCCTGAGGATGACAAGACTCATCCTATACCAGACCTCACGGGATATATCACAGAGGGACAGATCATTCTCTCAAGAGAGCTGTACAGAAAGGGAGTCACACCGCCTATCGATGTACTTCCATCATTGTCCAGACTTAAGGATAAGGGAACAGGTGAGGGCAAGACCAGAGGAGATCATGCCAGCACCATGAACCAGTTATTTGCTGCTTATTCAAGAGGAAAGGATGCCAAGGAGCTCATGACTATCCTGGGTGAGTCGGCACTTTCGGATATAGATATCATATATGCAAAGTTTGCAGAGGCATTTGAGAAGGAGTATGTATCCCAGGGGTACGGCACCGACAGAAGTATTGAGGAGACACTTGCCATAGGCTGGAAGCTTCTCTCCATTCTTCCTAGAGCCGAGCTGAAACGTATCGACGACAAGTGGCTTGACATGTATTACGGAAAGTAGTGGGTAGGCAATTTTGTGGGAAGATTGTGGAATATAGCATTCGACTGCATACCTGAGCAGGAGCGCTTTCGCTCGTTTCACCCTGCAGCGGTACTAGCGCTCGCATGCTCGCTGAGTACCGGCGGGCTCAAATGTCCTGCTCATGGTAATGCAGTGGATTGCTATATATTTAAAGCATTCGTGCAAAATTGTCATATACACGTTGTCTTTGTAATACATGTCAAGTAGCTTGAAAATATATTTGGAAGAAAGGAGAAGACAGATGGCTAATGTTGTGGTTAATCCAACCAGAATGGAGCTGACAAGGCTTAAAGAAGAAGCTGGTCACGGCATCCAGAGGCCATAAGCTCCTGAAAGATAAAAGAGATGAGCTGATGAGGCAGTTCCTTGACATGGCAAGAGAGAATATGGAACTGAGAAAGAAGGTTGAGGCCGGCATCAAAGCTGCCAACACAGGCTTTGTAATAGCGAAGGCGGGTATGAATGAGCAGACATTGAGTACGGCGCTCATGGCTCCGAAGCAGGAGGTGCGGATCGCCCTTGGCGACAGGAATGTAATGAGTGTTGATATTCCTGTGTACGACTATAAGACGAAAAGCGCAAATTCAAATGACATCTATTCGTATGGATTTGCATTTACATCTGGAGAGCTGGACGATGCAGTGAAGTCCCTTTCGGATATACTTCCTGATATGCTGAGATTGGCGGAGGTGGAGAAGTCTTGCCAGATGCTCGCAGCGGAGATAGAGAAGACCAGAAGGCGTGTAAATGCTCTTGAGCATGTTATCATCCCGGAGACTCGGGAGGGAATAAAGTATATAAGCATGAAGCTTGATGAGAATGAGCGAAGCACCCAGGTCAGACTTATGAAGGTCAAGGACATGATGCTGGAGGAGGCTCATCACTACAAAGAGCATCAGTTCGAGCATGCGCAGTAGACAGAATGATATTTAAACTTATAGGACAAAAGTTTTGATAAAAACCGCCCACACCTCAGATAAATAAAGGGGTGTGGGCGGTTTGATCTTCTTGTGGACGGGAAATGAAAATAATCTGTATTTCCAGTTTGCGGGAAGCAAGACTGTTGCAAGAGTATCAAAGTATGAGATAAGCCAGATAGGCGACAAGGTTTCGTTCGTATTCATGCCACATAAGCTGCACTTCTTTGACAGCACAACCGAAAAAACAATCTAATCAAACAGAAGGAGGTCACAGTATGTATACATGCCAGAAGGCAGATGAATATATAGAAAAGAACAGAGTAGACAGAGCAGACAAGCCGGAGTTCCATCTTACAACTCCGGTGGGCTGGTTAAACGACCCTAATGGATTTTCCATATATAAAGGAAAGGTGCATTTGTTTTATCAGTTCCATCCATACAGCACGGAGTGGGGACCTATGCACTGGGGACATTCCACCTCAGATGATTTTATAAGATGGGAGGAGCTTCCAACAGCACTGGCACCTGACTCGGATTATGATGCATTTGGCTGCTTTTCAGGAACTGCAATAGAGAATGACGGGAAGCATGTATTGTTCTATACAGGAGTAGTTGAGGAAAAACTGGCTGATGGAACTAAGAATGTTATACAAAACCAGTGTATGGCTGTAGGCGATGGAATTAGTTATGAAAAAATATCCAGCAATCCTGTTGTTGATGGGAAGATCATGCCGGAGGACTGCAGCCGTGCTGATTTCAGAGATCCGAAGGTCTGGAAGGATGCGGACGGTAGGTACTATATGCTGGCTGGAAACCGGACATATGATGGAATCCCCCAGGTTGTATTGTTCTCTTCAGATGATATGTACAACTGGAAATTTGAATCAGTATTTGCAAAGGATGAAACAGGCAGATTTGGCGCAGTGTGGGAGTGCCCAGACTATTTTGAGATGAATGGACATAAGGTGCTTATAGTATCCCCACAGGACATGTCAGCAGATGGAGAGTTTCACAATGGAAATAACGTGGTATTCTTCACAGGCGATGTGGATGAAGAGAAACATATTTTCAAGTATGAAAAAGCAGTATCTGTGGACAGTGGATTTGATTTTTATGCACCACAGACTATAAGAACACCTGATGGACGAAGAGTGATGATTGGCTGGATGCAGTCTTGGGACAGCGTAAATACGCTGCCACGTGGACAGAAGTGGGCATGTATGATGTCAGTTCCAAGAGAACTAATGATCTCTGACGGCAAGCTGATTCAGACTCCGGTCAGAGAGTTTTGTGGATACAGGCAGAACAAGCTGGTAGTTAATGATACTTTGCGTGGTGAGAAGACATATGAAGGCATTAACGGCAGAGTTATCGATATGACAGTTGATATAAAGAAAGCTGAATGCGGACATTTTACAATGCACTTTGCAAAGAATGAGATTCATGAAACCAATGTCAGCTATACCCCGGGAGCACAAATGCTTGAGATAGACAGAACATTTGCGGGATGGATACGTGATACAAACTGTGTGCGCAAGGTCAAAATCAAGAATGGCAATGGACTTTCAAAAATGAGAATAGTGATGGATTGGAATTCCATAGAGATATTTGTAAATGATGGAGAACAGGTGCTGTCTACAGTTATATATACACCGCGCAATGCTCAGGATATTGTATTTGAAACTGACGGATGTGTGGAACTTGAGGTGGAGAAATACGATCTGAACATATAGGTCATATGCTCTGATTGACACAGAGGGTGATCGAATACCAGCTTGCAAAGATTAGAAAAACATCTGATTTTGCAGACTGGTATTTTGTTTATTTATCCAGCAAATATGCTGACTACATGTAAATGCGCAATGTCATAAATTTAAGCGTATTGAAAAAAAGTTAAGCTCTGTTATTCAATGCAGTTATGTTATACTTATAGTGAAAACACTGTTGAAAAGTGTGGTAGTGCATAAGTGCGGGGGCCTAAAAACGACTACTGTACTTATTAGGACTAAAACATCAGTAAATGTTGGGAAAACAAAGGAGAAATTGCATGAAAGTTCATAATTATAAAATAAAAATAACTTTGAGCAGGCAGAGGGTGCAACTTGTGAAACGTGCAGAAAAATAACATTGAACGGAATAGGTCTGCTTTCCGGAGCACAGCTTAAGTATATAGCGTTCATTTCAATGCTCATAGATCATACGAATAAGACATTGCTGTATCCATATCTGGATGGTGGAATAATATCGGCTGTAAGTGATGTATTTGATGTACTGGGGCGGATAGCTTTCCCGATATTCATATATATGCTGGTGGAAGGATATTTTCATACGAGAAACAAGTGGAAGTATCTTGGAATGCTGCTTATATTTGGCGTGATATCTGAGATCCCTTATGACATGTTCTCCAGTGGCGTATTCTTTGAATGGAATGCAAATAATATTATGTTTACATTGGCGATGGTGCTGGCAATGATATGGATCATTGATGTGCTGAGGAAAAAAATGGAGAAGCTTCCCAAGGCAGTATGGTTTATAGCAACGATACCGATAGTTGCCATAGTGTGTCTTATATCGATGAATCTTGCGGTTGATTATGACTACCACGCCATACTTATAGGATATTTCCTGTATATATTTCATGAAAAGTCCGCAATTGCAATACCGTTCTGTTACCTGGCGATGTTCAAGGAACCGTGGGCACTGTTGGGGTTTGGACTGACTTTGACATACAATGGCAAGCGCGGCAGGCAGAATAAGCTGGTGAATTACCTGTTCTATCCAGTGCATATGCTGATACTCGGTATTATAAGGATGTGTCTTGGGCTGTGATAGATGAGAAGGAGCACGGAGGCGTTATGGAAATTGACAAAGAGCTGATGACAAAGATATATGACCTTAGGCGCAGGCTTCACAGCATTCCTGAGGCTTCGATGCATGAGATGCGGACTAAGGCGATGCTCATGTCGTTTCTCAGGGAGAATACTGACCTTGAGATCGTGGATAGAGGTGCTTGGTTTTATGCGGTGTTGAAATCTTCTGATGACAGAATAGGGGATGAAGAAAGAACGCCGATCGCGTTCAGGGCAGACATGGATGCAGTGTGTGGGCAGGATGGAAAGCCGGGACATTACTGCGGGCATGATGGACATAGCAGTATATTATGTGGGGCTGCGGCCTGGCTGTCCCGTGCAATGGAAAAATGCGGAAATACACACAGGGACGTCTATTTCATTTTCCAGCCCGGCGAGGAGATCGGTGCCGGGGCAAGGCTGTGCAGAGATCTTATAATTGAGAAGAATATAGGTGAGATTTATGGACTTCATAACATACCGGGATATCCGAGAAATCATGTGCTGACGATAGATGGAACATTTGCATGCGCATCAACGGGGCTTGAGATACATATGATAGGAACAGCCAGCCATGCGGCATATCCTGAGGCGGGAAAGAATCCGGGGCCTGCGCTTGCCAGGCTGCTGCTGGAGATAGAGAAGCTTACGGAGGAGTACAACCGCAGCAGGGGATTTGTCAGGATGACGCTCATCGGAATGGATATTGGAAGTGCCAATTACGGTGTGGCTGCATCAGAAGGAACGCTGCGCATGACGGTGAGGGCTGAGAGAGAAAAGATATTTGCCGGGTATGTGGATGAGATAAAGCAGATTGCACAAAATACTGCGGACGATGGGGGCTTCACCCTTGATATACAGGAGATAGAGCGGTTCCCGGCAACGGAAAATCATGCTGTGAATGTGGACAAACTGAGAAAATGTGCTGCTGACCAGAATATTGTGGTTACAGAACTTGCTGAGCCGATGAGATGGTCGGAGGACTTCGGATACTATCTGCAGGAGACAAAGGGGGCATTCTTCGGCGTAGGTGATGGTGAGGATCATGCCCAGCTCCACACGGCGGGATTCGAGTTCCCGGATGAGATCATAGAGACAGCAGTTAAGATGTTTGTGGGGCTGGCATTGATGTAGTGCAGGTAGGAGATAATAAGTTATTTGATGTTCAAAAATGGGGTAAAGTCGTATGAAGATAAAATATGACAGACGCGTAATGCGTATAATTCTGACCACAGCGGTGGTGGTATCTGTTCCTACACTTGTAGGAATGATCTGTGGTGTGTTTTTTGATGATATTGTCAGTACATTTTGCGATGTTATGATGGTGACCAGCGTTATTACATTTTCCCCTATGGTTGGTTTGTGGCTTGCCTGCCTGGACGCATGGCTGTACCTGAGAGAACTGATCAAGGCCGGATATGAGGTTCCAGATGACAGAAGGAAATATAATTGTGTGCTGGAAAATCTGCCGAGAGAACGAGAAGATTATTGCATCGTTGATGGAAGGGACAGGGATAGCGTGATATCAGCATGTATCACGGCTGCATGTGCACTTTGTTTTGCAGTGGTGGTCATAAAGTATTATGTAGGGTGGTGGCGCTGGCTCCCCGGAGTGTCGATTCCTGGAATATGCCTGTGTATTGTTGTTGTATTCTGGGTGGCTGGGGCAGTTGTATATTATAGACAGTCTGACAATAGAAGATATAGAGGAAGGCTTGAACCAGTCGATGACAGAAAGGTAAGAACCTATCTGTTTAAGAAGATAATGACTGTACTTTTGGCTGGCTTTGTATCCGTGATTTTTGATCTGGCTATGTTTTCTGCGGCTGGTTACATGGCCAAAGCGCAGGTGGAGGCGGATGTTGAGAAGGTGAGATACGAGGTCGCTGGTATCGGCGATGTATCTCGTGACGGTCAAGATGGAACATACCAGCCAGGAGAGATAGACACGGACAAGCTGGGCATAGATTTTCGGATGAAAGACGGACATCTTGAATGGCAGTCAGAGCACGGGCAGATGAAGCTTACGTATGTATATACATGGAAATATGGGAAAACGGAAAGAAGGATTATCAGATGATACTGTGGAAACTTCCGAACTCAGGCATAAAAATACTCTTATTGAACAAAATAAATATAGAATGTGTTGCAGAATATTCTGAGGTTTTGCATAGCATGTCCTGAAGAGTGATGGATTATTGTGTGTGGAGGTTCGACATGACAAAAGCGGCAAAGATATACCTGGTGGTTCTCATATGGCTGTCAGCGCTGGTGCAGCTGGCGGTACTTCTGATCTAGAATTTATTAACTGTTATCTGAATAGCGATTCGGATTTGATGGATTCAGTAAAATGTGACTGCCTCTTGAGTCATTCCGGAATTGTTCAGAATGAAATAACAGGTAACGACCTGTTTTGTTAAAGAATTAAATGAAAATATATATCATTACCAATGATTATATGTTAGAATAAATCGACTTTGTTTCAAATTGCAGGGATGCAGCCGCGAATATGCGGAATGTTTGGAGACAGGGTCGATTTTTCTGCATAAAATGCAGGATGATCTTCGTGGATTTTGGGAAAAATAGGAAGTCTGTTAGCTATTTTACCCTGGATACCGTGCCTTAAAATGTATCTCGACATGGAGAGGCAGGTGGATAGGGCTACTAACCGTGATCCATGCCATCACCCGGTATCATAAAGGGGTTTTTCTTAACATGTTTTTGATTCCCCGACAGTATGAGGGCAAGATAAAGTTGTGCTCATGCGAGGAGAGCTATCAGATAGGCTTTTCGTTATTTGCTCCCCGGGCTGGTGAGATATACAGCAGTGATACATGGAGCGTGGATTTGTTGTCCGCTGACGGCGGGGCGGTCGCTCTTGTCGTCCATTTGGAATGGCAGATGACAAATGCGCTTTGTTGGGGCACTGTAAGTAAGTGACGGAGTATGTCACGATACTTAAGGAGGAAATAAATGGAAAAAAACAACAATAATTCCAACAATATCATTGAATTGAAAAACATTGTCAAGACCTATGACAATGGATTCACAGCAGTTGACGGCTTTAACCTCGAAGTGAAGAGAGGCGAGTTCGTCACGTTCTTAGGCCCTTCAGGCTGCGGAAAAACCACGACACTTAGAATGATAGCAGGATTCGAGATTCCTACTTCAGGAGAGATATTACTGAATGGACAGGATATCAGCAAGCTTCCACCAAATAAGAGACCTATCAACACGGTCTTTCAGAGGTATGCGCTGTTCCCACATCTGAATATCTTTGACAACATAGCATTTGGCCTCAAGCTCAAGAAGCTTCCTAAGGCAGAGATCGTGAAGAAGGTCAAGAAGGTCCTTGAGATGGTTGACCTTGAGGGTTTTGAGGACAGAAAAGTCGCCACGCTTTCGGGTGGACAGCAGCAGAGAATAGCTATAGCGAGAGCTCTTGTCAATGAGCCAGAGATACTTCTTCTGGATGAGCCTCTTGGCGCACTGGATCTCAAGATGAGAAAAGAGATGCAGATAGAGCTCAAGGGAATGCATGACAGGCTGGGAATCACTTTTATCTATGTAACACATGACCAGGAGGAAGCACTCACCATGTCAGACAAGATAGTTGTCATGAGTGAGGGTGAGATACAGCAGATAGGAACTCCTGAAGATATATATAATGAGCCAAAGAACGCATTTGTTGCGGATTTCATAGGCGAGAGTAACATCTTCAACGGAATTATGACGGGCAAGTTAAAGGTAAGATTCTGTGGTGCAGAATTTGTCTGTCTGGATGACGTGGAGATTGGAACAAAGGTGGACGCCGTAGTAAGACCGGAGGATGTGATGATCACTACACCTGAACAGGGCGCTGTAAAGGGAGTTGTGACATCTGTTGTGTTCAAGGGTGTACACTATGAGATCACCGTTGAGTCCGGAAGGAATGAGATAGTTATTCAGACCACAAAGTCCGCTAAGGTTGGAGACAAGGTTGGCCTCAATGTTGAACCTGATGGAATACACATCATGATATCGGAGACTGCAATCAACAAGATTGAGAGCTCAGTCAATAGAAATTATGCCCTCGGCGTATTTGACGGTAAGGTATCATGCGACCTCACGGAGATCGTTCCGGGTTCAGCCATGAAGGATGGCGTGCTGGTGGATGTAAATGGTGAGGCGATAGACCGTGAGAAGATCAAGGTAATAGTATCTATACTTCCAGAGGATATCGACATGAGTGATGACGAGGAAGCTGGTATAATCTGCGGACATATCATCAATCTTATATATAAGGGAGACCACTACAGCTATGTGGTGAGAACTGACAATGAGGAGGACTTTATCGTGGATGACGAGTACCTGTGGAACATGGAGGACAGAGTCAGCCTGATAATTCCAGAGGATAAGATGAAGTTTTCACTTAAGAAATAGATGGAGGGATGAACATGAACGGCTTACGTTTTTCAAGAAAACAGCTGGGCATCCCATACGCATTATTTCTCATATGCTTTGTAGTTGCACCACTGTTTGTAATTATTTATTATGCCTTCACCAACGGCGAGGGCAGGTTTACATTTGACAATCTGACGGGATTCTTTACCAGCCCGAACACCATAGGTACTCTGGCATACAGCTTTTTGCTTGCCATAGTGACTACTCTGGTGTGTCTGCTGCTGGCATATCCGATCGCATATATACTTGCGAGAAGTGAGATGAAAAGGAAATCGGTAATTGTCATGATGTTCGTGCTCCCGATGTGGATCAACTTCACACTGAGGATCACAGCACTCAAGGAGGTACTCACGGTTATAGAGGGCAATCTGGCATTCCACCCGTTTCTCAATTCGGTTATAGGAATGACATATGATTTCCTGCCATTTATGATACTTCCTATATACACAACCATATTGAAGCTTGACGGCAGCCTTATGGAGGCCGCTGTGGATCTTGGGGCAAATAGCTTCCAGACATTTGTCAAGGTCACACTTCCGCTCACCGTTCCGGGAATCGTCAGCGGAATAGTTATGGTATTTTTGCCATCTATGACTAACTATGTTGTGCTTGACATGCTTTACAACAGCACATACATCATGGGTAGTCTGATAGGAAGCTACTTCTCAGCATATAACTGGAACGGCGGTTCCATGATAGCACTCGTCCTTCTTGTGATAATACTTGTATTCACACTTGTGACAAACAAGTACACGGATGACGACGGCGGAAGCAGAGGAGGTGCGTTGTTATAATGAAGAAATGGTCTAAGATTATATTTATATGCATTATGCTTCTTCTCATATATATGCCTATATTGATACTGGCTGTTTACAGCTTTACAACATCGGCAAATATCGGAAGCATTCACGGATGGTCGCTTCACAATTATGTGACTTTGTTCACCAAGGACGAGCTGAGGTCAATGATCGTTGGAACTGTGCTTCTGGCTGCAGGTTCAGCACTGATAGCAACCATACTCGGAACACTCGGTGCCATAGGTGCTTTTTATTCAAAAAAATGGGCTTCAGCATCGATAAATGCCATGAATGAGGTGCCTGTTGTAAATGCAGATGTTGTGACAGGTTTCTCTATATGTATACTGCTCATAGTTGCATTTGGCATGAGCAAGGACAGCTATGTTCCACTTGTCATCGGCCATGTGGTTTTGTCGGCACCTTTCGTATATCTGTCAGTGGTGCCAAAGCTCAAGCAGATGGACAGCAGTCTGTATGAGGCTGCGTTAGATCTGGGAGCTACACCTTTCCAGGGACTCACAAAGGTAGTGATACCTCAGATACTTCCGGGTATTATTTCGGGATTTGCGCTGGCTGTTACACTGTCACTGGATGATTACTTCATCGCGACATACACCAAGCCTGCGACATTTGACACCATAAGTACTTACGTTGTAAATGCGACAAAGGGTTCACAGACGGAAGTTAAGACAGCCCTGTGGGCGCTCTCAACAGTCATATTCGCTCTGGTTGTCATAGTCGTTGTGGCTATGAATGTGTCCGGAAGAAAGAAGGAGGTGGAGCGCTTATGAGACATAGATGTTTTGGACGTTCAATTTTCAGAAAGCTGGCGGCGGCAGCCATGGCTGTTTCGTTGCTTGCCGGACAGATGCTGCCGGTAATGGCAGCGGAGGATACAGGAGATGCTGCTTCTGTCAAGAGTGACGGCGCATCTGCTACTGAAAAAGAGGTCACTCTCAGGGTGTGCAGCTGGGAAGAGTACATTGACGAGGGTGGTTGGGATGAAGACGAAGCCCTGGAACTGGACAATGGAACAACTATATTTGGCGAGAATTCCATGGTGGAGGATTTCGAGAACTGGTATTACGAGAATTATGGTGTGAAGGTGAATGTTCAGTATTCGTGCTTCGGCACCAATGAGGATCTCTATAATATGCTGACTCTCGGCGATGTGTATGATCTTGTATGTCCTTCGGAGTACATGATCATGAAGCTTATGTCTGAGAACAAGCTTGAGCCTTTGTCCGATGACTTTTTCGATGAGAACAACGACAAGAATTATTATATAAATGGTGTGTCGCCATACATCAGAGATACATTTGAGACACATGAGATAAATGGAGAGACCTGGAGCAAATATGCAGCTGGCTTCATGTTTGGAATTACGGGAATTCTGTACAATCCAGAGAAGATGACCGCTGACGAGGCGGGAACATGGACAGTCCTCAACAACCCTAAGTTTGCAAAACAGATCACCATAAAAGACAATGTCAGAGATTCCTACTTTGCCGCAGTCGGAGCACTGCAGAGGGACAAGCTGATGGACACTGAATTCAGGGCTCAGGATGATTACTCAGAGCAGCTCAAGGATATCATGAATGATGTCAGTCCTGAGACTATAGCAAAGTCACAGGATCTTCTTCAGGACATAAAGGATAATGTGTATTCATTTGAGACTGACAGCGGTAAGGCAGACATGATAACAGGAAAGGTTGTTGCGAATTACCAGTGGTCAGGAGATGCAGTTTATGCCATGGATCAGGCTGAGGAGGATGGTGTGAAGCTTGACTTTGCGGTCCCTGAGGAGTGCACAAATCTGTACTTTGACGGATGGGTTATGCTGAAGAATGGAATAGATGGTGACGCTGACAGAAAGCAGGCGGCCGAGGCGTTTATCAACTTCGTGTCAAGACCTGACAATGCAGTCCGCAACATGTATTACATTGGTTATACCTCAGTCATAGCAGGTGGGGATGACGATACGGTATATTCTTATCTGGATTACACTTATGGTGCAGAGGATGACGAGGAGGATGTTGTTGATTATCCACTTGGATATTTCTTCACAGGGGACAACTCAGATCCTGACTACGTGCTCAGAGCTCCTGCGGAACAGGTCGACAGACAGCTTGGGGCTCAGTATCCGTCACAGGACGCCATAGAGAGAAGTGCGGTCATGGAGTATTTCGATGAGGATGCCACCAAGGATATCAACCAGATGTGGATCAACATCAGATGCTACAATATCAAAGATGTGCCGACATGGGCATGGTTTATTGTGGCAGCGGTGATCGGTGCACTGGCCGGAGTGATCGTATATCATAAAAGGTCAAAGAAATTTTATCTTGGGAAATAGAATAATATAAAATAAACGGCTGCCTTGATGGTATGTGGTTTTCGGTAAGAAAGGCCATATGCCATCGAGGCAGCCGTTTTAGTTTATGTGAGCGGCGAGGGAAAGGCTGCGTTGTTTCTGTGGTATTACAGCATCGAATAACCATAGCTGTTGACAATGGCTTCTATCTTCTTGCCGGCCTTACACATAGGGCACTCGTCAACGGAATAAGAAGCATAGTCGTCGATATCCTTCTTGCTGAACAGAGAGTGAACCTCGTGGCCTGCAACCTCGTCTGTAGCTGAGAAGATAGCTGATATTCCTGAGATGCTTCCACCGTAGTATTCAATACATTCGATGCTCTGCTTGATTGTCTTGCCGGTGGTTGCCGATGCAAGGAGAAGGAGAACG